>WNGK01007293.1_pt1 | contig 49456 bp, 47 predicted proteins | sample 5400601 | NCBI WGS metagenome assembly WNGK01 (sample SAMN13153376, study PRJNA577476) | soil metagenome | isolation source: 60 cm soil or saprolite under Garry oak tree replicate 1 | place: USA:California | collected 2016-06-15 | reverse complement strand
CGATGGAGGCATGCAGGGATTTTTGGGCGTCGCGATTGAGCTATTGCACAAATCAGACTTGCTGTCGCTTGATCAACTCGCGCTTGTCGAGACGTTGGGAATTGGAGCTCATGCCGTTAAAAGAAGCCAGTTGCGGATTGTGGAGCAGCGACGAGAAGAACAAGCGGGCTACTCTTTTGGCATCGGTTCTTTCGGCCACATCGGATTAAAAGTCGCGGTCGGGGGGCAATGGTGGTCCCTGGTTTCGAAGTCTCAGCTCCCTCTCAAGAAGTGGTCCCACGTCGCGGTAGTTACGATCCGGCAAAAGGAATGGCGATTAGCCGCGAAGTATGGGACGGTGTCAAATGTTCCTGCTGAACAGCAGAAACTCAATGATGAACTGTGTCTTATGGCTCAGATAGAAACGACCCACGCGCTCGCTAACCTGGAAGAGATTTGCCGCGTACCCGGCGTAGATATCTTCATCGGACCTTCGGATCTCGCGGCGAGTCTTGGGGTGCCAGGGCAGACTGGTCACACGCGAGTGCAGGAATCCGGGGAGTTGGTGATTCGGACGGCGAAGCAGCACGGAAAACTCGTTGCTGTGGGTTCTATGCCTTCGGACTTCTTCTGGGTCAAGGCCGGCGTAGATGTGTTGTTCTGTACCAACGATACGTCCTGCCTCAGGATTGGAGCTCAAGTTGTGCTGCAACAGGCGCGCGAAGCAGTAGCTCAACCTGGAAAATAATCCCCCATTCTAATAGTCGGTTGCCTCAATTTGGCGAGTACTGCCTTGATCCCGCAGTATGGAGGTTGCAACAGAATGAAAAAGGTGAAACTGACAGGTTACCGACTGTATGAGTACGGCACAATCGATCGCCAGCCTGCGACCTGAGAGCAGGAAAATCACACCGGTAAATCAGGGGTAATAAGCCCGTCTTGGCCGTACTTGAGCGTACTGGGGCAGTCCCCAAAGGTCTCTAAGTTGTTGGCAGTGTGGAACCACAGAAGCGTGTCGAGGTAGCGCTCTAACTGGCTGAGCTACGCGCCTACATTATTTTTTTGCCAACCGCATACCAAACCCGTTCGCGGGTATGCCGCGCTGTTCACCAGAGATTTTATCACGGTGCTACTGGCCGCCGGCTTCGGTCGACGTGCAGACCTAGCCATCGCCGCCGCGTAATTCGAGGTCAAGACTGGAACTCGATCTAGCTACTGCACAATTTCCCCGCAGGAGTAACCAATAGGGCTTGACCCTCAGTGAGGTTTGCCAATTCCGCAGCTAAAGGCGCTGGGGTGGGGAGCTGCCTTTTTCGAGCCGTCGCCAGCAGGGGTAAATCCCATTTCGGCGGCTGAACCGGTTGCAAAGCTGCCGTTCCGCAGCGACAATCGAAGGCGTGGAAAAAGATGCCACCCGAGTTCGCGTGCCCTTCGCACCGGGAGCGATCGTCGTCCTAACGCTGTCCGCTCCCCGGGAAAAATTTTGGGGCATGATCCTTGCGCTGACTCCCGAGGGCCTGAGCCTGAGCGGCATTGAACTGGCATCTTTTGAAGACCTGGTGGTGATGGTGAAAGACGGTGAGCCGTTCACGCCAGCCGTCGTTTTCTTTCCCATGCATCGCATCGAGCGAATCGACCTCGACGTTCCCGATGGAAACCTTCCATCTCTTTCCCAGCGCTTCGCCGCCAAAACCGGCCAGGAACCTTCCACTTTCTTGCCTTCCACAGGCGCCAATCAGATCGTGAATCGCCGCGATGCAGCCCCGGCCGAATCATCGGTGGACAAGGAACCGGCGTGAGACTTTCGCAAATCTTGACAGCACCCAATCAGCTCACGCTGCTACGAATGATTTTCTTGCCGTTCATCGTGATCCATTTGGTCGAAGGCCGCTATCTCTGGGCCCTTATCGTCTTCGTAATCGCAGGCTTCAGCGATGGCCTCGACGGGCTTCTTGCCCGCAGGCTTCATCAGCAAACTTTGCTCGGTCAATATCTCGACCCCATAGCCGACAAACTCCTGCTGAGCACGATGTTTCTTGTACTTTCCATTCTGCACAAAATCCCCTGGAAATTCTCAGTCGTGGTTTTCAGCCGCGATATTTCCATCCTCGCCGCCAGCGCTGTGCTTTTTGCAATCGCCGGACTAAGAAACTTCAGTCCCAGTATTTTCGGAAAAGCGAATACCTTCTGCCAGATCGCCGCCGTCTTTTTTGTCTTGCTCTTTCAAGTGCGGCCCCTGCGCTGGGTATGGATCGCGCGAACCGTATCCCTGCGTGCCACCTTCATTTTCACGATTATTTCGGCAATCCATTACGTGTTGCTGGTACAACAGCGCTTGCGCGCTCATCCTCAGGCAAGTGCAACCGCCACGACGGCGCCAAAGTGAATCAGCTTTTCATCCACAGTTTTGCAAAATTTGACCCCCTTTCGCGCGTCCCCCTAGAATCGTAGATTCGTCATTGCGGCTCGATCTCCCTATGGCCCTGAGCCTTTACAACACCATGTCTGCGAGCGTGGAGGAGTTTCGTCCTCTGCGCGATAACGAAGTCCGCATGTACGCGTGCGGACCCACTGTCTACGACTACGGTCATATCGGCAACTTCCGGACATTTATCGCGATCGACATTCTGCGCCGGGTTTTGCGGCAGAGCGGTTACAAGGTAAATCACGTCATGAACATCACCGACGTGGACGACAAAATCATCCGCAACGCTGCTCGCGATGGCGTGACGGTTCAGCAATACACGGCGAAATATGAAAAGGCATTCCTGGAAGACGCCACCATGATCGGCATCGAACCGCCGACTCTGGTACGGGCCACGGAGCACATCCCGGAGATGGCGGAGTTCGTGGCCAAACTCGTCGAAAAGGGCTTCGCCTACCGCGCTGAAGACGGCTCCTATTACTTTCGCATCGCGAAATTCCCACAGTATGGGCGGCTTTCTAAGAAAGACTTCAGCGGAATGCTCGACGGCGCGCGCGTCGACGTCGACGAATACGATAAAGACAGCGCTCGCGACTTCGCCCTCTGGAAAGCGCCCAAACCTGGAGAATCCTCCTGGGATACCTCGATCGGCCGCGGCAGGCCGGGCTGGCACTTGGAGTGCTCGGTGATGTCGATGAATGCGTTGGGCGAAACCTTCGACCTGCACGCTGGAGGCGAAGACCTCATCTTTCCCCATCACGAAAACGAAATCGCGCAGTCGGAGTCACTCACGGGGAAGACCTTCGCCCGTTTCTGGTTTCACGCGCGGTTCCTGCTGGTCGAAGGCGAGAAGATGTCGAAGAGCATAGGCAACTTCTTTACCTTGCGCGACTTGGTGCTGAAGGGGCACAAACCGTCCTCGATCCGATACCTGCTCGCTTCTGTTCCTTATCGCAATCAGTTGAATTTCACCTTCGATGGCCTGAAACAAGCCTCGGTTTCTGTCGAGCGCTTGCGCAACTTCTACGTCCGCTTGACCGAAGGTCATTTTACTGACGGCTCCGGGGACGAGATACAAGCGCTTGCCGACGAGACCATCGACCGCATGAGGGCCGCGCTCGACGACGATCTCAATACCGCGCAGGCGCAGGCGGCTATTTTCGAGATGGTACGTCGCGTCAATTCTGCGCTTGATGCGAAAGTGATTAAGAAGGGCGACGTCCCAGCGCTGCTCGAGGCACTCGCCCAGTTCGATGAAATCTTCGCCGTGCTCAAAGATGATGACGGCTCCAAGATGAAGCAAGTCTTCGATTGGGCACTGACGGAAGGGCACGAGAAAGACATCAGTCCCGAACTGCGCGAAGCCGTGCAGTCTGGCCAACTCTTCGACGCAGACATCGAGGAGAAGATTGCGCAGATGGAGACCGCTCGCCGTGCACGAGACTTCAAAGTCTCGGACACATTGCGTGCGGAACTCACAGCTGCCGGGATTGTCATTGAGAACACCAAAGACAGGGTGCGCTGGCGCCGAAAGTGACCCGGTTTCCAGCGCAGAACACCAGCTCCGGGAGTGTTAAGCTGAGGGCTGATAGCTGACAGCTGCTTTTATGAAATCCCTCGACGAATACCTCAGACAGGCCGAGCAAGCTCACGGCCACCTCTGCGCCGGACAGGTTCTCGGCGTGCGACTCGCCATGTTGGGCTTGGCTAAACTCGGCATTGACGACCCTGACGGAAAAGACCGCAAGCGTTTAGTCACCTTTGTCGAGATCGACCGTTGCGCCACCGACGCCGTTGCTGTGGTCACCGGTTGCCGGCTCGGCAAGCGGGCTCTGAAGTTTCGCGACTGGGGAAAAGTTGCAGCCACGTTCGTCGACGTAGGCACCAACCAGGCCGTCCGTGTCGCCGCCAAAGAATCTTCCAAGACGCTGGCCCGACAGATGCATCCGGAACTTGCGGACAAGAATCAGCAACAGATGTTGGCCTACCGCGAAATCTCAGATGACGATCTGTTTACCACGCAGTGGGTGAAAGTTGACTTACCGCCCGAGGAATTTCCCGGATATAAGGGAGAGCGAGTGGTATGTGCGCAATGCGGTGAAGGAATTAATTTTCGGCGCGAAGTATGGCGCGACGGCGCGGCGTTCTGCCGTGCCTGCTTAGGAGACAGTTACTATCGGGCACTCTGATTGGCTACGCCGCCTGCTCGTAGGCATGCGCCACCCGCAGAATGGTGGCTTCGTCGAAATGCCTGCCCAGAATCTGCAGGCCAATTGGCAACTTTTCTTTCGTCTCGCCACAAGGGACTGAAATTCCCGGAATTCCTGCCAGATCCGCCGTCACCGTGTAGACGTCCGCGAGATACATCGCCAAAGGATCATTCGACTTCTCGCCCAGGCGGAAAGCCGCCGTCGGACTCGTCGGGGTGACTATCGCATCCACTTTCGTGAAGGCCTCTTCGAAATCGCGCACCAGTAGCGTGCGCACCCTTTGTGCTTTCAAGTAGTACGCGTCGTAGTAGCCAGCACTCAGAGCGTAGGTGCCAAGCATGATGCGCCGCTTGACCTCGGCGCCGAATCCTTCATCGCGGCTGCGCCGGTACATCTCCGCAAGCGATTTCACCTCCGGCGCGCGGTAACTGTAGCGTACGCCATCGTAGCGCGCCAGATTCGACGACGCTTCCGCCGTGGCCACCAAGTAGTAAGTCGGAATCGCGTACGGCGTATGCGGCAATGAAACCGCCACGATTTCGCAGCCCAGACGCTTTAGCTTGTCAATCGCCGCCTCGACCGCCTGACCAACTGCGTTATCCAATCCCTCGCCAAAATACTCTTTGGCAACTCCGAGCTTTAGTCCACGCACCGGCTTGGCGAGCTCGGCAACGTAATCGGGTACCGGCAAATCAGCCGATGTTGAGTCCATGGGATCGCGTCCGGCGATGGTGCGCAGCACAATTGCCGCGTCTTTTACCGTCTTCGCCAGTGGTCCAATGTGATCAAGCGACGAGGCAAAGGCGATCAGTCCGTTGCGCGAAACCCTGCCGTAAGTCGGCATCAGACCTACCACTCCACAAAAGGACGCAGGCTGCCGGATCGATCCTCCTGTGTCCGAGCCCAGTGTGACCACGGCCATGTCTGCCGCTACCGCCGCTGCTGCCCCTCCGGATGAACCTCCCGGCACGCGGGTCAGATCACGAGGATTGCGTACCGGGTGAAACGCCGAATTCTCGTTCGATGATCCCATGGCAAACTCGTCGCAGTTCATCTTGCCCAGCACTACGGCGCCTGCGGCTTCCATACGCGCAACTGCCGTGCAGTCATAAGGAGGAATGTAATTGGCAAGAATCTTCGATCCCGCGGTCGTGCGCACGCCGCGCGTGACCATCACGTCTTTGATGCCCACCGGAACGCCGCCCAGCGCCGGCAGGGGCTTTCCCTCCGCGGCCATTCGATCGATGCGATCCGCTTGCTTCAGCGCACGCTCTTTCGAGAGCGTGAGAAACGCACCAACTTGTCCGTCTTCTTTCTGGATGCGGGCATAGTGCGCTTCTGCCAGTGCGCGCGCCGAAGTCCGACGTTGCTGTACGACAGACCGCGCGGCGTCAATGGTGAGTGAGGTTAGGTCCATCGAGGCAGCAGTCAGAATTGAGGACGCGGGAGGAGAGCCGGACCGAATCGATAATCCGGCGCCCGGACTTCTATCCTTCGCGCTTATCTTTTTTATTTTATCTTTCAATCACCTTTGGAACTTTGAAGAACACCCCGTCGGAATCCGGAGCATTTGCCAGCGCTTCTTCGCGGGGCAACGACTTGCGCAACCCTTCTGGAATATCTTCCCGGCTGGCATAGGAGAATCGCTCGGTTCCCGGCTTCGATCCGTCCACGCCATAGCGGTCGGAGACCTGAGCCATCGGCTCCACGTTCGAGGTGTCCAGTTCATTGAGCCGGTCGACGTACTGAAGAATCGAGTTCAAGTCTCGCACCATGCCTGCCTGTTCTTCCTGCGTGAGTTCCAGATTGGCCAAGCCGGCAACGTAGGCGACATCCTTCTCCGCGACTTTCATCATCTGATTCCAGTGTTAGATGGAGCGATGCCCGCATGGTCTCATCTGGAGCGGGTGCCCGCGCCCGCCTCATGCGCAACCGGGTCAGGCGCAACCACGACAAATTCAATTCGGGACACAGTCTGCCCCGCATATCGATTGATCATCGCCACATACCGCGGAGCCAATGCTTGCAACTCGCGCTTCCATCCCGTATCCGCAACCTCGACGCGCAAGATTCCCGTTGCAAAAGTAACCGCCCGTGTGCGCTCCGCCACAGCCGAACCACATACTAACGGCCAAGCCAATACGGGCGCCTCATTGCGTGGGACTCGCCGCATGGACCCAGCCACAACCCCCTCCAGGCGGGTGCCTGCCTGCTCCAACTCTACGTTTCTCGAAACAAACCTCATGATTCTCCACCACCAAGATCCTGCCGCGGCTTTCGATTCTAGCACTCCGCCGGTGAGGTGGATGCCGGTGGAAATCACCCCTTTAGAGTGGAAATTCTCGCCGCACGAACTCCATCGCTGCCTGTCGCGAAGACAGGTCCCCCTCGAGCTGTGCATTCTCTACGGCATCCAAGATCTTACGAAATTCAGGTCCGGGTGAATATCCGGCTGAGATCAGATCTTCGCCACTCACCAATCGCGGCGGCCGCATCTTTTCCGGCGGAATCTCCGAAAGCTTCTTTTGGACGAATTCGTACGAATCCAAACCCCCGTGGCTGGCCAGGCAGTCAGCGCGATGCAAAGCCAGATGCTCTTCGAAGTGGGGCATGCGTAGAAATTTCTTGAGCGTGGATTCGCTCATACGTGTGGCCTGCCCCAAACGCATGTGGTGATCCACCAACGCCGAAATCTGCTGGGTATCGTCGCCTGAAAGACGGAGGCGACGACAAATTTCTTCCGCCATCTTCACCCCAACATCCACATGCCCGTCGAAACGAATGCGGTCCGGCGCCACGCGAAACGTCGCCGGTTTGCCCACATCGTGCAGCAGCGCGCCCCAAGCCAGCGTGGGAGGGCAGGGGTGCGGCAGATGCTCCAGCAGCAGCAGCGTATGCACAAACACGTCACCCTCGGGATGAAACTGCGGAGGCTGCGCGACGCCCTTCATCGCGGAAATCTCAGGCAGGATTTCACGTAACAGGCCGCTCGCATCGAGGAGCAGGAATGCGTTCCGAGCATGCCCCTCGGTAAGCATCTTAGTCAGCTCATCGCGCACGCGTTCTCGCGAAACAATGTGAATCTCGGGGGCCAGCTTTTGGATCGCTGCCCATGTAGACGGTTCGATCGAATATCCGAAACGTGCCGCAAAACGCAGGGCACGCAGCATGCGCAATTTATCTTCGGCGGCGCGCCTCTCTGGATCGCCGATCGCGCGGATGATCTTGCTCTCAAGATCCTTTCGCCCGCCCACGAAATCAAGCACTTCGTCGGTCAACGGATCGAGCAGCATCCCGTTGATCGTGAAGTCGCGCCGGGCGACGTCTTCGCGCGGATCCTCACTGAAACGCACCTCATCCGGGTGTCGTCCGTCCGAATAACCAATATCGCTGCGGAAAGTGGCGACTTCTACAACAGATGCTTCGGGCGGGGCGCAAGCAGCTACGTCTCCACGATCAGAATTTTTCGTAGCGACGTTGCGTGCAACGTCTTTCGCCGGCAGCGGCACCAACACCACGCCAAACTGCGCCCCGACCGCAAACGTCTCCGGAAAAATCTCCATCACTTGGAGCGGCGTGGCGCTGGTGGCCACGTCGTAGTCCGCAGGCTCGCGTCCCAACAACAAGTCGCGCACACATCCGCCCACGAGATAAGCTTTGTGGTCATGTTCGCGCAGGGTACGCACAATCGAGCTGGCAAAATCCTTGAGCACGGCGGCCAAAGAACTCCTTAGCAGATAATATAGGGGTTATGCCCGAGGTCTTCATCCTAGGCATCGAGAGTTCCTGCGACGAGACCGCCGCCGCCGTTGTGCGCTCGGGCGCTGAAGTCATCTCCAACGTCGTTGCCTCTCAGATGGCCGTCCACCAACCCTACGGCGGTGTCGTGCCGGAGCTCGCCTCGCGCGAGCACCTCCGTGCCATCGTCCCCGTGGTACGTCGGGCGCTCGCTGAGGCGAAACACTCCTATCAGTCACTGGACGCCATTGCCGTTACGCAAGGCCCCGGTCTGGCCGGCGCTCTATTAGTCGGCATTAGTTATGCCAAAGCATTGGCATTCGCGCTCGATAAGCCGCTGATCGCCGTCAATCACCTGGAAGGACACATTCACGCCGTGCTGCTCGAGGAGAGGCAAAAAGGCAATTACCAGATGCAGTTTCCCGTGCTTGCACTCGTGGTCTCAGGCGGCCATACGCACTTGTATCTGGCGGAGCCGGAGAACGAAGGCTGGACGTACGAGAATATCGGCCGCACCCGCGACGACGCTGCCGGCGAAGCCTTCGACAAAGTCGCCAAGCTGCTCGGCCTCGGATATCCCGGAGGTCCCCTGATCGACCGACTCGCCCCGCACGGCGATTTCAGAGCGGTGAAGTTTCCTGCGGCACAAATCAAACATCGCGACCGTCGCGACGGGGCCGCTTCCGGGAAAAGCGGCAATCACGATCGTCCGCGTTTCGATTTCTCCTACAGCGGCATCAAGACGGCGGTCCTGCGCTACGTTGAGACTCACAATCTGCAAGCGTCCATCGAGGGCCGCCGTCGAGTTCTGGTAAAGATCTCGAAACCCACCATCGACGACTATCTTGCGCACTGCGACAAACAAACTCTGAACCTCGTGGCTTCCTTCCAGCATGCCGTCGTCGAAGATCTGGTAAGCAAAACCCTGGCGGCCGCCCGGACTTATGATGTTGCAACTCTGCTCGTGACCGGTGGGGTCGCCGCGAACAACGAATTGCGCGAGCGCTTCGACAGGCAGGCCTCTAGGGACGGCCTGCCTGTCTATTTCCCTTCCCGTCCGCTTTCTACCGACAACGCGGCTATGATCGCCGCCGCGGCCTATCCAAAGTTCCTGGCGAAGGACCTTGCCCCCACGGACTTTTCAGCAGAAGCAGGAATGGCGTTGCGATGAAATTTTACTTTCGAACTTCAAGGCGAGCTCCACCCCTTCATGCCGCAACCAGGCTGGTCGCAAGTGAGCTGAAGGCCAAAGAGCTAAAGGCTGAGAGCTAACAGCGGAAAGCATCCACTATTTCCCCGCGCTCTTCTTGCGGCTGGCTTTGCCGAGGACTTTCTCCAACCCTTTTTGCAACTGGCTTTCGATGTCAATATCTTTATAAATGGCGAAATCGGCACGTTTTTCTGATGTATCGAAGCCACTGCCCCGCCCAGCCACAATTATGATGGGGATCTTTGCTGTCTCGGGCTTACTCTTGAGCGCACTGATCAATTCGGTGCCCGACATTCGGGGCATTTTCACATCGGTAATGATCAGGTCAGGTTGCACGCGCGCGAGAACTTGCAATGCCTCCACTCCATTCGTGGCCGACTCCACCGCAAATCCGCGTTCCTCCAGAAAGCGGCACACGGTGTACCGGATCAGCATGGAATCATCAACCACGAGGGCTAGGATTGACATATTTTCTGGGGAAGAGTGCACACACTCCCGGCCCGGAGATTACCAATGTGGTTCTTGCGGCACAAGGTCCAAAGACACAGGAGGGTTACGTTCGTCATTCGGGGTACTTGCGGATTACAACTCGCCGCCCTGAGTGCGCTCTTCGATGCTCATGTCCTCAAATTCGCTGGACTCGAAAATGTCGCCGCATTCCAGGCATTCGACGAACTCGGCGTCATCTTCGCGGCTCACAATCTGCACGCGCGGGTGCTTGCAGGGCTGCTGGTTGGTTTCGTTGGGAATGTTCAAGGGCGGCTTTGAAGTCATAAATCCGGAAGTGTTGCCCTCCTGGGAGGAGGGACACAGTTTCGCAGGAATTTCCCGGTATTGTAGAACGGGTTCTTCGCTTGTCAAGTCCTTCTGGGTGAGAACTGTGTAAAATTCTTTGTGCCACCCGAACGTCATTGAGGGCTTCGTGGAAACTCAGGTCGGCAAGTATCTCTTAGAACAACACCGGAAGACCCTAAGCCATTCAATCTGCGATAGTTACCATTCAGACTCGATGGTTTGCCGTTCGCTGTGGGCGCTTGCTCTATACGACCGGAAGGGCGTAGAATTAATTACGACTGAAAAGGTCGGATTTGTATCCGACCGAAGTGGTCGGATTGTGTCGGCTGAGGTTGTCGGATGCTGAAACTAACGAAAAAAGCTGACTATGCTCTGATGGCCATGAAGCATTTGGCTGAGCACGCGAACGAAGGAGCCTGCAGCGCCAAAGATGTTGCCGATTCATACGGCATCCCGCTTGAGGCGTTGGCAAAGATTCTGCAGCGCTTGGTCAAAGCTGGGCTGTTGCACTCGCAACACGGGATGAACGGTGGGTACACGTTGGCCCGCGAAGGCCGCACGATTTCCGCTTTCGAGGTAATTCAAGCCATCGAAGGCCCTCTTTTTATTACCTCGTGCGTGACCGTACGCGGCGAGTGCGATCAAACAGATCGTTGCACAATCCGCGAGCCGCTGCGCAAAGTGAACGAGAGTATCGAGGCAGTGCTGAAGCGCATCAAGATTTCACATATGACAGAGGAACCAGAAACCGTCGAAATCCGCGCGACCAAACCGGCGGAATTGGTGACGATAACCTGACTCCATGCCCATATTTCAAGCATCAAGATCTCATAGCAGCAGGAGAGAGCAATCATGAGCACTGAAGTAAAAGTCCCCCAGGTTCGGAAAAACGACGCTCGACAAAACGATGTTCGCGGAAATGACGTTCCACGAAGCGACGTTCAGCACACAGCCCCAAAGGGTGTGAAGCTGCCCATCTACATGGACAACCACGCCACGACCCCCATGGACCCTCGGGTGTTGGAGGAAATGCTGCCCTTCTTCATGGAGAAATTCGGCAATGCCGCCAGCCGCAATCACTCCTTTGGATGGGCCGGCGAGGAAGGTGTTGAGACTGCCCGCGAACGCGTCGCCAAACTCGTTGGTGCAACCACCAAAGAGATTATTTTCACCTCTGGCGCCACGGAGAGCGACAACCTTGCCATCAAGGGCGTGGCCGAGATGTACCGTGAGAAGGCACATTATCACTGCCGTTACCGAACACAAGGCGGTTCTCGACACCTGTAAGCGCCTCGAGAAGTACGGCTATCGTGTGACTTATTTGCCGGTCCAGAAGGATGGCTTGGTCAATCTCGATGACCTCAAGCGCGCCATGGACGACAAGACGATTCTGGTTACCATAATGGCCGCGAACAATGAAATCGGCGTGCTCCAGCCGGTGGCCGAGATTGGCAAACTGTGTCGCGAGCGGGGCATAATTTTCCACACCGACGCAACCCAGGCTGTGGGCAAAGTGCCGGTTGACGTGAATACGCAAAACATCGACGTGATGTCGATCTCCGCCCACAAGATGTACGGGCCAAAGGGGGTCGGTGCCCTGTACGTACGCCGCAAGAGCCCACGCGTGCAGATTTCAGCCATTATCGACGGCGGCGGACACGAACGCGGCATGCGATCCGGCACGCTCAACGTCCCCGGCATTGTCGGACTGGGTAAGGCATGCGCCATTGCCTCGGAGGAGATGGCTCAGGAATCTTGCAAGCTGGCGGGCCTGCGCAATCGCCTGCGCGATCGCATCATGGGCCGCCTGGACGAGGTCTATCTCAATGGCTCCGGCGAGCATCGCCTGCCGGGCAATCTGAACATTAGTTTTGCCTACGTTGAAGGCGAGTCGTTGCTGATGGGAATCAATGACATAGCAGTTTCGAGCGGATCCGCCTGCACCTCCGCGACGCTGGAGCCATCTTATGTATTAAAGGCTTTGGGAACGGGAGACGATCTCGCTCACAGCTCGATCCGCTTCGGACTCGGCCGCTTCAACACCGAAGCCGAAGTCGATTATGTGGCTGACCGGGTCATCGAAACCGTCGAACGCCTGCGCGAACTTTCACCCCTCTACGAAATGGCAAAAGAGGGCATAAACCTGAAAGACGTGAAGTGGGCAGGCGAGTAAAGCGGGAAGGATAAAGCCCGGTTAGCGCTTCAGCTCTGGGTAGCGGAAGGAACAAGAATTCAAAGTCCCGTAGGGACGGCTGAAACCGCTCCACGGTTCAAGTGACGGAATTTAGGAGACCAACAAATGTCATACAGCGATAAGGTTCTAGATCATTATTCCAATCCTCGAAACGTCGGCTCGATGGATAAAAGCAGCGCGGACGTGGGTACTGGCCTGGTCGGCGCTCCCGAATGCGGAGACGTCATGAAGCTGCAAATCAAGGTCAACCGCGACACCAACGTCATTGAAGACGCCAAGTTCAAGACGTTCGGCTGCGGCTCTGCGATCGCATCTTCATCGCTGGCCACCGAATGGGTCAAGGGCAAGACCGTGGACGAGGCTCTCTCGATCAAGAATATGGACATCGTGAAGGAGCTCTCGCTTCCGCCGGTAAAGATCCACTGCTCGGTTCTGGCAGAAGATGCCATCCGTGCGGCGATCGGCGATTGGAAGAAGAAACAACAAACCGCACAACCGGTTACGGCCGAAGCGAAATAGTGGCACGGACGGATTCGTACAGGCGGATTTGCCCTGTAATCACGTTCGTAGTGGATAGATTGCCTTCGGGCATGCCGCCAGCATAGCCAATCACGTGCGGCTTTAGTTGCTGTCGCAAGCCAAACAGGTTTTAGATGACCACGCAAACAGAAGAAAAGACGACCCCCACAACGCCTGCAGGCAGGAGCATCCAGGTGACTGAGAAAGCGCTAGCCAAGGTGCGCGGTGCCATGGCGAAAGAGGGCATCTCGGCTGACCAGGGCGGATTGCGTTTGGGCGTGCAGGGGGGCGGATGCTCGGGCTTGAGCTACAACATCCGTTTCGACACGCAGCCCCGCGAACGCGACCGCATCTTCCAATACGGCGACGTACGCGTCTTCGTGGATCCGAAATCGTTCATCTACCTGCACGGTATGACCCTCGATTATCAGGAGACCTTGATGCAGCAGGGATTCGTATTTGTAAATCCCCAGGCAACCAAGTCGTGCGGCTGCGGAACGTCATTCTCCGCATAACCGCCTGCCAGCGGGGGTCAACGCCCGCCCGGTAATTTGCACCACGGCGCTACCGTTTCTGCCCGGCTGAGCCTTGGGCCACGTGACGGGAGAAGCTGCCGTGGTGAATGTGTCTTAGGCGGCTAGGGAAGAACTCACCACTGTGTGCGGCACCGTGGAAGAGCGGCGCTTAGGCGCCGCGTGAAGCGTCCAGAATCAGTTTGGGCTTCAGCCCCGAGGTTGGGTAGGACGCAATCTCTACAAAAACACGTAAATGGCGAATTCATTCCAAACCGCGACATCAACCCCTGCGCAGGACGTCACCCAGTCCTGCTGGTCATGCGGCGCCATGCGCACAGCCTATTTCTGCAAGGCTTGCGGTAAGGTTCAGCCCGCGACTCCTGTGGATTACTTCACATTCTTCGGACTGCCGCGCAAGTTGAATGTCGACCTTGCCGCCCTCGAGAAGGATTTCTACCTGCTGAGCCGCAAGCTGCATCCGGATGTGGTCGCACAGGGAAGCCGCATGGAACAGGAATGGAGCCTGCAACAAAGTTCGTTGCTCAATGACGCTTATCGAACCTTGAAGGATCCCGTTCGACGCACCGAATATCTCCTGCGCATTGAAGGCGTGGAACTGGAAGAGCAATCGAAAGCCGCGAGCGACAAAGCCCGCAATACGGGCGAGGCCAAGAAGCAGATTGTTCCGCCCGACCTGCTGGAAGAAGTCTTCGAACTGAACATGCAGCTGGAAGAGCTGCGAATGCAGAAAAAGATGGGCGAGGACGATCCCGCCCTACTTGAAGAAATCGGCAAGGAAAAGCTGAAGCTCGAAGAGAAACATGAAGCCCACTTACGGGATTTGAAAGCATATTGGGGCAACTGGGATACGCTGATCGAGCGCGAGCAACACGGCGATGCCGTCTCGCCGGAGGAGCGCAGGCAAGCGCGAGACAAAATGGTGGATTTGCTGAACCGCCGCAACTACGTACGCAACCTGGTGCGGGATGTGAATGAGGCGCTGGAGCAGTAGCATTCAGCACTCGGTGATCAGCATTCAGGCACTGCGGTTCTGGTTGAAGGCTGCAGCGGATCTCGCTGGAGCGAGTGCTGTGCGCTGCATGCTGAGCGCGTAACGCTGGGCGCGTGAAGCAGCAAACTAGACTTTCTATGGCTACTGATTACATCGTTGGCATCGACCTCGGCACCACGAACTCGTTGGTGGCATTTATGCAGGGGGACAACCCTGTCGTGATCCCCGGCGACGATGGCTCCCACCTGGTTCCGTCCGTTGTCGCCCTCGACAGCAATGGGCAGCCCATTATCGGCAACGCCGCGCGCAACTCACTGATCGAAACGCCGGAGCGTGCCATCTATTCCGTGAAGCGTCTGATGGGCCGGGGCGTTGAAGATATTCAACAGGAGTTGAAGCTCTTCCCTTTCCGCCTCGCCGAAGACCTGCAGGCTGGCGAAGTTCTGCGTATCAAGCTCGGGAAGAGGACTTTCACTCCGCCCGAAATTTCCGCGTTCATTCTGCGCCAGCTCAAGCGCAACGCCGAACGATTCTTCGGGGCTGGGGTCACAAAAGCTGTCATCACAGTCCCTGCGTATTTCAACGACGCGCAGCGTCAGGCCACCAAAGACGCTGGTCGCATCGCTGGTCTCGAAGTCTTACGCCTGGTGAATGAGCCCACTGCCGCATCGTTAGCCTATGGCCTCGACAGAAAGCAGAACGCGATAGTCGCCGTCTATGATCTCGGCGGCGGCACCTTCGATATTTCCATCCTCAAGTTACACGATGGAATCTTCGAGGTCGTCGCCACTAACGGTGACACCCATCTTGGCGGCGACGATATCGACAACTTGCTGATCACCATCGCGCTCGACGACATTCGGGGCGACATGGGTGTCGACCTTCGCCGCAATGCCGAAGCTGTACAGACCATTCGCCAAGCCGTGATCGCAGCCAAGATTGCGCTCTCGTCGCAGTCTTCGATCAGGCTCGACATCGAATTGCCCGGCGGCAAGCGTTATCAGCGCGAGATTACGCGGGAACAGTTTGAACAATTGATTCAGTCGATCATCGACCGCACCGTCGTGCCCTGCAAGCAGGCCATGAAAGATGCTGGCCTCAAACCGGAACAAATTGATGAGGTGGTTCTTGTCGGCGGCTCAACCCGGATTCCCAAAGTTCGAGCGCTGGTGAAGGATCTCTTCCAGCGCGAGCCGCACACAGATTTAAACCCAGATGAGGTCGTCGCCCTCGGCGCGGCAGTGCAGGCCAACATTCTCAGCGGCGGCTCCGAGGCCACAGAGAACATGCTGTTGCTCGATGTCACGCCGCTTTCGCTTGGCATCGAAGTCGCAGGGGGAGTGACCGACAAAATTATTCTGCGCAACTCCACCATTCCTGCCTCGGCGACGCAACACTACACTACGCAAGTCGACGGACAGGCCAACGTGGCGATTCACGTTTTGCAAGGCGAGCGCGAATTGGCCAGAGATTGCCGTTCTCTCGCGCGCTTCGATCTCAGAGGCATTCCACCGATGGCAGCGGGCATGGCTCGTATCGAGGTCAAGTTTCTCATCGACGCCAACGGCATCCTGCATGTTTCGGCACGTGAGCAGCGCAGCGGCAAGGAATCCGAGATCGAAGTTCAACCCAGTTACGGACTCACCGACGAGCAGGTCGAAGCCATGATCCTTGATTCCTTCGACAACGCCGAAGAGGATTTCCGCCGTCGCCAGGTCATCGAGGCCCGCAGCGAAGGCGACACAATCCTGGCCGCGCTCGACAAAGGTAAGAAGAGTCCAGCCTGGGGTCAGCTCACGACCAACGAAAAGAAACAGATCGCAAAAATGGAAAAGGCGCTGACTGCGGTGAAGAGCGAGGACGATTACCATGCGATCCGCAAGGCAATCGAGGCCCTGAACCAGGGAACGACGCGGCTCGCCGAGTTGATGATGGACAGCGCCGTTTCAACAGCGCTCAAAGGCAAGACGATGGAGCAGGCGGACCTGGGCGAAGGCCCGTCCGCGCCGCATCCAGTCGCGAAAGCAGAGTTCGAATAACCAGTTCGAAATAAGTTAGGAGCAGTCATGGCAGAAGATAAAACACATGGAGCGGGCACCATGACCGAAGACGCGCCTGCCGGCGAAAACACAGTGCAGGTTACATTCTTGCCCGAGGGCAAGACCGTTCAGTTCGAGCACGGCAAACTGCCGTACGAACACCACGGAAAACAGGAGTCCCTGCTCGACATCGCGCTCAATTACGGCGTCACTCTCGACCACGCCTGCGGCGGGAATTGCGCCTGCACCACCTGCCACGTCTGGGTGAAAGAAGGCACCGAGAATCTCTCCGAAATGGACGACGACGAAGCCGACCGTCTGGACATGGCCGCTGACCTGCAATTAAACTCTCGTCTGGGCTGCCAGGCACAGATCACGAAACCGGGTAAGGTGGTTGTGGAGATTCCTGCATGGAACCGAAATTACGTGTCAGAAGAACACTGAAAAACAGCAGGCGGCAGTCAGCCCTCGAGCAAATGCTGTCGGAAGATAATTGTCGCAGTGAACAACCTGGGTTCCGCAAGGGGCACCGCAAATTCCGTAGTTGACTGAATGCTGATTGCTTCGCACAGGAGCTTACAATGCCAAAATCTCTCACCTGGGACGACCCCCAAGACATCGGCATTCTTCTTTCTGAGACTCACCCCGAGATCGATCCACTCTCCGTCCGCTTTACTGATCTGCACCGCTATGTGACCGAACTTCCGGGCTTCACGGGCGATCCGAGAACTTCGAACGAGGGCAAGCTCGAAGCGATCCAGATGGCGTGGCACGAAGAAGTTCAAGACCGCACTCGGGGATGACCCTGAAAACTTTTACATCTTCGTGACAATTGTCGCGCTGCGGTAACTTAGTCTCTCAGGAATGCAGGATGTCAGCTCACCTGGGTGACTGACTTCCACTCTCTCTCCAACTACCGAGGGCATGGCGCTTGCCGTGCCCTCTTTTTATTTTTGCTGGTCCTTATTAAATCAGTCTCGTAAATCGAGCTTTCAATATCAACTTTGAACGCCATGCCTGCAAAAAGTTAGCCGACGTTTGCGGGGACTGGGTCTTCCATGCTGGCTTCGCGTAGAAATTTTGCGGCTTCTTCCGGGGGGGTGGGATTGATGTAGAAGCCGGTGCCCCACTCGAATCCCGCGGTCTTGGTCAGCTTAGGCATGAACTCGATGTGCCAGTGATAGTGGTCGTTGGTTGGGTCCTGCGCAGGCGACGTATGGATCACCAGGTTGTAGGGCGGATTGTCCAGCACCCGGTCAGCCTTGACAAGCAAATTCTTGAGCGCACGAGCCAGGTTTTCGAACATGTGCGATGAGGAATTCTCGAACGCCGATTCGTGCTGCTTGGGCAATATCCAGGTTTCGAAGGGAAACCGGGGCGCATAGGGCGCAAGGGTTAGGAAGTCTTCGTTCTCACTCACGACACGGATTCCGTTTTCCGTCTCCTGGCGGATGATGTCGCAGAAGACGCAACGCTCCTTATAAAGGAAGTATTGCTTCGATCCCTCGAGTTCCTGCGTCACATTAATGGGCAAAATCGGCAGGGCAATGAGCTGGGAGTGGGCGTGTTCGAGCGACGCTCCCGCCGCTTCGCCGTGGTTCTTGAAGATCAAGATGTACTTGAACCGCCGGTCTTTTTTCAGGTCCAGTATGCGATCACGGAAGGTCCACAAGACGTCTTCAATGCGCTTGGGAGGAAGGGTAGCCATGCTGGCGGTATGATCGGGCGTTTCGATAATGACCTCATGCGCGCCGATCCCGTTCATTTTGTCGAACATGCCTTCGGCCTGACGGCTCAGATTACCCTCAATCCCGAGCGCTGGGAATTTATTGGGTACAACGCGGACTGTCCAGCCAGGTGTGTCGCGCTGTAGGGCCGGGCCACCATTTGGATTTGGCCGGTAGGCCTGAATTTCGGGTGGCGTCTTGGTCTCGTTGCCATAGCAAAAGGGACAAAAGCCACCTTTGATCTTCATATTTTCCCGGACAAAGTCGGTGGGACGCTTGGCGCGGTCGGTTGAGATGATTACCCACCGGCCAACGATCGGGGTTGAGATGATTACCCACCGGCCAACGATCGGATCCTTTCTCAGCTCAGGCACGCACTAAATCCTTTCAATGGGGACCCACAAACTTTCTATTTTACGCCGAGAGGGAGGCGTTAGGAAAGACTTCGATCTGCCGTTCTGCCGTCGGACTTTCGATTTTTTCATAATATACGCTCACCACGTCGAGCCTCCACTGGCACGAAGGTGGAATCCGACTTCGGTACTCGCGCGCGACTGCGGCAGTTACATAGGGCTGGCGAGGATATGTGTGGTTAAAAGCGGAGGAGGTTGCGCGCAATGGGAGGGCTGGCCCATGCTTCCAGTGCCACCGAAAGGCTGCCCCCTCCATCGCGGTTTTCGACGGATGGGAATTCCTACGGCGTCCGGCTCGAAAACCGAAATCGCTGCACCACATTCACGAATCGTCAGGTCGCGAAAATCGCGAGACGGAGGGGCCGCCGGCAGCGCAGCGTATAGGGCATCAGCCCGCCGATGACTATTGCTTCACCGGAGTTGCAGACACCCTGGCCAGGGCGCTTTTCAATTCTTCAGGTTTGAACCCGAAGGGGCCGGGTTTGCTCTTGTACGCGACATGGCCGGTCGCATCGATCAAATAAATGCGATCCGGCCATGCTGTGTATGTCTGCTCCGTGGAGTTGCCAAATTCATCGAGGAGCGCGGGAATTTCGATTCCCAGCTTGCGCACGCAAGCGCCAGCGACGAAGGCTCGCTCCTCTTCACTTTTGGGACTGGCAAATACGACCTTGTCCCTGATATTGCTCTGCATCTGCCACACATCACTGGGATGCGCTTCCGTAATGTAGACGACCAAAAACGCGACCTGATTTCCGTATTGCTGGTAGAGCTGGTTGAGGGCGGGAACCTCCCGCCGGAAGGGAGGTCAGGTGTAACTTCCGAATACGAGAACCACTGGCCGCCGTTGCGCCGCAAAAGCCGAGAACCGTATCTGAGAACTTTTGTCGAGCTTCATCAGCGAAAAGTCGGGGGCGAGATCGCCAACTTGCAAGCTGCCGGCGCGCGCCTGCGTCCACAAAGTTTCAAATGGAAGGACAACAAATGCGATGGGAGCCGGTACCCTAGTCATGAACCGAGCAAACGTCTCGGGGGGTTGGCGCATTACCTCGAACAATGCGCCACAAGTAAGGATCCACAAAAGGGCGAGCGCACCGAATGTTCTGACCAATGCCCTTTTCACGGATGTAAGTGTTGTGTTCAATACCTTTTCGAGCATTGCTTGAACTCCATTCCAGAAATTCAGCGCGTGAAGGCGCGTAGATATCGCCGCACTTACGGCATGCCTGAAGGCATGCCCTGATACGAATCTTACTTCCGCTACGGGCCGAATTTACTTCCACCACGGGATGAATCTTACTGCCGCCTCGGGCTGCTAGAGGTTCTTCGGACCTGCAGACCTAGAACAGAAACTTCAGCGCTACCTGGATGACTCGCGGGCCAAGGTCGGAATGGATGCTTCCGAAGGTGGGCGAGCTGATGTCGCTGTTGGGGAGCCCTAGATTCGTGTGGTTCCAGAAATTGAAGAGCTCAGCTCGGAACTGGAACTCCTTCCCTTCCGTGACCTGAATGTTCTTGAGGGCGGAGAAATCCCAGTTCGAGTATCCGGGACCTTGCACCACGTTACGGCCTTCATTGCCGAACTGCTCAACCGGAGAGTTCGGGTCTTGAGTTAGGCGCTGGAAGGCGCTGGTATTGAACCATTGCTGTGCCGTGTGCGGTCCGGAATTCGGATTCCCCATCAGGTTCGGCCGGTTGCTGGAAAAGCCGGAGATCTCCGGCGCGCTGCCTTGCAGGGAAACATCAGCCGGGTCGAATACCGTAAATGGCGTGCCACTCATCAGGGTGGCGATGCCGTTGAATTGCCAGTTGCCGAGTGCGCGCTCATACCAGGTGTGAGCCTGTCTCCAGAAGGGAACGCTCCATTGATAACTCAGCACCAGGCGGTGGCGGGCATCGAACATGGAACGGCCGCGCTCGGCGGGTAGATTGAAGGGATTCTGCGCCAGATCGTTCTCGCCTGCAACCGGCTGCGAGGCTGAGCCGGTGATGTTGAAGGAAGAAACGTCGTCGATGGATTTTGAGTAAGTGTAGGAGGCAACGAAAAAGAGCCCGTGGCCGAAGCGTTTACGCAGGCTGGATTCGAGGGCGTTGTAGCTAGAGTTTGCGATGCCGGCGATCTCACCTACGGAACCATAAACGCAGGCCGTCGGCGACTGAGCCAGCGTACAGCCGGAATAGAGCCGGCGCTGATTGACATTGTTTTCGGTGGCGAGAGCGTTGCCGCTAGAATCAAAACCGGGGTAATAGACGGCGGGGTTGGCTTCAATGAATCGCGGCAGTTTGACGCCGGTGGTTCCCACGTAGCCGATCTCGAATAGCCAGTCGGCGCCAAAGGAGCGTTGGATATTCAAATTCCAGTCTTGCGCGTAAGGCAGGCGCAACTGGGGAGAAACTGCCAATAGCGTCATGGGTTCGGAAAATGACGGACCGAAGGGGCTCGCGCCGTTGAATGGGTCGGCAAAGTTCGGGAAATTTACCTGCGGAGTTTGGAGATAGGGCGGCGCACTGATCGGGTCTTGCAACGGGCCGCCCTGGCCGGTGTAGTACGGCTCGTAGAAAATGCCGTAGGCGGCGCTGACCAGCAATTTGCCGCTGCCGGTGGGGTCCAAGGCAAGGCCAACTCGGGGAGCAAAGGCGGTTTTTTGGGTTGCAATCAAGCCAGCGGGCACGCCCGGATCGCCGGGATAGAGCAGTCCAGCGGGAGCATTGGGAAATATTTTGGATTGCGCACCGGGGACGAAAAGATTCTGCCGATTATGGAGTTCAGTATTGGGAGAGGGTAATTCGTAGCGCAGGCCCAGGTTCAGCGTCAGCCGCGACGTGACCTTATAGGTATCCTGACCGTAGAAGTTGAGGGCCTGGCCACGGATGTGGCGCGACAAATCTCCTCCACCCTGCAAGAAAAACACGGGTTGGCCGGCAAGAAAATTGGCGAAGCCATCGCTGTAGGGAAATGGCGCGAACACAAAGAATCCGTTGGAGGCGATGCCCTGCACGGCATTGATCTGGTCGTGGCGGAAGCCTCCGCCAAACTTGATTTCATTGCGGCTAAGAACCCAGCTTAGAGAGCCAGAAAAGTCGAAGGTGTTCTGATACGTGTCGCGCGGGCCGGTGATGGGATCTCCGACCGAGGCATAACCCGCTACCTGGATGAACGGCGGCCCGGCAGCGGCCGTTAACGTTGGCTGGTACTGGAAACCTAAGGCCGATGGCGATTCGTGATTTACATGCTGGTCGAAAAGAAACTTGTTACGCAGATAAGAGAAACGGGCAACGCCGATGATGGCGGGCGAAAAGACATGAGTCTCTTGTGCGACAAAGTTCTGGGCACGATCATCTTCTCCGACCGGGAAGCCGGGAACATTCGCTCCTGAGGTGGAGAGCGGATCGTTAGTGGGGCCTGCGCTAAACATGTAGCGGAAATTCAGAGTGTCGGCACGTGAAAGGTAGTGATCGAATCGCAGTCCGAACTGATCGTTGGTGACGCTCTTTGATTGAGTCGCGACAAATGCGTTTGGGCCGTTGTTGGGTAGAGGGAAAAACGCGAGAACGTTTTGCGCAATCGGATTGATTGGAGTGACTTGGTTGCCCGGAACTGGAACCATTTGGCCGGTCGAAAAATCAAAAACAAAGAGGCCACCCGGCAACTGCGAAAAGTTGCCTTGCCGCTCGTCCAGGGAAGGCACGGTGGCATTGACGGTTTCACCCTGGCGGTTGCGGAAGCCCTCGTAGTATGCGAAAAAGAAAGTCTTGTCCTTTATGATCGGGCCGCCGAATGTTCCGCCGAATTGATTCTGCTTGAGGGGCTGAACCGCGTGGGCAGAAAAGTCGCTGGCATCCATGGCGTCGTTTCGGAGAAATTCCCACAGAGCGCCATGCCATGAATTGGTGCCGGAGCGTGTGACGATATTGGTGGTGGAACCAGTGCTTTGGCCGAATTCGGCATTGGCGTTGTGGGTGAGTATGCGGAACTCCGAGATAGCGTCGATGGGGGGCTTGAGCACAAAGCCGGCATCCACCGCGTTGACATTGTTGGCTCCATCGATGAGGAAGTTGTTCGATTCCGGCCTCTGTCCGTCGACGGAATATGCCTGGCCGTCGCGCAGCGAGCCGCCTGCCTGTTTGAGTCCAGCAGTCAAGGGAACAACTCCTGGTTGGAGCAGTCCGAGCTGGGAGAAGTTACGACCGTCCAATGGAAGCTCGAGAAGTTCGTGCTCGAGCACAGCTTTGCCCAGGCTGCTGACCGTGGTCTGAATGAGTTCCGCATCGGCTCGCACCTGTACCTGCTGAGTTTCCTGCCCCAGCATGAGACGGACAGAAACTGTCGCCGTCTCGTTCACATTCAGCGAGATTCCCTCCTGAAGATATTGCTGGAAGCCTTTGGCAGCGACTTCTAACTGGTAATGTCCGACGGGTAGCTCGACCAGCAGATAATTCCCGCTATGGTCGGTGGTTGCGGTCCGGGTCAGTCCGGTTTCCGACTGCTTCGCAGTGACGGTGGCCGATTGAACCACAGCGCCAGTGGGATCCGACACTGTCCCACGGATATTGCCCGTAATCTGCTGTGCGACAGCAGCACTCAAACCTGCGGAGATCGCCACCAAGAAGCAGGCCAGGCGTATAAAGCTCGTCATAGTTTCCCCAATTTCTTTCTCACATTGCGCTTTGACATAGGGCGAAAAACTTTCGCACCCAAGAACAAGTGATCAGGATGCCGGGAGCAATCTCACTCCTGCTAAAGTGCGGCGATTATAGGGAGGCGGTGGGGAAGATCAATAATATGAAAGTAGTATGTACGATGAAGAAACCAGTTTGCATGAGGCGCTTCGGCTGGCCGCCGGGCGATCCTCAGAAATAAAATCATCTGTACTCGAAGCACAAACGCGGCACTGGCCCTTAGCAGCTAGAGGTTTGATGCGCTGCTCCAAGGCGCCGATGGCCATGTAAGCTTCAGCGGGATCTTTGCTTCCCGTCCAAGGGCTATGACCTCCGTCACTTGAGGCCGCTTGTAGCAAGAACGTAAGCTACAAGAGAGCAAGGAGTACCCCCCTGGACAACCCCGCTAAGGTTCCCGTTCCCAACACTGTTTCTGCCAAACCGATCCCAGCGGCATCCTTGCTTTCGGCAATGTTGCGTGCTTCAACCCGTGTAAGCGACCTGATTTTTTCGCCCGGCACTCTGCCGCACATCGAGGAGAGCGGCAAGTTGCTTCCGGTCAAAATCACCGGATTACCGCCGCTGACCCCCCAAGACACCCGCCGTATCGCCGAGGAACTTATCGGCGGCAACGAGCAGGCGTTGACGGCGCTCCGAGAGCAGGGATCGTGCGACGTTTCCTACAGTCTGCCCGGTGAATGCCGGTTTCGGGTCAATGTATTCGTGCAGCGCGGAAGCCACGCCATCGTAATGCGGGTCGTTCCCAAAAACATTCCCACTTTCGCCGAACTGAAGTTGCCCGAGCAACTGGCCGACATCACCAATCTGAAAAACGGTATTGTGCTGATCACCGGACCGACCGGCTCGGGAAAGTCCTCCACCATGGCCGCGATTCTCGACAGAATCAACGAAACCCACGCGTATCACATCATCACCATCGAAGATCCGGTGGAATTCATGCATCGGCACAAGCGATCGATCATTCATCAGCGGGAACTGCACAGTGACACGCCCAGCTTCGCGCTCGCGCTGAGGGCGGCGTTGCGCCAGGCGCCAAAGGTGATCCTGGTGGGCGAGATGCGAGATAAAGAAACCATTGAGATCGCGCTCGAAGCCGCCGAAACTGGCCATCTTGTTCTCTCCACGCTGCACACCATTGACGCCTCGAAGACAGTTGAGCGCGTCGTGGGCGTATTCCCCATGGCGGAGCAGCATGTCATTCGCAACCGGCTGGCAAAAAGCTTCCGTTACATCGTTTCGCAGCGCCTGATCCCGGCAAAAGATGGCAAAAGCCGGGTGGCGGTTCTGGAAATCCTAAAGGCGACGGTGCGCACCCGGGAATATCTCGAAAAAGGCGAACAGGACGGCAAGACCCTGCTGGACGCCATGCGAGACGGCGACACGGAGGGCATGCAGCACTTCGATGGCGGTATCGAGCAGCTAATTCGCGCTGGCGCAATCGAACTGGACACCGGACTGGCCTATGCCACCAACCCCGGCAATTTACGACTGCACCTGGCCGACATTGCTGGAGAACCGCCGCCCGAGGCGCCCCCGCCGCCTGCGCAGAATGCGGATCGCGAACCCGAAATGGTAATTGGGTAGAAGCTTAGGCTCCCACCCTCGCATGCCTGCCAATGAGAACCGCAGCGTCTATACGCCTACCAGCTTGATGCACTCTTCAAGTACGTCGACGGCAACGTCGGCTTCCTCTTTGGTGACGACCAGCGGCGGGCAAATGCGAACCGTGCTGGGGCCACATCCCAGGAAAAGCACGCCGCGCTCGAAAGCCAGCCCGACGATGCGGTCGCGCTCGGCGGCGGCATATTCTTTGGTGGCTTTGTCTTTCACGATTTCGACGCCGAGCATCAGGCCTCGACCTCGAACGTCGCCTACCAACTTCAGTTTCGAAGGCCAGTCTGCCATGCGCTTGAGCATGTGATTGCCCACCTTGGTTGAGTTCTCGAGCAGGCGCTCCTTCTCTATCACGTCAAGCGTAGCCAGCCCGGCTGCGATACAAACTGGATTGCCTCCAAAGGTTGAAGCGTGCGAGCCGGGGACCCAGTCCATGATTTCGGCGCGGGTCATGGTGATGCCCAGCGGCATTCCGGAAGCGATGCCTTTGGCCATGCAAACCATGTCAGGCTCGACCCCGGTGTGCTGGACTGCCCACCACTTGCCGGTGCGCGCGATGCCGCTCTGGACTTCATCCACGACAAGGAGAATTCCATGACGGTCGCAAATGCGGCGCAGCTCTTGCATGAAGATGGTCGGAGCGACTACGTATCCGCCTTCGCCCTGGATAGGCTCGACGAAGATCGCGGCGACTTCCTCTGGCGGGAGGGTGGTCTTGAACACCTTCTCTTCCAGGAAGCGCGCGCAGCCCAGCGCGAAGGCATCGGCTTCCTGCCGGCCGCCGCTGCATCCGCGGTACACATCGGGATAGCGAATATGGGTCACGCCGGGGACGAACGGAGCGAAGCGGCGATGCTGCTGGGGCTTCGAAGCGGTGAGTGAAACCGCGCCCATCGTCCGTCCGTGGAACGCGCCGAAGAACGCGATGATGTTCTGCCGCTTGGTGTGATAGCGCGCCAGCTTCAGGGCGCACTCGATGGCTTCGGCACCAGAGTTGCCGTAGTAGATCTTGTGCGGTCCCGGCATGGGCGCGATCTTTGAGAGACGCTCGGCGAGTTGCACCATGTTCTCGTAGTAGAAGTCGGTGCCGGACATGTGGATCAGCTCACCGGCTTGCTTCTGGATGGCAGCGACGACATGGGGATGGCAGTGGCCGGTGGAGGTCACGGCGATGCCGGCGGAGAAATCGAAGAACTCATTGCCGTCGACGTCGGTGACGACGATGCCGCGTCCGCTCTTGGCCACCAGCGGATACGAACGGGTGTAGGACGGCGAAATATATTTCTCATCGCCGGCGAGGATGCGCTTGGCGTTGGGGCCGGGCAGGGCGGTCTTGAGCTTGGGACCGAAGGTCTTTGTTTCGTGAGCGGCGGGCGCGGTCATGGTCTTGGTGGTCATGAAGTCCTCCGAAAGAGTCGTGGGGGTTAGTTGGTTGGTCGCTGGCCAGTCACACTGAGGATGGGTGCGCAATGTGACCAACAACCGGAACTTGCGATCAGGAGGATTAGGAAGCTAGTCGCTACCGAACAGGCTGGGACGCAGACGCGATGGCAGGACAGACCGATAGCGCCGCGGACACACGAGGCAGTCGAGCCAGCACTCGGGCAGATGCGAATTGGGATTTTTGCACAGCATCGGTAACGGTCGGCATTACTGATTGATTATAGCTTGAAGCGGTCAACTTCGTAACCCCCAATTTCGCAACCGGAACAGGATAGACGCAGGCTTCAAGCGTGCCGAACTCTACGCACCTCAGCCCGAGCAGCGACATTCTCCATCCCTGTGAGGTCGCCTTGCCCTAGTAAAAGTAGTTTCATGAAGCGCAATCCTAATCCGAAGGGATCCCTTCACAAGCATTCACTTCGTTTGGCGGCATTGGCAGTCGTGGTTCTCTTGATCGTGCTCTACCGTCTCGGCTGCTTGCTCTCGGCTGAGCCCTTTTCGTAGAGGTCCGGTCTAACCCTATACCCACATTGGGGCGTTCTTTGGGAACGCTATCGCGGACTGGACTGGAGTTTTGACAACCGTTGTAATGACCAAACACCCGTTCCGCCCGCGCATCTGGGTGCAAACATCCATCGCGGCCTTCATCAGCCTCACGATCGCCCTCTACTTCTGGATCGACTCGCGCTATCCCGTTTTGCTCAAGAAACTCCACAGCGGCAGGGGGATTCAGACCAAGGGTGCTCTGAGTTTTGATGCGCTCATGCCGGTGACGCCTGCCATGTCGCTGATAACGCGCATCGGACACACGACGATGAATTGGACCAACCGCATCGGCATGACCTTCGGCATCTGCTTTGGCGCGGCTATGCTGACGCTGCTTTCGACGTTGCCTCGAATACGCTTCAAGAGCGCCGCGGGAAATACTCTGCTGGGCATGGTGGCAGGCGTACCGCTCGCTATTTGCGCAAATTGCGTTGCTCCCATCGGCCGGAGTCTGTTTGTCGCGGGGGGCGAGCCCGAATACGGTTCTGGCAACCATGATCAGCTCGCCGACGCTGAATGTCGTGGTGCTGGCGATGGTCTTCGCATTATTTCCGCTGCCTATCGCGTTAGTGCGGATAGTGGTTCCGCTGGTGCTGTTAGCTTTGGTGCCAGTCATCGTTCGTAAGACAGCGCCAGCGGCTTGGATTTCGCGTACAGGGAACACATCGCTCGTCGATAAGAACGGATGGTGGCAACCGCTGGGCTTCACGCTGAAAAGCTATCTGAAGAACTTTGCGGTCCTCACTGTGGCGACCGTTCCGCTGATGGTGGTCGCGGCGTCTCTGGGCGCTTTGATCGTAGAGGTCCTTCCCGTCAATCACATTCCCACGACTGTCAGCCTGGTTGGCGTTGTTGCCGTGGCATCGGCCGGCACCTTTGTGCCGGTACCCATGGCGTTCGACGTTGCCATCGCATTCTTGCTCATGACGCGCGGAGTTCCAACGCCATACGTCGTCACGCTGCTTTGCACGTGGGGCGCATTCAGTGTTTACCCAATGCTGATTCTGGGACGCACCATCTCCTGGCGCACCGCAACAGCCCTGTTTGGCTCCGTGATGCTGCTCGGGATCGCAGCGGGGTACGGCGTTAATCCAGCACGCCCTCTAACATGAGAGCCATCGCGGAGATACTAGGAATTCGAAGCCTTTTTTTTGACTTCCCGCAGACCTGGCCTTAGCATTGCTCCACCACGAGGAGTGGAGACCTTTCCTTGCTCGAGCAGACCATCTCCCATTACCGGATCATCGAGAAGCTCGGTGGCGGCGGCATGGGGGTGGTTTATAAGGCTGAAGATACACGCCTCGGCCGCTTCGTCGCGTTGAAATTTCTTCCTGAGGACCTTTCCCGGGATCGGCAGGCGCTAGAGCGTTTCCGCCGCGAAGCGAAGGCCGCTTCCGCTCTCAACCATCCCAACATCTGCACCATTTACGACATTGGCGAGCAAGACGGACGCGCTTTTCTCGTCATGGAATTTCTTGACGGGGCGACGCTCAAGCACCTGATTGCCGGCCGTCCCATGGAGTTGGAAACCATCCTGCCGCTGGGTATTGAGATTGCTGACGCGCTCGATGCGGCGCACAGTGAAGGCATAGTCCATCGCGACATCAAGCCGGCGAACATTTTTGTGACCAAGCGCGGTCACGCGAAGATCCTTGATTTCGGGTTGGCCAAGGTTAAGTCCCCCCCTGGCAAAGCCAGTGAAGTGCCCGACGTCACCGCACCGCAGAGCGCGCTCATAGAAGAACATTTGACCAGTCCCGGCTCGACCCTCGGCACGGTTGCTTACATGTCTCCAGAGCAGGCGAAGGGCAAAGACCTCGATTCTCGCACCGATCTGTTTTCCTTCGGCGTTGTGCTCTACGAAATGGGCACGGGTACATTGCCATTTCGAGGAGAAACCTCGGCGCTAATTTTTCAGGCCATCCTCGACCGAGCGCCCACCTCTCCCATCCGTCTGAATCCGGACCTGCCTGCCAAGCTGGAAGACGTCATCAGCAAATTGCTGGAGAAAGACCGCAACTTGCGCTACCAGCATGCGGCGGATATTCGCGCGGACCTGCAGCGCCTGAAACGCGATACGGACAGCGGACGCGCGGTCGCGGCCGGATCAGGTTCGTCGGTAGCCGCTGAGGAGCATGGCGCACAGACATCGGTAGCTGCGCAGCCTGTGTCGGCTTCGGGCTCGTCGAAATCGGCAGCAGCATCGTCAAGCGCGATGAGCGCTGTGCAAACCGGCATGACTCCGGCAAAAAAATCGCTGAAGGTTCTCGTGCCGGTGGTCCTTGTCGTACTGGCCACGCTGGTCGCGGGTGGTCTCTACTGGCGTTCGCATCCATCCGCGACGCTGACGGAGAAAGACAGCGTACTGCTCGCTGATTTTGTGAACACCACCGGCGACGGAGTTTTCGACGGGACGCTGAAACAAGCTCTGGCGGTGGAGCTGGAGGAGTCTCCCTATCTGAACATTTTCCCGGAATCGCGGATTCATGAAGCCCTGCGCTTCATGGGGCGCTCCCCCGAGGAGCGGGTAACCAGCGCTGTGGCCCGCGAGATCTGCCTGCGCGAAGGTGTCAAGGCCATGCTGACGGGTTCGATTTCCAGTCTCGGCAGCCATTACGTGGTTACCCTGGAGGCCGTGAACGCACAGAGCGGAGACTCGCTGGCGCGTGAGCAGGCCGAGGCGGAAAGTAAGGAGCAGGTGCTGAAGTCGCTGGACCGGGCCGCATCCAGCTTGCGGGGAAAGTTGGGCGAGTCCATCGGTTCGGTTCAGAAGTTCGCCACACCGCTGGAGGCGGCTACTACGTCGTCGCTGGACGCTTTTCTGAAGCGCGCCATCGAACTCGACCCCAATTTTGCGATGGCGCTGGCCACGCTGGGAGTCGCCTCCAACAATGAGGGCGATAGCCGCGGCGCAGTCGGATACATTCAACGGGCATTTGATCTGCGAGACAGGGCGAGCGAACGGGAGAAGTTCTATATTTCTTCCCACTACTACGACACTGGTAGAAGACAACTAGAAAAGGGTGTCGAGATCTATGAGCAATGGAAAGAGACCTATCCTCGCGACGCCGTTCCTCGAGACAACCTAGCGCTCGCCAATCAATTGATGGGCCAGCACGAAAAGGCAGTGGCCAATGCGAGCGAGGCTCTCCGCCTAGACCCGAAAGACCGGTACGCCTACCAGAATTTGGCGAGCGCCTATCAATTTCTCGGCCGCTACGACGAAGCAAAGGCCATCGCGGAGCAGGCAATCAGCCAAAAGGTTGAGCCGTGGACGATCCACCTCATGCTTTACAGTCTAGCGTTCATACGCGGCGATGAAGCCACCATGCGGCGGGAAGTGGAACGCGCACAGGCGCAACCCCAGGCACCCGTGGTACTGCTTTTGCAAGGGCAGAGCGAGTGCGCCCAGGGAAGAATAAAGAAAGCCGCGGAAAGCTATGCTCGCGCCGTCAGCCAGGCCAAAATTCACAATTACATGGAATTCGCAGCAAACGTGATGGCGGCCGAGGCAACCTGTGACTCGGAGTTGGGCTTTTTGAAAGAGGCGCGTCAGGCAATGGCTGCGGGGCTCGCCCTCTCTGACGGCAAGGATTCGCGATCCAGCGCCGCCTACGTCTTCGCCCGCCAGGGGGACAGTGCACGATCCCAGAAGCTTGTCGACGAGCTTAAGAAGGAATGGCCGTTCGACACTTTACTCAACCAGGTTTGGTTGCCATTAGCGCAAGCCACGAACGATATCCAGCGCAATCAACCCGCCGAGGCCATTGCGCGGCTCGAGTCAGCCGCGCCTTACGAATTCGGCGGCCCACCGAACGGCGCCATTTACTGGCCCATCTACATTCGCGGCGAAGCCTTTCTTAAAGAGCGAGATGGTATGAAGGCAGCTGCCGAGTATCAGAAAATTCTTGATCACCGTGGCATTGATCCAACTAGTCCGCTCTATTCCCTGGCTCGGCTCGGAGTGGGTCGCGCCTACGCTCTTCAAGGTGACACTCCGAAAGCCAGAGCCGCTTACCAGGATTTCGTCGCTCTTTGGAAGGATGCCGATCCGGATGTTCCAGTTTTGAAGGCGGCCAAGGCAGAATACGAAAAACTGAAGTAGTCAAAACAACAGACAACAGATGTCTGTTCCCCGCCCTGATGACCCGCGCTTTGTGCAATCTTTAGAATCCACACAGCCGTTTCACGTGTCTGATAGGTGTTAGCTGCCGCCTGTTTTTCCCAACTCAATGTCACAAGCACAGCGCCCAAGCCGGTGGATGGTTATTCTTGCCTTTGGATTGGTCTATCTCTTCTGGGGATCGACTTATCTGGGCATCGGCATCGCCGTGCAGGCGATCCCTCCGGCGTTGATGTGCGGTGTGCGGTTCTCCCTTGCCGGGGTGGTCATGCTGGCGGCTTGTGCGTTGACCGGACGCAAAGTCTGGTACTCGCCCAAGCAAATTGCGCTGGCGGCGGTGGTCGGACTCCTGCTGCTGATGGGCGGGAACCTCACGCTGTCCTGGGCGGAGTTAGTGGTTCCTTCGGGTCTGGCAGCGCTGATAATAGCTATCACTCCGCTCTGGTTTCTGGTGCTCGACTCGTTGCTGCTGGGCGACCATCACATCTCCGGCCGCGGCAAGGCTGGCCTGGCGTTGGGAATTCTTGGACTGTTCGTGTTGTTTTATCCTCAGTTGACTTCATCCACTGCATTGAGCCGCAAAGAATTCTGGGCTTCGGTGAGCTTAATCGGCGGATCGTTCAGTTGGGCGCTGGGGTCAGTACTCTCGAAGCGCTGGCAATCTGGGGTGGATGTGTTCAGCGGAACGGCGTGGCAAGTTACAGCCGCGGGAGTCGGAAACTTTATTTTTGCGCTCGCCCTAGGGGATTTTTCGCGCGTGGTGTGGACGGCCCGTGGGATTGGCGCCACGCTGTATTTGGTGGTGTGTGGTTCATGGATTGGCTACACAGCTTACATCTGGTTGCTGGAGCATGTCCCCACGTCGAAAGTGTCGACGTATGCCTATGTGAATCCTGTGGTTGCGGTCTTTCTGGGATGGCTGATCCTGCACGAGCGGGTCGATCGCTTTATCCTAGCTGGTAGCGCGATTGTGGTGTTGTCGGTCGTCCTGGTTACGAGCGCGAAGGTTAAAACTAAGACCGTGGCCGGAGAGATGCCGGCGGTTGAGGTCACGGGGGACTGAACCAAGGATTCATGTGTGAATGGCGTCTTACACGGTTATTCAGTCGCTAGCGCGGATCGGACCGCCGCGGTGGCACCCGCAACCTCATCCAAGAAATCGACCTAAGCTGTTGCGGAAACGTGCTGGTCGTCGCAACCGGCTTCAGCAAACATCTTCTTGGGCGTGGCCTCGCGTTGCCTGTTATCACCGCCTTATCTTCTAAGACGGGCTTCGATGACCTCGCGCGACCGGATTGGCCGGTAGGGCCGACCCCGTGCAGCAGCAACACAATGGCCGCTGTGGCGCAACACTTTGACCGCGGAATCAGATTGGAGAGGTGTCTAAGCTGCAGTTGGGGAACTTCGGTCTAAGATAGTGCCGCTGCGCGGCATTTGTCGTCAGAAAAACCAATCTGACCGACGTGCCATGGTCGCCTTTTTTGGAGTTCGCGTATGCTGTGGTTGGGCCTCTTCCATTGGCGAATTGCAAAAATTGCGGACGTGAGTTGGCAGGACTTTCATGGGGAGATGCCAGGGGCGTGTGTCCTGATTGTCGCAAAGCGACGGTGACAGATCGCAACGCCTCGGCTGACATACCTCCACCAGCAGCTCAACCTGAGTCCAAACTCGCCTTCACAGCTCGGCGGGAACCTGTCACTGTTGCCCTGGTCGGAGCCAACGTTGCGGTATTCGTCTTAACGGTGGTGAGCGGCATATCTCCACTGCGACCCACCGTTCAGCAACTCCTGCGGTGGGGCGCAAACTGGGGTCCGCTATCGCTAGGGATGCAGCCCTGGCGCATGTTGACGTCGAATTACCTGCACATTGGAATCATTCACTTGTTCCTCAATGTGTGGTGCCTGTGGAACCTGGGGGCGCTGGCCGAACGCGTATTCGATGGCTGGACTTATTTTCTGGTGTACACGTTGAGCGGTTTTGGCGGCAGCCTGGTGAGTCTGTGGTGGCATCCGATGGTGATCGGGGCGGGCGCCTCTGGTGCGATCTTTGGATTGGCGGGCGCTCTGATTGCGGCGCTGTACTTAGGCAAACTTCCCATTCCGAAGGAAGCGATCCAGAAAACACTGAGGAGTTTGCTCCTTTTTGCCGGCTACAACCTGTTCTTCGGACTTAGCGCCGGCATCGACAACTCTGCACACCTGGGCGGATTGCTTAGCGGGCTTGCGGCCGGTGCCTTGCTCGCCCGCCGCATGCCGAGCCCGGAAGAAGTGTGGAAGAGTTGGCGCAACAAGGTTCTGATTTCGATTGCGCTTGTGTTGTTGGCGGGCGCGGTCTATCTGAGATCAGAGGCGCGAAAGAGATCCCCGAGCACGCTCTACTTCGAACCTTCGTCGTTCTCCTCGGCGTCGTACATGAGATCTACAACGTGTCCGCGAATTGCAAATGTTTGTTTTACGCCACCGACGACCTCGAAGTTTACCCGCACGCCGTCGTCGCTTAACCTAGTCGCCGCAAACTGGTGCTGAAACAGCCCCTGGGCGGGGGCGAATGGCGCGAAGCGACGTCCTCAGCGACGATGCCGCTCCGACTCCGCCTGCCCCACTCCAGTTTGGCAACGCTTGCCAGCCGTCGGTTCCCGCAACTCTTTGGACGGTTAGTGCCGGACGGTTAGTGCCCTGCCGACAGTAATCATGGGGGGCTTCGGTGCCGCTGCGGCCACTCCGGCGAGTGTGGCCGTAGCCAATATCCATCGTCCGACAGCACCTAGACTGGCACTACGTCTATCGTCTTCCGTACCCCATCGACCTAAGTCGAACATAATAGAGAGTGATCAGCAATCGGACGGGGAAACAAGGTCTCGGGTCACAAACCGCGAAGCTGCGTTCCAAAGCGGGAATAATGCCATCGCGACAATCTGAGAATTGATTTTTGGTTGCTGTGAACGATACTCCCAAACCTCGATGGAAATTCTGTAAAATAGAATTGCGTGACTTTCCCGGTGCATTCGCGTAAGCCTTCGCAAGACGATCCCCGGACAACTTCAAAGCAGCCGACAACTTCTTACCAGGAGATGAGCACTTTTTTGTTGCGGCGACCCCCACCCCGCATTCTAGTGGTTGACGATCAACCAAGCATTGCCGGGCTGATGAGTCAGTTGCTGACTATGCGCGGCTATGAGGTGATAACTGCGGAAAATGCTGATCAGGCTGAGGCCGAGGTCCGCCGCCAGGCTCCCGACCTGATCTTGTCGGACGTAATGATGCCGGGAAAGTCGGGATATGAATTTTGCCGCGGCCTCAAGGAAAATCCGGCAACGCGGCTGATTCCCTTTGTGCTGATCACGGGACTCACCGACAGTGCGGATAAGCTGCGCGGGATTGAAGCCGGAGCGGATGACTTCCTCAACAAGCCAGTGCTGGCGGAAGAGTTGATTGCCCGAGTTCACTCCCTGCTGCGCCTGAAGGAATTTACGGATGAACTGGAAACTGCGGACTCCGTATTATGCACGCTGGGACTGATCGTTGAGGGCCGAGACCCGTATACCGAGGGACACTGCGAGCGCTTGGCCGCGAATGCAACTGAACTGGGTCGCCATTTGGGGATGGACCAAGATTCCGTCCTGGCCCTGCGACGTGGCGGATATTTGCATGATTTGGGCAAGATCGCCGTGCCTGACGAAATCCTGAAAAAAGGCAGCAATCTGGGGCCGGAAGAATGGGAAATCATGAAGCAGCACCCGGTTACCGGCGAGAATATCTGCAGGCCACTGAAGTCGTTGCGCCTGGTTTTGCCCATTATTCGGCACCATCATGAACATTCCGATGGGTCAGGCTATCCTGATGGTTTGAGGATGAGTGAGATCCCGCTTCTGCCGCGGGTTTTGCAGGTTGTGGATGTGTACGATGCGCTGCGCACCGCGCGCCCTTATAAGCCAGCCTTGCCTCACGATCAGGCCGCGCTCACCATGCACGAAGAGGCTCGCCGTGGACTTTGGGACCACGAGTTGGTGGGCGAGTTCTTCAATATGCTGGATCAGAGGCGGCGGGTGGCCTAAAGGCAGCTTCCGGTTATGAGGTTCCCGGTTCTGATGTTTCGGTTCGGAGTTTACCTTTCCCAACTTGGGGTTGAAACCGTACAATGACGTTGCGTTTTTTGTAGCAACGGGTTTGATGGCGAGGACATCTTAGCATCCCTGATCCGGCCCGCGAGCACTCCCCGGCGACCACCGGCAGCGGAGAACGGAAGGCTGGTTTGCAAAATCTTACCTACACACTGGTCATCCCCGCTTATAACGAAGGCGCTCGGCTGGCCCCGACACTGGAAAGGGTGTTGGGTTATATCGCGCGGCATGAATGTGACGCGGAAGTCATCGTGGTTAACGACGGCTCCCGCGATAACACCGCCGACATCGTGCGCAGCTTTGCGCAAGACCATCCCTGGCTGCGCCTGGTGGAAAATCCGGGGAACCGCGGCAAGGGTTACAGCGTGCGCAATGGCGTGCTGCACGCGCGCGGCAGGGTCGTCTTATTCACCGATGCGGACTTGTCTTCGCCTATTGAGGAAGTCCCCAAGCTGCTTCAGGCCCTCGCGGCCGGCGCCGATATTGCCATCGGATCACGCTGGTTGCAGGCCGAACTGCAAACCAAGCGCCAGTCGCTGCATCGCCAGTTTTTTGGCAGAATTTTCAATCTGCTGCTGCGCATCACTCTGGGCCTGCACTTCAAAGATACGCAATGCGGCTTCAAGGCGTTTCGGCAACGGGCTGCACTCGCAGTCTTCCCGCTGCAAAAGATCGAGGGCTGGGGCTTCGATCCGGAGATTCTCTTTCTCGCGCGTAAGGTCGGTCTTAAAGTTCAGGAAGTGCCGGTGGTTTGGGCCCATGATGGTGGAACTCGCATTAACCCGATCGCCGATGGAGCGCGAATGTTTGTGGAGATGCTGAGAATCCGCTGGTACGACCTAAGCGGAAAATACAATCCTTCTTCCCCACAGCCACAGCCGGTTAAGACGCTGCCCGAAGTTCGGGGTCCAAACGTTTAACGATCACTACACTCATATGGCGGTCGTACTCTAAGGTCAAGTGCGAGGCACAATCGTCGCACAGCCAGAAAAACTCACTTCGGCCGGGAGCCTTGGCGGGCTGGACCATCCCCGATGGCTCGATTTCCACACGGAACAGTTTGCCCTGACGAAAATATCTAAAAGACGCTGGACACGGCGGGTTCGCACACTTGGAAAGCATTGCTGCCTTCCGGACTTTTCTTTTTCAGGTACCGCTTGGCCTACGCCTGAGTCCGCCAAAGCTGCAATGACCGAGTGTCCCATCTCGGGAGTGGCGAGGGCGGTCTGACCGCTGCTGGCGAGGTCAGCGGTGCGATGTCCGCGATTTAGCACCGTGCCCACGGCGTTCTCGATGCACGCGGCCTCACGCTCGAGTTGGAAGGAGTAGCGAAGCAACATCGCGACAGAAAGAATTGCGCCGAGCGGGTTCGCAATTCCCTTTCCGGCGATGTCAGGCGCCGAACCATGGACGGGCTCGTACAGACCGACGGAGCCGCCGATGCTTGCGGACGCCAGCAGGCCGAGTGAGCCTACGATTCCGCCGGCCTGGTCGGAGAGAATGTCGCCGAACATATTTTCAGTCAGGACGACATCGAAATCTCTGGGACGCTGCACCAGCGACATGGCGGCCGAATCCACGTACATGTGGGAGAGTTTGACGTCGGGATAATTTTGAGAGGTGCGGGTGACGACTTCGCGCCAGAGGCGAGAGCACTCAAGCACGTTGGCCTTATCGACCGACCGCACTTTGTGGCGACGTTTGCGAGCCAGATCAAAAGCGATGTGGGCGATGCGCGCGATCTCTGGCTCACCGTAACGCATGGTATTGAGTGCATTCCTCGAGCCGGCAGGTCCCTCGATGGAGCGCGGCTGGCCGAAGTAGAGGCCCCCTAGCAACTCGCGCACGATGAGGATGTCGGTGCCATGCACCACATCGGCGCGCAGTGGCGAACAATCTTCGAGCGCGGGGAAGCAAACGGCAGGACGCAGATTGGCGTAGGCGCCCAGCTCGCGGCGAAGACGTAAGAGGCCAGCCTCCGGGCGCAGATGATTCGGGAAGTGATCGAAGGCGGGACCTCCGACAGCACCGAGCAGCACCGCGGAGGAGGACAGGCAAGCCTGTAACGTGTCCGCGGGCAGAGGGTCATTACTCGCGGTGAGGGCCGCACCGCCGATGTTCTTTCGGTGAAGCTGAAGCTGGTGACCGAAAATTTCGGCAAGGGCTTCGAGAACCAGTACGGCTTGGTCGGTGACTTCGGGGCCAATTCCGTCGCCGGGCAGGATGGTTAGGTTCAGAAGCATGCGGGGTTCGTCTACCGCGGAGAAGGGGTCGGTTTTAGCGCTGCTGCCAGCCCTACACGCCCCACAGGTAGTCTTCCTGCTCGTGGTGATCGGCCGAGACGGACACCGGCCCGCCAGCGGCATTTTCCGCCGTTGGGAAAACCAGCGGCCTGACTGGAGGCTCGTGTGATCCGGTGCTAGCGGCTGCGGCGAGCGCAGTCGGGATTCGTTCGATGAGCGGGGTCGCTGATGCCGCCGGCTTGTGGGTTTCGCGGATCAACTCGAGCAGGTGATGATCTTCGACGTGCTTGATCTTATCGGCCAGCCGAACAAAGCGACGATAAATGTCGTCGAGCGCGCGCCGATTAAACTGGTAGCCGAGCTGTTCGCAGCGCATGGCGAGGGCGTGACGGCCAGAATGCTTGCCCAGGACCAGTGTAGAATCCGGCACACCGACCGACTGAGGCGTCATAATTTCGTATGTGAGAGGGTTCTTCAGGACTCCGTCCTGATGAATGCCGGCCTCGTGCGCGAAGGCGTTACGTCCGGTAATGGCTTTGTTGGGCTGCACCGGAACGCCAGTAATTTCACTCAACAACTGGCTGGCGCCAAACAAATGCTCACCCACAACACTGGTTTCGTAGGGATAGCGGTCGGGACGAACCCGCATGGCCATGACAATTTCTTCGAGCGACGCGTTGCCGGCGCGCTCTCCGATGCCATTGATTGTGCACTCCACCTGTCGCGCGCCGGCGGCGATTGCGGCCAGGGTGTTGGCCACGGCAAGACCAAGATCGTTGTGACAGTGGGCTGAGATCGTTACTTTCTCGATTCCCTTCACGCGCCGGCGGATCGTTGCGATCAAATCTCCGAACTCGGTGGGCATGGTGTAGCCAACGGTGTCGGGAATGTTCAGCGTGGTGGCGCCCGCCTCGACCACGGCATCGAGCACGCGACAGAGAAAATCGGGCTCGGTGCGGGTAGCGTCTTCTGGTGAAAATTCGACGTCATCGCAAAGCGATTTTGCTAAGCGGACGGCATCGCGAGCCTGCGCCAGGCACTCGTCGCGAGTCATGCGCAGCTTGTACTGAAGGTGAATGTCAGAAGTCGCCAGGAACACGTGAATGCGAGGCCGCGCGGCGCCCTGGAGGGCCTGCCAGGCGCGCTCGATATCGGGGCGGCAGGCGCGAGCCAGCGCAGCGACGATGGGGCGGCGCACCACAGCCGAGATCGCTCTCACGGCCTCGAAGTCACCTTCCGAAGCTATGGGAAAACCGGCTTCAATCACGTCCACGCCGAGGCGGTCGAGTTGATGGGCCAGACGCAACTTTTCCTGCTGGTTCATACTGCAACCGGGGGACTGCTCTCCGTCGCGCAGGCTGGTATCGAAAACAGTGATGCGAACTCGGTCCGTCATTGATCTCCTCGAGTTTGGCTGTATCTCAATAGTACGGAGCGGATGGCCTGAAGCAAAACTTATAATTATTTAAATATCATTAGTATTTCTGTTACCATAAGCTGCGCTAATGAGTTAATAACTATCTATAAAGGCTACAGCTATGGAACTTTCGCAGCTGGAGGTGTTTCTGGCGGTGGCGCGGGAAGGCCGTTTCTCGCGTGCGGCGGAAAAGCTCTACCGCACCCAGTCAGCGGTTAGCCAAACCATTCGTAAGCTGGAACAAGAATTGGGCGAACCGTTGTTTGACCGGTCCTCGCGGGACGCGCGTTTGACCGATGCCGGACAGGTGCTGTTTGAATACGCGGAAAAGCTAGTGAACCTGCGCAACGACGCGCGCGCGTCATTGTCTGAATTGGAGGAATTGCATCGCGGGAAGCTGGTGATCGCAGCCAACGAATTTACCGTTCTCTACCTGCTGCCGGTGCTGGAAGAGTTTCGGGGCCGACATCCCATGATCAAGATCACTGTGCAGCGGGCGCTGGGGAGCCACATTCCTGACGATGTGTTACGGCACAACGCGGAATTGGGCGTGCTGTCCTACGAACCGCGAGAGCCTAACCTCCACTCGGTGATTGTGTATCTTGACGAACTGGTGTTAGTGGTGCCTCCGCAACATCCGCTGGCTTCGGGGCCGCAGGTGAGCATCCGGCAGCTGGGGACGGAATCGTTTGTGGCTCACATTGTTTCGTCCCCTTATCGAGAAAAAGTGTTGCAAGCCTTCAAGCGGCACAAGACCCCACTGCATATGGGGCTGGAGTTGCCAACGCTGCAGGCTATTAAACAGTTTGTGGCGATGGGAAACGGCGTGGCGTTTATGCCCGAGATCAGCGTCGAGACAGAACTGGCACGCGGCGACCTGGTGCGCATTCCAGTACAAGAGCTTCACCTGGACCGGAAGTTGCGCCTGATCTATCGCAAAGAGGCAAGCCTGTCGCACGCGGCGCGGGCTTTTCTCAAAGTGGCCGAGGCGGTGGCTGAGCAACGCAAAGGACGATATCGTTTCCAGCGGGAAAGCTGACTAGAAATCGAACGCAGTAAATGCTGGCTAGGATTCAAGGGTGGAGCGCCCGGCTCATAACACCGGGCGCACTGGTTAGCAGTCGGCGCAGACTTCGTCTTCGGAGAATGATTCAAGCGCCTCTTCCAATGACGGGTGAATATCGAGCACCGAGTTGAGATTCGTTAGATCGAGAAGGTTGTGCACGAACGGGCTGGGACGGGCACACTTCAACCTTGCTCCTTCGGCTTGCGCTTTCGTATGTAGAAGTACCAGCTCGCCGATTCCAGCACTATCCATGGAAGTAACGCCACTAAAGTCAATGATCACATTCCGCGTGTGCCGCATGAGGTCCGCCACAAGGCGCGAGAACGCGTTGGCCTCATCGCGATAGACGATTCGCCCCTGGCAATGCACAATCAGGACATTGCCGCGATTTCGTGTTTCCAGACTGAGCTTCAAATTGGCTTCCTTCCGCAGTCCCCAAGCTGCCGGACGCTCAAGCGGCGACCACGTTTCACAAGATGTGTCCATAGATTGCATCCTAATGCATAGACGCTTGTGGATAGGTTTCAGCACCAAAAAAAGAAAGTAAATTTTTGTAGGGCGCCGCAGAATTGGGAAGCTTCCTGGTAACAAAATTTTGTCAGCTGTCGAGAACTCCCTGTCTATTACACTGCATCCAAAGGATTTTCCGGGACTTGATGAACGATTTTGCCGGCTGGCTTGCCGGGGAGGAAATATTTTCGTGGCAAAACTTGCAAGTATTGTTTTGATGGTACTGAGTTTCATGATGTTGCCCACGGCAATGTCTGCTCAACTTATCCCGCATGGGAACGTCTATGTCGGCGCTTCTTACAGCGACTCCGATATCGTTACCGCGAACCGAATGGGCTTGAAAGGTTGGAACGCCTCGGGCGAAGCGATTGTGCTTCCTCACCTGGGCGTTGTGGCTGACTTAAGCGGCTACTATGCTCCAGGCATTAAGCAGTACAACTTTCTTTTCGGGCCGCGCCTCGCGGTCAGCTGGGGACGATGGCGCCCGTTCGCGCAGGCACTATTTGGTATTCAAAGGATCACTCTAAACGACAGCAGCTACCGGCCGTTGGCGGTGGACTTCGGCGGCGGTGTGGATTACCGGCTAATCAAAGCATTCTCCTGGAGGGTGCAAGGCGACTACGTCCATACCAACTACTTGAGTGCCCAACAGAATGACGTGCGAGGCTCGACCGGCGTGGTGTTCCGCTTCTAGCGAATCCAGACCGGGAGCTCACCGCAAATCGTATTTGCCCGCCTGCGGCGTGGCAACAAATCTCTTTGTGCTCCTTCTTCGTTTGAGCGCATCCAATTTCTCAACTGTCACAAGGAGGTGTTTGCGTGCGCCGGAACGTTGCAGCAGTTTTTTTCACCCTAGTTCTTTCCGCCGGGTTGGCGAATGCTCAAATTCCAACCGGAGGCAATGTCTTTTTCGGCTATTCTTATTACAACACTAATCTGTCCTCTGTCGATCGCGCCAATCTGAATGGATGGGAAGGTTCGCTTGAGGGCAAGGTAGTTCCCTGGGTAGGAATCGTGGCAGATCTGAGTGGCCACTATGGCTCGCAGAATTTTCCAACTATTTGTCCGGCCATTGCGGGGCCGTGCCCGGCGGTCCATCTGAAAGTCAACGAGCACAATGCGCTTTTCGGTCCGCGCGTGTCGGTGTCAGTTGGAAAGATTCGACCGTTTGCCGAAGTGCTGATAGGTGTCGGGCATGTGAGTGCCCATAGCGCGGGCAGTGACACCTCATTTGCAACCGGAGTGGGTGGCGGCCTCGACTATCATTTGTTTCCGCTTCTGGCCTGGCGGGTAGAGGGAGATTATGTGACGACCCGTTTTTTCAGTGCGACGCAGAATAATCTGCAGCTGTCTACTGGAATCGTATTCCGATTCTGAAGTGCGGCAGATCGCAATAGGGAACGCGTTACGCAGCCAGCCATGAGTTGGACTTGTTGTCGCGGCCTCAAAAAAAACATTTGCCCGGTGTGTCAATCTCGCGGGCTAGGTCTGCCAGTACTTGTGGTCGCGCAGGAAATAGTTCGAATTCCAGTAGTTCATTGCGGTTCTTAGGAACAAGCTCGCAACCCGGAAGTGACCCATCTTCTGGAAACGTCGGTTGGTGGTATAGACTCCGCCGCGAACGATACCGAAGCGATGCCGTTGCACCTGCTGGCTGAGCAGGTAGTCCTCGGCGAAGGCGACCTGTTGGTTAAATCCGCCCAGTTCGCGAAATTTCTCCGTGTCGAACAGCATGAACATGCCGGTAGCGAAGGGCCGATGCCAACGCGACAGGTATTGAAACAAATCGTTGCTGGCGTAAAGCAGCTTGTCAATCCAGCTTCCGTCGCGACACAAGATATTTGTAGTTACGCAATGCAGGTTCTTGCGCTGGGCTAGTTCCAGGGCGCGACGCAGCACGGAAGGATGTGCCAGTTCGATATCGGCATCCAGAAAGAGCAAATGAGGCGTATCGGCAAGGGCCGCGCCGTGATTGCGGCCGACGGACGGCATTCCGCCACGAATGACTCTGAGGTTCAAACGGCCGCGGAAGCTAAGGACGATGTCGGGAGTGCCGTCAATCGAGTGGGCGTCAGCGACCAACACCCTCGTACTCGACATTTTCGAGTAGTCCTGCGTGGTTAGTGAAGTCAGCAAACGCGGAATCAGTTTCGCCTCGTTCTTGGCTGGAATCTCTATCGTCAACTCGTTCGCGGTATTCATGGATGCGTACCCCCGGTTCGTCGATGGTCAGATACGTCAGGCGGGAATCGACCCAGCCGCCTGCGTTGTAATAGTTGATGCCGTCGCGCTCGATGTGGACGGCTTCATGGGTGTGGCCCACAAAAGATGCGGGTGGCGCCGTGCTGGTGCGCGTAAGACAAGGCTCCGGACGCCACTTTCGGCGACATCCTCAACCAGCGCGTGTTGAGGCGGTCAATCAACCGGGCAATCGGCTGGCCTTTCATATCGAGCTTTTGCAAGCGCAGATAAAAGGAGGTTCCAAAGGAGCTGAGTCTTACCCGGTTCACCTGAAAGCCATCGAATTGGTGGCCATGGATCGCCAGGTGGGGGATTCCGCAGAATTCCCACTTGTATTCCTGGTAGACCCGCACTCCGACAAGATGCGACATGATATTCGCCAGGCCGTGGTCGTGATTACCTTCCACCCAGATCACTTCGACGTTGCGTTTGGGATTCGAGAGCTTGCGAATGTAGCCGAGAAACTTCCAGTGTTCCTTGTTGAGGCGGGCAAAGTTCAGATCGGCCAAAATGTCGCCCAGCAGGATCAATCTCCGAAACTGATTCTGCTTGAGCACGCAAGTGGCTTCGCGCGCGTGACTGGTCTCCGCACCGAGATGCAGATCGGAAAGGACCAGCGTGTTGTAGGCTGGCGGATCCATGTTCATTTTCTAGCAGAGGAATGTTACGGACTGATGAAATTTGCATCAAAATTGGTGCAGTGGTAACCGAGCCGGTAACCCTGAAAATCGCAAACTGTCAAAGGAGTGTTACAAAAACTAGACTATTTCTGGGTGGGCGGCACGTAATCCTTTGGCGGGGCTGCGCCTTCACCGAAGAAGAACTGCTCCAACTGCTTGGCAATTACTTCCTGATCTTCGCGGCGTGCAGGATTCAGGCGATACTCATTGAGAAGCATCTTGCAGTGCTCCGTCCACATTGTCCAGGCCTGCTGAGAGACGTTGTCAAACACCTTGCGGCCGAGCTCGTTGTCAAAAGGAGGCTCGTCCAAGCCCGGCAGCTCTTTTTGCAACTTCACGCAGAATACCGTGTGTCCCGCCATGAATATTCCTTAGCAACAATTAGGAAGACGTGATCATTATTTTACACGCATCGCAGACCGCCCGAAGCCTACTGAGCGACGCGAAACATAGGTAACGGCTTGTGGTGGGCCCGCCAGGATTCGAACCTGGAACCAACAGATTATGAGCCCCTTCCCGGACTCTGCAAACAAATAAATAGCCCCCCTTCCCTCTGCAAATTCCGGCAAAGTCCTGCAAAATCCTGAAAAATCCGCAACCCAGACGCAACCAGCCTGAACAGAAAAGGGAGGATTAACTTCATGGCATTTGACCTCAGCAGCAGCGCTCTTCGCGGCAAGAAAACCTGACACGACCAGGGTAAAGTCGGCTCCCATTAATTATCGGATGCGTTCGCGCGGGCTGTTCGAAGAGCCCGGATGCAGCGGGAATTTAGAAGAGGACCCTGCGTTCTTCGGGTGGGATTCCCCCGGTAGCCACGCGATCGGTGGATTGGATGGTGGTCGCGACGGACAGGTAAGGAGTATTAGTTGCAGCCTTTTGCGAAAGCGCTTTGAAGCGGTGACAGCTTAGCCCGGGCGTCTCTGCAGTGTGCATACGGTGGTACAATTCTGCGCAAGTGGAGATCGTTTCCGTCCTGCTCCGACCGTTGAGACCTGTTATGCGTTATCTGAGCTTCGTAGTGGTCCTTGCCCTCGTTGCCTCTTTAGCATCGGCACAGACCGACGCTAAGCCTGGATCCGACTTCCAGTCTGCATCGCATCTGTTCGACTACGATGTGAAACAGCCGCTCGACATCCATGACAAGTTCATCGAAGAGTTCGCAGGAGGCAGCCTTCACGACATTACTTACACGAGTCCCAAGGGCGGTCCGGTGGGCGCGTACCTGGTGATTCCGAACGGAAAGGGGCCGTTCGCAGCCGTGCTCTTCGGGCATTGGGGAAACGGCACCCGGGCAGAATTCATTCCCGAAGCCAAGATTTACGCGAGGGCGGGCGGGGTTTCGCTCATCCCTGATTACCCCTGGGACCGCCCGCAACCGTGGCACAAAACTCCGGACCATTTCGATAAACCGGAGTTGGACCGGGAGATCGAAATTCAGGCCCTGGTGGATCTTCGTCGCGGAATTGACTTGCTGTTGGCACGTCCCGATGTCGATCCGAAGCGGCTTGCCTATGTTGGACACAGTTATGGCGCACAATGGGGATCTATTCTCTCCGCCGTCGACAAGCGCATGAAAACGTCGGTATTGATGGCCGGAGTGGCCGAGATGGCCGACATCCTGTTGCGCAGCGACGATCCGGGTATGATCGATTTCCGCAAGAGCCAGCCAGCAGGTCAGTTGGAAAAGTACGCTCAGGTCACGGGCGACATCGATGCCATCCATTTCGTTGGGCGCGCGGCGCCCATTCCCTTGCTGCTCCAGTTCGCCAATTACGAGCAGTACTTCGATAAGACTTCGATGCAACACTACACTGCCGCCGCGAGTGATCCAAAAAAGGTGCTGTACTACGACACTGGGCACGATCTCAACGATCCTCAAGCTTTGGAGGACCGTTACGACTGGCTGGTTAAGCGCATCGACCTGCGGCGGGAGCCTGTCCTCACCCATTAACTGGCGCGCTCGCCCGGCCTTTCTCTTTCGAGGCCGCCACAAGTTCTCAACCCACTGTTAGGACTACCAGTCCAACGGGTTTTTGCAGGAAGAGCACGAGCACATAGTCCCAGTTAACTTCAACGTGCAATTCCCATGTTAAAGCTTGGGGCAAGTGCGCATTGCGCTCTTGACTGCGCATTTGTGCTTCCTCAACCTATTCCACGCGTCATTTATCTAACCTTGCTTGCAAGGTGTCAAGTACTTCAACAAGTAAATCGGCCCATCTTTCTTGCAAGGTGTATTATTTATACCTATGGATGCCGAACTGATTAGGAAACTGAGGTCCGACTTCGCACGGCAGGGCGGCAAAGCACGTGCCAATAAACTGAGCGCAACGCGACGCAAGGAAATCGCGATCAAAGCTTCCAAAGCGGCTGCCAAGGCGCGAGCGCTGAAGGCAAGAGAAAAGAAAAAACGCGGTGGTGAGTAAGGGATTAGGATCCGAGGAGGGTGTATGGCCGTCAAGAATCTGTTCAGTGGCGCAAGGTTCGTCGGTCAGGCAGAAGGCGAAAGGCAAACCTACCATGTCTTCCAGGGAGATAACGGCTACTTGGTAGCCGCTCCGCGGTCAACCAACAATTATTCGGTCACCATCGTTCCCCAGGAAGCTCCCGAAGTGATAAGCCGCAAGTTCAAGGGTGAGAGGGTGACGGTGAATACCCTAAAGTCCCAAGGACACCGCGCGGATCTCTTTGGCGAATACTTTGACCGGCTCAACGCCCTCTACGTCATGGTTGCGTTGGGACGTGCGCGGAAGCTGAAGAAAAAATTAGGCAGGGCGATGTTGTTCAAAGTGAAGTGATGTCGGGGCCGGCAAATGAGGGCAGTGGCAATAAAAAAGGGTCAGAGTCGAGATTAAGCCGCGGGTTTTCACGAAATGGGCACTCTCCGGTGCGACCACCTGAGCTTATGAGCGAAGCGGAGATTCCGCATGAAGTGGCCGATTGAATTGGTGGGCCCGCCGGGATTCGAGCCTGGAACCAACAGATTATGAGTCCTAATCGAGATAATGAGCTCGAAGAAGATAAAGCACTTAAGCCTGCAAACTCAAGCAAAGTCTTGCACAATCCGCAACCCAAGCGCAACAAGATCCAAGAGCGCCAGGACGAATGATGCCGATCCACTTAAGGAGATTATCTCATTTGCAAGATTGGTGCACTGCTTACATTGGCCGACAGGCTGTGCGATGTGACTTGTGGTTGATTTTGTCCGCCAGTGAAGTCGCGCGATTTTCGGCCAGTTTAGGCAAGCCCACGCTTCAGGCTTGAGATAATTGACCCTCCGGTGACACAACCCGCACTACCGCTAAACTGAACTTAGCTAACCTGGTCCGCCGACCGAAGTCCGAGGATGGAGGAATACGCGCGGTCAAACGTGGGTTGTCCGACGGAGAGAGTAAACATGAGCTTCCGCGCGTGGTACTCGGAAGTGGGTAATGTGGGCTAGAACGAAACCCATAGTTCGAAACATCCTTTTGGCAAATCGGATTGCGGGCCAGGATGTGTGACAAACGTCCCCAAAAAGCAGAGATGGCGCAACGGGGGGAGGTGGTGCCTGTCGCCCAAGAATACTCCGGCTGCGCCATCAGAGGAACAAACGACCACGAGAGCCGCATAGTTCCTTCGCATCTTCATAAGAGATTACAACGCTGGTCTACTCGGTTGACTGTTCAAAATTGCACAGTTTGGGTGAAATCGAGATCTCGGAGAACGTCGGACGACCTTGAGGATTTTGGTGAGCCCACCAGGATTCGAACCTGGAACCAACAGATTATGAGTCGAAGCCCGCAGCGTGATCGCTTGGATTGGGTGAAACAGCCTCCGCCCTCGAGTGGCTGGAGACAGCTCTGGCGGAACGCGAACCGTACCTGGGGTCGCTGATCGTGTTCCCCGGTTACGACGCGATCCGCGATCAAGCAAGATTCATGCGCCTGACGCGCGAACTCAAACTTTCGACCTAGCTGAGATCCCGTCCACCAACCATGTGCGCGGATACTTTAGGCCACAAAAATACTCCCGTATCGTCGTCGGCGATCCGGAAGTAATGGCGCCTTCGTTGATCGCGGCGTGGTGTTCGTGCGATACATAGGGGATGGCACGTCTTGTTCCGCTCTTTCTTCTGCTGGCACTTTGCGCATTCGCCCAGGAACTTCCAAACGCTGATCTTCTCGAACAGCCACCTCGCATAGCTACGGCGGCCACATGCCCCAAGGCGGACGACTGGTCAACGCCATCGGGAAAGACAGGTCAGGGCCGCGATCTTCTTGCGGTGATCGTCTCAAAGGACGACGTTTTTGATCCGGTGGCCATTCACAAGGCGAATCGCCCGGTAATCTACATACAGAACTCCATCCACGCGGGCGAGATGGACGGCAAGGATGCTTCCCTGGCGCTGCTGCGCGACATGCTGATCTCAAAGTCGCAGGCTGCGCTTCTTGATCGTGCAGTACTGGTCATCGTGCCCATCTACAACGCCGACGGTCACGAGTATTTCGGCACCTACAACCGCATCAACCAGAACGGTCCGGAGCAGATAGGTTGGCGCACAAACGCCACTGACCGAAACCTGAATCGCGACTACATGAAAGCCGAGGCGCCCGAGACGCGCGCGTTTCTGAGGTACTGGAATCATTGGCTACCGGACTTCTTCGTCGACGATCACGTGACCGACGGTGCTGATTATCAATATGACGTCACTTATTTGATGGACACCGACCCAACCACTTATGCTCCGCTGGCGAAGTGGGCGAACCAAGCGTTTTCGCCTGAATTTGAGCGGCGCGTGAACGCCGCTCCGGGGCACCTTGCAGCTCGGTATATCGACTTTGTGGGTGAGACGCCCAACACCGGCGTCGCGAAGTATCAGAGCACACCACGTTTCTCCACGGCCTACGTGAACCTGCAGAACCGTCCTGCGCTGTTGATCGAGATGCACATGCTGAAAGATTACGCGACTCGCGTCACGGGTAACTACGAGGCCCTACGGGCGATTGTGGCAATCGTGAATCGCGATGCCGATAAGCTTGTGCAGATGAATCGCGACGCCGACGAGGCAACGATTGCTGCAGCCAGAAACCGGAAAGCTGAACTACCGATTCGAATGGAAGCCACGAGCGAGACCACCCCTTTCGAGTTCAGGGGCTACAAGTGGACGATCACGAAGAGCGAAATCTCGGGCGCAGACTGGGTGAGCTACCAACGCGACCGGCCCATCACCGTCACCATTCCGCGTCGCGTGGCACTCAAGACGACGCTCAGCGTCACGGTGCCAGCGGCGTATATCGTTCCGGCGGAGTGGACCGTCCTCATCGATGTTCTTGCGGCTCATGGACTGCAGATGAAGAAACTAGCCAAACCTTGGACGGGAGAGGCAACGGCCTATCGCTGCGAAACACCGCAGTGGGCTCAGCAACCGTTTGAAGGACACCACGTCGCGAGTTGGCCAAAGCCGCGACGCGCGAGCGTGGCGGAGTTCGTTGTCAGAGAAACCGGGTTGGGAGATAACCGAGTGGGCTGTCGCTCCGTCGTTGAGAAGGCGACCTTTGCGGCAGGATCGGTGGTGGTCCCGACGGACCAGCGGGCGTCAAAGGTCGCCATGCACTGGCTCGAACCGGAAGCACCGGACTCAGCCATGCAGTGGGGGTTGCTCGACGCAATCTTCGAGCAGAAAGAGTACGGCGAAAGCTATGTGCTTGAGCGGTTGGCCCGGAAGATGATCGCAGCCGATCCGAAGCTGAAGCAGGAGTTCGATCAGAAACTGGCCAGCGATCCTCAGTTTGCGGAGAGCCGCTCTGCCCGGCTCAACTGGTTTTACCAGCACTCGCCGTGGTGGGACTCGCGCTTAGGGCTGTATCCAGTTGCAAGGCTTTCGTCGACAAGCGGGCTACCGTTGGAGTAGGCATCAAGCTGCGACCAGCCCACCTGCCCCGCCACTAGTTGCCGTCAATTTGCATGCTCTGCCGTCTCCGATCAGAACTCTAATGGTACGGGTCTGCGCTTCCG
>WNGK01001657.1_pt1 | contig 49559 bp, 37 predicted proteins | sample 5400601 | NCBI WGS metagenome assembly WNGK01 (sample SAMN13153376, study PRJNA577476) | soil metagenome | isolation source: 60 cm soil or saprolite under Garry oak tree replicate 1 | place: USA:California | collected 2016-06-15 | reverse complement strand
AGCGATGATGAGGGATACTTCGATGCCCTGGTGCGCATGTTCGAGCAGGCCCTCAAGTTCGCCAACGCACTATCGCCCGACCGCCGGGATGACCTGGTCTCCAGGTTAGATCGTGTGCGCACCATCAGCCATGACTTCGCCTATGGCGTCGGAGATGACATGGATTTCCTTCTTTCGAAGTACATCCGGAGTTAGCGCTCATCGTCCTTGAATCCTGAATTACTGCTCGCTTTTGTACCAGCGTTCCGCAGGCTTGCCGAAAACACACGCAAAAGCAAAGTCACGACCGTCGGACAAGAGTGTCCGACCCACACGAGTGTTGCTGAATCCTAAGTGATCTTTTCCCCCACCGATTTCGCCTGGGTAAACAGATTCAAATAATCCGGCCCGCCCGCCTTCGAATCTGTCCCCGACATATTAAATCCGCCGAACGGATGCGCGCCGACCATCGCCCCGGTGCACTTGCGATTGATGTAGAGATTGCCCACGTGGAATTCGCGCTTTGCCACTTCAATTTTTTCTCGCGAACCGGTATATACCGCGCCGGTGAGCCCAAACTCAGTGTCGTTGGCGACCTCTAGTCCATGCTCAAAGTTGCGTGACTTGATCACCGCCAGCACCGGCCCGAAGATTTCCTCCTGCTCCAGTTTGGATTTCGGCTGAATGTCCGCGATCACCGTCGGCTGGATGAAATAGCCTTCGCCCACGCCGGTTGCTTCCTCACCCCCAGTGATCAGGCGGCCTTCGCGCTTGCCGATCTCAATGTAACTGAGGATGGATTTCATCGAGCCTTCATTGATGACTGCCCCCATGTTGGCATTGGTAGCAGGATCGCCGATGGTGATCCGCTCGACCCGGTCTTTTAACCGTTCCAGAAACTTGTTGTAAATGCGTCCGTCAACGATGGCCCGCGAACACGCCGAGCATTTCTGCCCCTGGAATCCGAAGGCAGCAGCCGCGACGCCCTCAACGACAGTCTCGAGATCGGCGTCCGCATCCACGACGATGGCGTCTTTCCCGCCCATTTCAAGGATGGTGCGCTTGATCCAAATCTGCCCGGGAGCACGGTCTGCCGCAACCTTGTTGATGCGCAGGCCGACCTCGCGCGATCCGGTGAAGGCGATGTAACGGGTTTTGGGATGGGCAACAATCGCGTCTCCAAAACTGGCGCCGGCACCGGGGCAGAAATTCACCACGCCCTCCGGCATCCCCGCTTCCTCGAGCAATTCGATAAACTTCGCCGCAATCGTCGGCGAATCGCTGGAAGGTTTCAGGATGACGGTATTCCCGCAGACGATGGAAGCCAGCGTCATGCCGGCCATGATGGCGCAGGGAAAATTCCACGGCGGGATCACCGCCCCGACTCCGAGTGGGATGTAGTAAAGCTGATCATGCTCACCCGGCAATTGCACCGGTGCGTCAATGTTCGAAAGCCGCTGGGCCTCGCGAGCATAGAACTCGCAAAAATCAATGGTCTCGCCGATGTCGGCGTCGGCTTCCGCCCAATTCTTGCTTACTTCGAAGACGAGCCACGCCATCAGCTCATACTTGCGCTCTCGCAGCAGGTCGGCGGCGCGGAACAACAATCCAATGCGATCGTCAAAAGATGTCCGGCTCCAGCTCTCGAACGCGTGCAGCGCTGCTTCCATCGCCGGCTGAACGTGCTCTTTGCCGGCCTTCTGGTGAATTCCAACTATCTGCGACGGATGCGCAGGGTTGAGCGAGCGGATCTTCTCCGCAGTGCGGATGCGGCGTCCGCCAATCACCAGGTCGTACTCGCGACCCAATTGGCCCCGCACGCGGTCGAGCGCCGCGCGCATCTGGCGGGCAATTTCAGATTTCGTGAAATCCGTTGCGGGCTCGTTGCGGAAAGGGCCGGAGTGAGCGCGCGTAATCGGACGTACAGGAGTTTCAAGGATTGCCATGGCTGTACCTCAAGGTAAGTGGAATAGGTCAATTTTAACACTGCGGGACTGTTCGTTTTCTGTCGGCAGACATTCCTTCACAGGGGCTTCTTGTGCTAGCTCAATAAGTTATTCAGCAAGAAAATCAGGAGTAGGGAGCGGACAGGTATTTTTGCCTCCGGTGCTTGCGCATTTCACTTTGTTGATGAGTTTGGAGACGTAAGTCTGACCGCGGTTTCCCAGTGCAGGGCAGCACGAAACCAGCTTCGCGGTCCTCGGGAAAATAGCTGGCCGAATCGGATTGGTCCACCTCACCTCCGTCCACCAGGCGCGCCGCGCAAGTTAAGCATCGTCCCTGATGGCACAGCGCAGGCAATCGAATGCCGGCCGCAAAAGCAGCATCCCAGATGTGTTCCTCGCGGCCCACCTGGATGCTGTGCTCACCATCCGGCATCAGCAGAAGGACCTTGAACGAGGTTGATTCTGAGCTCATGTCGTTTGCTGCGGGAAGCCTGCCCGGCGTCAAAGCCAGACAGGCCGGCTCGTCTGAAAAAATGCCCGCAGGCAATGATTACGGATTGTAGAAACCTGCATTCTTGCTGTACGGAGCGTGGCCAGGCTCACCCCGTCGGAAATGGCCGGACGGAATTGACTTGCCGTCGCGTTCCTTGGCCAGCAGTTCGATGAACCACGCTTCGTGCTCAACCTCCTCATTCAAGATACGCGCCGCCATATCATATGTGCGCGGGTCTTTGCCGAATGTAACATCGCAAACCGCGCTCCAGCTACGGATTGCGCAGCGCTCCGACTCCATCAACAGGGTGAGAATATTCACCACCGTGGGCGGATCCGGCAGCTTGGCGGCAGTGCATCCCGCCAGGTCGTGGAACGCCTTCAGATCGTTGGGCAGTTCACCGCCCAATTCGTAAATACGAGGCACGATCAGTTCCCAGTGGGCTCGGTCCTCTAGTCTTGCGTCTTCACAAATCTCTTTGTAGTCTTCGTATCCCGCCAAGTGCATCCGAAGGATGGTGTAGTAGTAGTAGGTGCTGGCAAACTCTGCCGCCGCGTTGGCGATCAGCATCTTGATCAACTTTTCGACGTCAACGCCGCGTGCGCGAATTACTTCAACGCCCACGCGTTGCGTGACATCTCCGTGTTTAACAACATTTTCTGGCATGTCAAAAAACCTCCAGCGCTGAAGGTAGCTCCCCACGATCCATAGGTCTAATATATAGTTTCTATGTCACTCATAGGTCTTTCCTTTGAGTGGACGCGTCTGCATTCGGCAGACGGCGGGCGATTTTCGTTTGTGAGGACCGATGGAAGTTCACCAACTGCGTTATTTTTGCGCTGTCGCGCATGAGGGTAGTTTCACCCGCGCCGCCCACCAGCAGCATGTGGCTCAGCCTTCGCTCTCCCAGCAAGTTCGAAAGTTGGAAGATGAACTCGGGACTCGACTGTTTGATCGTTTGGGACGGACGGTACGATTGACGCTTTTCGGCGAAACCTTCCTGCCCCGGGTGGAAGCAATTTTGCGCGACATGGAGGATGCCAAGCAGGAGATTGAAGAAATGTCGGGAGCAGAGCGCGGCAGGCTGGCCGTGGGGTCAATCCCAACGATCGCGCCATATTTCCTGCCCCGCTGCCTGGCCAGCTTTAGCCCGAAATTTCCTGAGATCCGCGTAAGCATCATGGAGGAGCTTACTTTTGAAGTCCTCGACCGCTTGCATAAAGGAATGATTGACCTGGCGGTGGTAGCTTTGCCCGTCCCCGAGGGCCCATATTCTTGCCAGGAGTTGTTGCGCGAACCGTTTTATCTGGTCGTGCCGGAGTCTCATCCCCTGGCGTCCAAGCTATCGGTCCATCTGAAACAGGTTGAAAGAGACCCGTTCCTGCTGCTCAAGGAAGGCCACTGCTTTCGCGAAAACACTCTCTCCGCTTGCGGGCGCGCCAGGTTGCAGCCGAATGTTGTTTTCGAGAGCGGCCAGTTTTCAACTCTGTTGGCCATGGTGGCTGCCGGCGCTGGGGTTTCAATGGTGCCCGAAATGGCGGTCGAACCCCGACATGGCTGCAGATTTATACCCCTCGCGGATGAGGGTGCCTATCGCCGGGTTGGAATTGTGCAGTTCAAAAATCACTTTCGCAGCCGGGCACACAAAGCGTTCGTAAAGCACTTGCAATCAGGGACGGCCCAATTCTCGCCGGCCCACACTTCCTGGCAACTGTTCTCGACGCTGAAAGAGCCACCTCTGCGCAGCCGGCGAACGCCTGGGAAACGAGAGCCTGAGCAATGAGAGTCACCATCTTCGGCGCCACCGGCATGTTAGGCAAGGCACTCATGCGCCAATGGAAAGGCGCCACCGGCAATGAAGACAAAGTCACCGGCCTCGGCCGCGCGCAGGCCGACATTCGCGATTCCGAGCAAGTCCAGAGTGCGATCCAGCAAACAAAACCGGAGTGGATCATACTCGCAGCCGCTTACACCGACGTGGATGGCTGCGAGATCAACCCGACTCTTGCCAGCGCCGTGAACACGCTAGGCGCGCTCAACGTGGCGCGGGCCGCCACCAATGCAGGCGCCAAGCTGCTTTTCGTCAGCACCGACTATGTGTTCGACGGCACGAAGTCCACTCCGTATGAACCCGGCGACCCGCGCAGTCCAATCAATGCTTACGGCAGAAGCAAAGCTGAGGCTGAAGAGAAGATCCTAAACATCATGCCGGACGCCTGCATCGCGCGTACTTCCTGGCTTTTCGGCCCCGGAGGAAAGTGCTTTCCCGACACCATCCTAAGACTTGCCGCGACCCGTACCGAAATCGAAGTAGTAAACGACCAGCGCGGCTGTCCCACGTACACGTCCGACCTTGCCGATGCTATCCGCTCGCTTTGCAAATCGGGAGCGCGAGGAATAATTCATTGCACCAATCTCGGACAATGTTCCTGGTACGACTTCGCCTGCGAGATCATTCGCCAAGCCGGCCTGAAAACCGTAGTCCGTCCAACCACCAGCGAGAAGTTTGTTCGTCCTGCCCCCAGACCCAAGTACTCGGTGCTTTCTTCCTCCAGCCTTTCCAGATACGGGATCGAAATGCGGCCGTGGCGGGAAACTCTGAACAGCTATCTCTCCCTCCGTTCCGCCAAAATGTAATTTAACGCCGAGCTTTTTCCCAGTAAACAAGTTTCCGGCGTGACAAGCCGTACAGTCTGTGCTATATAGCACTAGCCGCGATTGCACCGGCGGAACATAAAGTCTGAATCTGGAGACGCCATGCCTTTGACTTTAGTTGACTGGGTCGTCATCATCGGCTACCTGCTGGTGAACCTCGCCATCGGCATTTATTACCGGCGGCGTGCCAGCGGAAACACCGAAGAGTTCTTCATTTCCGGGCGGGACGTTTCCTGGTGGCTGGCCGGCACCTCCATGGTCGCTACAACTTTCGCAGCCGACACGCCGCTGTTTGTCTGCGGAGTTGTGGCCCGGCAGGGAATCGCCGGCAACTGGATCTGGTGGGCATCTTGCATTGGTGGGATGCAAACGGTATTTTTCTTCGCGCGCTACTGGCGCCGGGCGGAGATCCTCACTGATGTGCAATTCGCTGAGATTCGTTATGGGGGCAAGCCCGCCGCGTTTCTCCGCGGGTTCAAAGCACTCTATCTCGGACTGTTCATGAACTGCTTCATCCTGGGATGGGTCACCAAAGCCATGGTTAGCATTATTGCGGTCCTTCTCGGTCCGGTCATTGCGCAAGGCCGGATACTGGATTTGGGAATTCTCGGCCACCATACCCTGGGCGATCCGCAGAATACCGCGCTGGCGATCTGCGTCTTTATTCTCATTCCATTTACCGGCATTTATACGTTCATCGGCGGCCTGTGGGGAGTGCTGGTCACTGATCTGTTCCAGTTTGCCTTGAAGATGACGATGATTATTGTGCTGGCCTGGGTCGCAGTGGACAAGATCGGAGGCATGCCTGCCCTCGAATCGCATCTGCAGGCGATCGAGAAAAATGTCCAGGCTACCGGAGCTGTCACTTCCGATCCAACTGCTTTCCTTCCTGATTTCAGTCAAGGCTGGACAAGCAACGCCATTTGGACGCTGCCGCTCCTGACTTTCGTGGTTTACTTCGGAATGCAATGGTGGCTGGCGTGGTATCCCGGTGCCGAGCCCGGCGGCGGCGGCTACGTGGCGCAGCGCATGTTCAGCGCAAAGGACGAAAAGAATTCGCTGGGGGCAACCCTCTGGTTTAACATCGCCCACTATGCGCTTCGTCCCTGGCCCTGGATCATCACCGCTCTGGTGGCCATCGTGGTCTATTCCCCGAACGGGGGAATCCATCCCAGCGCCGCATTCGCGCAAAATCCCGAACAAGGCTACGTCATGGTTCTGCGGGATTACCTGCCTCCGGCCCTGCGCGGATTGATGGTGGCCGCGTTTCTGGCAGCCTTCATGTCGACCGTCGGTACGCAGTTGAACTGGGGATGCTCCTATCTGGTGAACGACCTTTACAAACGCTTCCTGGTGCGTAACTCAACTGAAAAACACTACGTAATGATCAGCCGGCTTTTCACCGTCCTGCTAGTACTGGTCAGTGGATACACGGCGGCGCAATTGAAATCCATTGGCGAGGGATGGGGCTTGGTCCTAGGCATCGGCTTCGGCACGGGCGCGGTTTACATTCTGCGCTGGTACTGGTCGCGAATTAACGCTTGGAGCGAAATCTTGGCTATGATCGCGGCCGCCGCGGTGACGATTGGTTTGACTCATGTTTCTTTCTCCGGCAACGACGCCCTCGTGTATGCCAAGAAAAGCCTGATCACTGGTGGAATCACCACCCTGGCATGGCTCCTGGCGACCTTCCTGACCCCGGCCGAGTCCGACCAGACGCTCACCGCTTTTTACCGCCGCGTGCATCCCACGGTTTACGGCTGGCAACGCATCGCACGACTCGTCCCCGAACTTCCAGAGGTCAAGGATGTCGCCGGCAACGCGTTCAACTGGTTGATGGGAGTAATTCTGGTTTACGGCTGCCTGTTCGGAATTGGCAAGCTCGTCTTCGGGCAGTGGGGATGGGGCATGCTGCTGCTGGCCCTGGCTGCGCTTGCGGGATACCTCATTTTCTGGGACCTTTCCCGGCGAGGATGGGAGACTCTTTCTGGGACGAAAGCTCTTGCCTCTTCCCAGACTACCGGCATTCGCTAATTCTCAACCCTTTCGCCGCCAATAGGTTATCCGGTTAGCAAGCCCTGGCGGTTTCCGCCCTTGGGTTACTTTGGTACATCCACCCAATTCGTATCTATGGGATGATTTCAGTGTGCTCACGCGAGCTGCATGGCGCTTTGCCGCGCTCCTAGTTTTGGTGTGCGTTTTTGCGGGCTGTAATCATGCCCCGCAGGAGCACACGCTTTCCGTATCCGATCTGGTGAAGGCGGTCAATGACCCCGAGGCCGCCCGTCCCCTCAGTGAGAGCCAGAATCGCGCTCCCACGGCTCGCCCGGCGCTGCGTGGCGACATCGTCCATCTCTCTCAGCTCAAGCGCCTCAGCGAAGCTGAAGCCTCCGCCCATAAGCGAGTCACAGTACGGGCGGTAGTCACTTACTTTGATCCACACTGGCGCCTCCTCTTTGTGCAAGATGACACCGCGGCCGCTTTCGTCAACATCGGCGATCTGCAACTGCAGCTTCGGGCGGGCGACCTGATCGATATTTCCGGAGTCAGCAGTCTCGGCGATTTTGCTCCCGTCATTACCCAGGCCAAAATAAGCTTCGTCGGCCGATCACGGCTTCCCGCACCTTTCCGGGCCGACTTGCTTGATGGGAACCTCCCCGCCGCCGACTCGAAGTGGTGCACCTTCCGCGGGGTTGTGCACACCGCGCAAGAGCAGGGTCCGCATACCAACCTGAAGGTCGGAGCAGGCCAAACTGAGGTTACGGTCCAGCTACCCGTGTTGATTCATGGCGAAGAACTTGTAGACCAGGAAATTTCCGTGACCGGCGTGTTCCGAGTGCTCTTCAACGACCGCCGGCAGGCGGTTGGGCACCAGACTCTTGTGCCCTCACCTGAATTCCTGACCGTCATCGTCATGGATCATGAAGTCAAGCGGAACACTCCCGCAACCATTGCCTCGCTCCGGCGCTATACCCTCGACGCCGACGAGCGCCACAGCGTCACTCTGAAGGGCACTGTGGTTCTAAAGAACTCCGCCGACACAATTTTTATCCAGGACAACTCGGCCGGCATTAAGGTCCATGCCACCACCCCGGTAAACGTCGCCGATGGAGATCGAGTCTCGGTGCGAGGATTCGTCATTCCGGGAGACTATTCTCCGGCGCTGGAAGACGCGGTAGTCACGCCCGAAGCGTCCGGAGATCTGCCCAAACCAGTGCCGGTCGCAGCAAAGTCCGCGTTGGAGGGCGCAAACGACTCCCGCTTCGTCCTGATGCGGGGAATTCTGACCGCAATTCACTCCGACGGCAACAGTACGATTCTGATTCTGAACGACAGGGGGACATTGTTTGAGGCCGCGGGTCCCTCCAGCAGCGAGTTGACCTCGCTGCGCCTGGGAAGTGAAGTCGAGGTGCGCGGAGTTTGCCAGGTACTGGTGGACCGTTTCCCATTCTCCATTCGTGGATTTTCCCTGGCCTTTGACTCGCCCGACTCGGTCGAGGTGATCAAAATGGGATCGTGGTGGGACCCGCGCAAAATTGCCTGGGCCGTGGTGCTGATCGTGGTCCTGACGGCTGGTGCGTCCCTGTGGGCGGCGCTGCTGCGGCGGCAAGTGGAAATCCAAACCCAAGAATTGCAGGACTCGCTCGAATCCAAGCGCAAGGCACGGCAATTCGACATTGCCAGAAATGAAGTTTTAGAATCCATCGCCGGCAATGCTCCGGTGCCTGAGAGCATGGAACGGCTCGCCGTCGCCGTCCAGGAACAAATTGCGGATTCCGTGTGCGCCATCGTCATGCCGCCGGATGGCAAGTCCTTCTTTCGCGGCAAACCGGCTCCGGTGCTCATCGCTCCCGGGGTGCCGGAACAGGTGCAACCCGCGCTGCTACCTTTGCTTTCCTCTGTCCTGGTACCTTCGGCAGCGCGCGGTGATCTCAAGCACGGTGATCTAAAGACGGATCACGATCTCATGGCCAGCTTACTGGAAGTTCTGCGCGGCGCCGGTGTTCCCTTCCACGACGCACAGGCCTCAATCGTTTTTTCCGGAAGCGGGGCGGCCGCCGCCTTGCTGCTCCTCTTCCTCAAAAAACCGTTGCCCCTAGAGGCCGAAAGCGCCCGGCAAAATGTTCTGCAGTCCGCCTCGCGCCTGGTTGCGCTGGCCAAAGATCGCTGGCACATGCAGGAAAGACTGCTGCACGACGCGCGCCATGACGCGCTCACGGGACTGCCCAATCGTGCCGTGGCCGAGGACCGTCTGGAACAGGCATTGGCCCGCGCCCGTCGCCGGCAAAAACTTTTTGCCGTGCTCTGCATCGATCTCGACGGTTTCAAAATTATCAATGACAGCCTCGGCCATCACGCTGGCGATGAACTGCTGCAGGCGGTTTCCACCCGGCTCAGATCACGTGTTCGCCATTCCGACACGGTGGCGCGAATCGGGGGAGACGAGTTTCTCGCCATCGTCGAAGATTGTTCCGGAGACGCAGCCGCGCAGGCGGTGGCCGACTCCCTGATCGCTGCCTTGCAGGATCCCGTCCGAATCGAGGGCCAGACCCTTGCCATTTCCGGCAGTATCGGAATCGCCATGTATCCCGCAGACGGCAAGAATGCGGCCTCGCTCAAGCGCAACGCCGATCAGGCCATGTACCTCGCAAAAAGCCAGGGCGGCAGCCGGATTTGTTTCTGGTCATCCGAACCAGTCAGAACGGGAAAGGCGGCGCAGACTTCTTCTTGTTCTTCCGGTTCGGACTGAAGCTCGGATCTCATTGGTCGGCCCTAGCAGACGATTTTCGAACTTTGTTCTTGCTTGCTGGGATGACCATCTTGCCGGAAAACCGGTTCGCGCCTGACATTTACGGTCGCGCCTGACATTTTAGAGGTCCCTTTAGTAATTCCTTGAGACGAAGCGTGAATTGCGCGTCTAAGGTGCGGAGGGTAGACTCTTACTAAGATGAAGCAGTTCCATAAGGCCGTTGTTGCTGTCGTGCTCCTGGTGTTCGTGGAAGTTCCGGTGATGGCTTGTCTAAGGCCAACCGCCCACCTCACGGAGCAGGAAAAGTCCTGCTGCCGGAAGATGGCGAACGAGTGCGGAAGCATGGGCATGCAAGGCGATCACTCGTGCTGCCAGAAGACGCGGCAGCAAGACGCCGCCGTTGTAGCGGACGCTACGCACTTCATATTTTCGCAATCATCTGTGCAAGTTGCCGATGTGGATCTGCGGCTCTCGTCCGCACTATCCATCGGGCACACATTCGGCCCTGAACCGCTGCGACATCCGCCGCCTCAGTTTTCAAGTCCCTTCGTTGAAATCCTAAGAATCTGATTTAGCTCTCGCTTTCTTGCGAAGGCGCATACGTGTGCCTTCGTGTTTGCGATCTGCACTTCATTCGGAGGACTTCATTCGGAGGAAAGATGAGAGCTGAAACTATTTTTGGGCTGATTGCGGTTATTTTGCTGCTCCCTGCCTGGAGCTTGGGGCAACAACACGAACGCGGCTCACCGACGCCCCTAAAGCAACTGGTTGAACAGGTTAGCAAGCAGAGCCCTGATGTTCTTGTGGCGGAGCAGCGCTGGGAGACGACCCGGTTCGCCAGTAAACAGGCTTCTGCCTTGCCCGAAACGGAGCTGATGGCTCAGCACGTGAGCGTTGGCAGTCCGCGCCCGTTCGCCGGCTACTCCAACAGCGATTTCGCCTATATCGGTTTTGGTGCGTCGCAAGATCTTCCCTTTCCCGGCAAGCGCGCACTGCGTGGTCTGGTTGCCGAGCGGGAGTCCGACGTTGTTCGCAAACAGGCCGAAGTCGCACGCCAGGACGCTGTCCAGCGCCTGAAGGTTGCGTATTTCCAGCTTGCGTATTTGCAACAATCGCTTTCGCTGCTTGAAGAGAATGATCGCGGCTTGCGGGATATCGAACACATCACGGAAGCCCATTACGGATTGGGCCAAGGCACGCAACAGGATGTCCTCAAAGCCCAGCTTCAGCACACCAAGATCCTCAGCGAGATCGCCATGCATCACCGCGAAGTCGGGGAGCTACAAGCCGAACTCAAGGGCCTCTTGAACCAACCGCAAGAATCGTCGGACATCATCACGGAGCCCCTTCAGATCACAACTCTCACTTCACCGCCACCGATTTCTGATAGCGCCGACCTGCAGGTCCGGCGAGAGCAGATCCTCGGTGCGGATGCGGGAACGAACCTGGCAGCGAAGGAAACGAAGCCCGACTTCACGGTGCAGTATATGTGGCAGCGCACCGCCAATAATTTTCGTGACTACTACATGGCCACATTCGGGATTCGATTGCCGAACCGTGGTCGGACGCAGGCGGCGATCGCCGAAGCGATGGCCACGCGCCAGCAAGCGCAGGCGGAATTTAATGCAACACAGCGGGCGCTTGAAAGTGAAGTTCAGAAGCAGCTTGTCCTCATCGGAACGTCAGAAGATCAATTGAAGATCTATCGCGAAGGGCTCGTGCCGCAGAGTCAAGCCACTCTGAGCGCAAGCACCGCTGCATATCAAAACGGAAAGCAAGACTTCGAGACGCTTCTCTCAGGCTTCAATGATGTGCTTCGCCTTCAGCTCGACTATCTGCACGAAGTGGCCGACCACCAGATAGCTATTGCAAAACTCGAGCGCCTGACGGGGGTGGCACTGCAATGAACTACCGCAAACTATTCATTGTTGCGCTCCTGCTGAATTTTGCATTGGTCGGGCTCCTCGTTTGGTTCTGGGCCCTGCCCAAAAAGCGCGACCAGTCCCAACAACAAAAGATGGGGATGCCAGCTCAGGCTCAGCCTCCCCAGACTTCGCAAGAAACAAAACCAGAAACCCCTCTGATGCCGATTCAGCTCTCACCTGAGCGCATGCAGAGCATCGGTGTCACCTTCGGTCCGGTCGAGATGCGCAACATCGGCGGCGAGATTCGCGCCACCGGCAACGTAGATTTGGATGAGCGGCGGCAAGCCTACGTGCAGACGCGCTTCACCGGCTGGCTTCGCACGGTGCATGTCAATGCGACTTACCAGTTCGTCCGCAAGGGACAGCCGCTATTCACGATCTATAGCCCAGAGTTGGTCGCCACGCAGCAGGAGTATTTGCTTGCGCTTAACAACCAGCGGGCGCTTCAAACCAGTTCGGTCGAAGGCGTTTCACAAGGTGCTTCATTGCTTGTAAGCGCTGCGAAGGAGCGACTCCACCAGTGGGAAATTCCCGATTCCGAGATTTTGAAAATCGAACAGACAGGTAGGCCGATCACGGAGTTGACAATCAATTCGCCGGTTTCAGGCTTTGTCACTGAGCGCAATGCACTGCCCAACATGTATGTGCAGCCGGAGACAAAACTCTACACAGTCGCCGACTTGTCTTCGGTTTGGGTTTATGCCCAAATCTTCCAGAACGATGTCGGCAAGATAAAAACTGGGGATGCTGCGGAAATAACCGTGGACGCCTATTCCGGCAAGACGGTTCACGGCCGGGTCGACCAGATATTGCCTCAAGTGGACATGAATACGCGAACAGTGCGTGTCCGACTGGCGCTCGCCAATCCTGGATTGCTCCTGAAGCCCGGAATGTTCGTCAATGTGAGCCTGAAGACCTCGATGGGCAATGCTCTTGTGGTACCGGCCTCCGCCGTTCTTCAGTCGGGCACCAAGCAAGTCGTCTTTACCGATCGCGGCAACGGAATACTTGATCCCAAGGAGGTGCAGCTCGGGGATCGAGCCGGCGACTTCTACATCGTCCGAAGTGGCTTGAAAAATGGCGATCGAGTAGTCACGTCCGCAAATTTCTTGATCGATTCCGAAAGCCAGCTTCAAGCCGCAGCTGGAGCGTTTACGCCACCGCCGCCTGGAGCTGGTGGCGCTGCCGTGATGAACCAGACTGTTCAGCAGGCCAGCGCAGAGCTGACGACTGATCCTAGTCCGCCACACAAGGGCAGCAACATCTTCCGCGTAAAGCTCGCCACCCCGGATGGCAAACCAATCGACGGCGCACAAGTAACAGCCACGTTTTTCATGGCAGCGATGCCGGCAATGGGGATGGCGGAAATGAAGACCACCTCGACCTTGGAGGATAAAGGCAACGGAATGTACGAAGGCCACGGCGAACTGGGCTCTGGCGGCACATGGCAGGTCGCGATCGTTGCGCGACAAAACGGTCAGGTGCTGGCCAACCGGCAGCTTACTCTCAGCGCGACGGGAGGTATGTAGAAATGATCTCTCGGCTGATTGACTGGTGCGCAGCGAATCGGTTCCTGGTATTCACGGCGGTTGCACTCCTCATCTTCGGAGGGTTGTGGTCGATCCAGCGCATCCCGTTGGATGCATTACCCGATATCTCAGACGTGCAGGTCATCGTGCATACGTCGTGGGCCGGCCAACCACCTAATGTCATTGAAGACCAAGTTACGTATCCGATCGTCAGCACCTTGTTGGCTGCTCCGCAGGTCAAAGCCGTTCGAGCACAGACGATGTTCGGCGATTCTTACGTCTATGTTGTCTTTCAGGATGGAACAGACCTGTATTGGGCACGTTCGCGTGTTCTGGAATACTTGCAGGCAATCCAAGGACGCTTACCGGCAAATGCGAAGCCCGTACTCGGCCCGGATGCAACCGGTGCCGGGTGGGTATTCGAGTATGCGCTCGTCGATCGCAAGCACACGCACAGCTTGGCAGACCTGCGCAGTATTCAAGACTGGCAGCTTCGTTACCAGCTTGCAACCGTCCCCGGCGTCGCGGAAGTAGCGACCATCGGCGGCTTCGTTCGCCAGTATCAGGTCAAGCTCGATCCAAACAAACTGCTGGCTTACGGAATACCGCTCTCAACCGTGATTGATCGCGTGCGCGCAAGCACGAACGAGGTTGGCGGGCGCGTGCTGGAAATGAACGGTGGGCGCTACATGATCCGTGGCTTGGGCTATCTTCGTTCTTTATCGGATCTAGAGAACGTCTCGGTCATCGCCAAGAATGGCACGCCCGTCCTCCTGCGCAACATCGCTGTAGTGAGCTTCGGCCCCGATATCCGCGAAGGTGTAGCCGAGTGGCAAGGCGAAGGTGAAACAGTCGGCGGAATTATCGTGATGCGACAGGGCGAGAACGCGCTCAATGTGATCAACGGAGTCAAGCGGAAAATCGCGCAGATCTCACCGTCGCTGCCCGATGGCGTTGAAATCAAGAGCGCCTACGACCGCTCCGGTCTCATCGAAGCAGCAATTCAGACTTTGAAGCGCGATCTGCTGGCCGAAGCAATCATTGTAAGCGTTGTCACAATCGTATTCTTGTTTCACTTCCGTTGCGCCCTGATTCCGATTCTGACACTGCCGATCGCGGTTTTAGCCGCCTTCGTGCCCATGTACTACCTGCGCATCAGCAGCAACATAATGTCGTTGGGAGGTTTCGCGCTCGCCATAGGCGTGCTCATCGACGCAGCGATTGTAATGGTGGAAAACGCCTACCGGCATCTCTCCGAACAGCGGGAGGCTGTCACCGAACCGGAGCGCAAGCGAATCATCGTTGGCGCGGCCAAGCAAGTCGGGCCCGCCCTCTTCTTCTCGCTGCTGATTATTGTTGTCTCGTTCCTCCCGGTGTTTCTATTAGAGGCACAAGAAGGACGTATGTTCCGGCCACTGGCATGGACTAAGACGCTTTCTGTCGCGTTCTCGTCGGTGCTGGCGGTAACGCTCGTCCCCGTGCTGATGCTCATCTTCATCAAGGGCAAGCTGCGTCCTGAGTCAGAAAATCCTGTATCCCGAGTCACGCAAGCTATCTATCTCCCCATCCTTCGTTTCTCGCTTAGACATCGTTGGCTGGTGATTGGCCTCAACCTCATCTTTCTCGCGATCACCATTCCGTTGGAATTGACGCTGGGCAGCCAGTTCATGCCACCGCTCTTCGAAGGCTCAGCCCTATATATGCCAACCGCTCTGCCGGGCATCGGCATTACTCAGGCTACGCAGCTCTTACAAGAGCAAGACCGCGTCCTTCGCACGTTCCCGGAAGTGGGAAGCGTCTTCGGGGTTGTAGGCCGATCTGACAGTTCGACCGACAATGCTCCGCTCGACATGTACGACACGACCGTGATGCTAAAACCGCGTGAGCAGTGGCGGCCGGGGATGACCTACGAAAAGCTAATTGCAGAGATGGATTCCAAGCTCCAGTTTCCGGGGCTTTCGAACACCTGGACCATGCCGGTTGAAAACCGCCTTGACATGCAGCTGACTGGCATCAAGACTCCGCTCGGGCTAAAAATCCAAGGAAAGTCCGTGGACCAGATCCAAGCGATAGGTGCCCAGATCGAACAATCGCTCTCTCGCCTGCCAAACGTCCGCGGGGTCTTTGCCGAGCGGGTTTCGCAAGGTTTCTATCTGAACATCGAGGTAAACCGGGCCGAAGCTGCGCGTTACGGATTAACGGTCGAAGATGTTCAACGCGCAGTTTCATCCGGAATCGGCGGCGAAAACATTGCTGAGAACATAGAAGGGCGCGAACGCTATCCCATCAACGTCCGGTATGACCGCGATTTCCGCGACAACGTGCAAGATCTCTCTCGTGTTTTGCTCTCAACCCCAGCTGGAGCCCAGATTCCTCTAGGCCAGGTCACACAGATTTCGTTTTCGCGCGGCCCGGCGATGATCCGTGATGAAGATGGCGCGCTCACGGGGTACGTCTACATCGACTTGAAGACCCGCGATTACGGTGGCTTCGTCTCCAAAGCGACTGATGAGTTGCGACGCCTGAACATGCCTGCCGGTTACACCTACCAGTGGTCGGGCGAGTACGAGTTCGAGCTGCGGGCACGCGAGCGGCTGAAGATCATTCTGCCGGTGGTGTTCTTTCTAATCTTCGTCCTGCTGTACATGGTCTTTCACTCTGCGACAGAGGCGGTTGTCCTAATTTTGCCCACCGTCTACGCGATCAGCGGTGGCGTGCTTCTGCAATGGCTGCTCGGCTACAACTTCAGCGTCGCGGTCTGGGTGGGCTACATCGCATTGTTTGGCATTGCGGTGGAGACCGGTGTCGTTATGGTCGTGTACCTCCACGAATCATTCGACAAGCTACTTGCCGCAGGTAGGCCAATAACTGAAAACGAAATCGAAGAAGCGGCGATTGAAGGGGCGGTTCACAGGCTTCGCCCGAAATTGATGACCGTGACTGCCGTGCTTGCCAGCCTGTTACCCATATTATTTGAAAGCGGGGTGGGCTCAGATGTCATGAAGCCGATTGCTGCGCCCATTGTGGGCGGCATGATTACATCCACAATCCACGTGCTCATTCTGGTGCCAGTCTTCTTCGTGCTAATGAAAGAGCGAGCATTGAAACGCGCCACCATGGTAAGAGGGGAAACCGAAATGAATCCGACACCCTCAAATACTACTCGTTAACCAGCCTAAAGAAAGACTTTGCTTGAAGAAAGCGGTGCAAGAATCGTTCAGCCTGCTTGCGCGTCCCAGTTTTCGTCCGTTCGAAGATCACATCAAACGGTTTGTAGGTTGGCGAGAGACTTACGCCATCGGTTGCGTAGTTCAAAAGCACAGATTTCAGAGAATTGGTCGGGACGGGCAGATTTGAACTGCCGACCCCTCGCACCCCAAGCGAGTGCTCTACCAGGCTGAGCCACGTCCCGACACTGGTTCGAACCGGATGGCTCGAACGGGGTTACCTTCAAGATTCTACACTAGGCCGCGCCGCTTGCGTTTCGGCTGGCGCGGCTTGATCTCTTCCAGCAAGCCAAACTGGATTTTCTTTTCCACTGGATCAATGCGGTCCACCAGCACCCGCACTTTTTGCCCCAGGCGGAATATCTTGCGCGAGCGTTGACCGATGATCTCCCGCGTGTTTTCGTGATAGGTGTAGCGATCGTCGCTCAGCGTGCTGAGCGGCACCAGTCCTTCGATAAAAAGATCGGTGAGTTCGACGAACATGCCGTACTTGGTGACGCTGATGATCAGGCCGTCGAAATCTTCTCCCACGCGGTCCTGCATGAACTTCACTTTTTTCCACTCCATCAGCTCACGTTCCGCGTCATCGGCGCGGCGCTCCGACTGGCTGGATTCTTCGGCGATTGAGTGCAGTTCGTCCGCCGGGATAAGCCCATCGGCAAGCGGGATGGGATCACGCTCACGCCGCTTCGACCAGGGGGAAGCCGTGCCGGGGTGGCGCGGCCGCTCCGCCCGCGAATTCTCGGCGGACAACGATGAATCCTCATGGGCAGACTCGGAGGCGGGGTGCCCGCGCCACACTCCCACCGGAACCTCTCCCTCCCAACGCTCCGCCGAATCCAGCAGCACCTGCTTGAGAATGCGGTGCACAATCAAATCCGGATAGCGCCGGATCGGGGAAGTGAAATGCGTATAAGTGGTCGCCGCCAGCGCGAAGTGTCCGGCATTCTCCTCGGAATATCGCGCCTGTTTCAGCGATCGCAGCATTAAGAAGGAGAGAATCCGCTCTTCCGGTTTGCCGGCGATCTTCTCCGTCAGCTTCTGATACATCCGCGGCGTGATGTGCACGTCCTTAGGAATCTCCACTTCGCGCGGACGCTTTCCGGTTCCATAGTGAGAGCGCCGGTCGGTCTTGAACTGCATGCGCTGGATGGGCAAGGCGCCCACTCCAAGCGAATATCCAAACGTCGCCGCTATAGTTTCGAAGTCGTACACTCGCTTGGCGTCAGGCTTCTCGTGAATCCGATACAGCGACGGAATCCCTTTGCCCTCGAGATATCCGGCCACGCACTCGTTGGCGGAAAGCATGAATTCTTCAATCAGGCGATGCGCGATATTGCGTTCCGAGCGGGAAATGCTTTTCATCAGCCCCAGATCATCGAATTCGATGACCGGCTCCGGAAGATCGAAGTCAATCGAGCCGCGCCGCTCCCGCTTCCGGTTCAAAATCATCGCCAGATCGCGCATGAGTTCGAACCCCTCGACCAGATTTGCATAGCGTTTGCGTTGCGTTTCATCTTCCTCAAGGACAGCATTCACCGCAGTGTAGGTCATGCGCTCGGCTGAACGGATCATTCCCGGAGACAACTCGTAGCCGATAGTCTCGCCGTGCGGGTCAATCTCCATCACGCAGGACATCACCAGCCGGTCAACTTTCTGGCGCAAGCTGCAAATGTCCGTCGAAAGCTCGAGCGGCAGCATGGGCACGGCGCGGTCGGGAAAGTAAACGCTAGTGCCGCGCAGGCGCGCTTCCTGATCCAGCGCGGACTCGGCCCGAACGTAATGAGCAACGTCGGCGATATGAACTTGCAGCTCGAAGTTTCCACCCTCGAGCCGTCGCACCAGCACCGCGTCGTCGAAGTCACGCGCGGTTTCGCCGTCAATGGTCACTATAGGAAGATCGCGGAAGTCGCGCCGCCTGCCCGATTCGGCTGAGGAGATGACCGGCTCAGCCTCTTCCGCCTCGCCAAGCGCGCCAGCAGGGAAGCGATGCGGCAGATGATGCTTGCGGATGATGATCTCGACATCCACGCCAAAATCGTCTTCGTAGCCGACAATTTCGACCACCCTTCCGCGCGCATTCTGCGTCGCCGACGGCCAGTCCGTGATCTCGACGTCAACTACAACGTTTTCGAGATTGCTCCAGTCGCTGCGGCGCGCGACTTCCTTTCCCAGCACTCGGTGCTTTGATTCTTTCTTCCTCTGCGTTTGGAGCCTGCCCTGAGCGGAGCCGAAGGGTGTTTTCTGTGGTTCAAGATCTTTGAATGCAGCCGAATCCAGGACGCCTTCCGGATACTCCAGCCCGTGCGGTATAACAATCTCTTGCGAGATTTTCTGATCCATCGGCGTAACGCAGTTGTGCCGCGCCCCGTAATGAAAGACACCAACCACCGTGGGGTGCGCCCGATCAACCGGGCGAAGAATTCGTCCCTCAGCCCGGCCGTCGCTGCGAATGTTGACGACCTCGACCAGCACCCGGTCCCCATGCATTGCCGAGCCGACCGCGTGCGGCGGAACAAAAATGTCTCCCGAAAGGCGGGACTTCAATGCCAGACTGGCAGACGAAGTCTCCGGAATCACAAAGCCGAAGCCGTCGCGATGCATGGTGAGCCTGCCCACCGCCAGGTTCTTGTCCGCTGCCGCCTGCGGAATCGCATAACGATCGGAGTCAACCGCCAGCAACTGTCCGGCGGCGATCAGTTTCTGCAGCCGTTCATGCAGTTGGCGACGCTCGTCCCCATGCAGCCCCAGTTCGCGGACCAATTGCTTGTACCCGGCAGTCTGCCGGGGCTGGCGCTGGATCTTTTTCAGAATGGCGGAATCGGAGAGCATGTAATTTCACTGTTTAGTAAAACAAGTAGCCGAAATATCCGAAAACCACCGCCCATAGGAGGACGCGGAACGCGCTCTTTATTCTTCCTCCCTCAGTCAGCGTGAGAACGCAGGGGACACCGGCACCCTGAATTTGAACGTCTTTTCTCTGCGTACTCGGCGATCTCGGCGGTTAAAGCCTCTAAGGTTAGGATATCGGAAAATCTTGTTCCGGCAGCGAACAGCGGCCTCAGACCCACCCATGTTGATCAACTCGATACATCAGGTGTTCCCAGCCTGCAAGAAGGGTTACACTCTCGGAAGAAAATGCGGTCGCCTGAGGGATTCACCTGAGGCCGCCAAATGCCCTAAAGTAACCACGATTTCCACACACGAACGCATTTTTGGAGAGTAAAATCGTTTTGGATTTCGAATTGCGTATTCGGCCCATAAAAACATTCCCCAGAGGAAAGGATTTCTTGTCACATGTGGAAGCCTACTAATCAGCCCACGGCGCCAGGTCGTAGCACCGAGCCGGAGCGTACTCCTATTTCAGCGCCCAGCGCTCCTGCGGCCACCGAACCTGCCGCCAGCGCTCCGCGTCCGGTTGCGGCCAGCACTGCCGATCAGGCTACCATCGGGAAATCTCTTGTCATTAAAGGTGAAGTGACCGGGTCGGAGTCACTCTACATTGATGGCCGCGTCGAAGGCTCGATCAACCTCGCCGGAAACCGCGTCACCGTCGGGCGCAACGGAGTCGTCGCCGCCAACATCACTGCCCGCGAGATTGTCGTGCTCGGCAAAGTTCGCGGCAACCTCACCGCCAGCGACCGCGTGGATATTCGCAGTGACGGCTCGCTCACCGGCGATGTGGTCGCAGCGCGCATCTCGATTGAAGACGGCGCATTCTTCAAAGGCGGAATTGATATCCGCAAAGCCGGACAGTCCGGACAAAAGCCGAATGGCGAAGAGAAGCCCGCCATCCCGGTCTCCACCGAAGCTGCGGCCGCCCGCGCTTAAAAATTCATCTCTCGCTAAACAACAGGCGTCCTGACCTCGGGACGCCTGCCTTTCTTCAAATTCACTCGCCTTCTCTTAACCGTCCGCTGTTTCCGCGATACAATGCCAACACTTCGCACGGGAGGCTGATGCCACTTTCCACGGGAACCAAGCTGGGGCCTTACGAGATCGTCAGCGCTGTGGGTGCGGACGTTCCGGGGAGAGAGCGCGCGTAGAGGTCGCTCAACTTTCTAACCCACAGTAGATAATGCCAATTTTCCCCTCTGGTCGGCCGGTAGCCGCAGTCCCGGTTTTTTTCGGGAGGCAAATTAAAGACGATCTGGCTGGAAGGGGGTTCACCTACCTTTGTATGTGACGCCGCATTAGGGCGCGGAGGAACGTGGAATTCAGACGGAACCATCCTTTTTGCGCCCACCTTCGAAAGCGGCCTGTTCCAGGTGCCGAGTTCGGGCGGAATGCCCCGACCGGTGATCACGGTGGACAAGTCAAAGCATGACAGCCATCGCTGTCCACATTTTCTGCCTGATGGCCGGCATTTTGTCTATCTAGCTATCACCCACAACAGTCCACGTGATCCAAACAATGGCGTCTACTTTGCATCGTTGGATGGCATGGAGCTACCGCTGAGCGGGAATGACCGCAAGCCACGCCACCTGTTGCCGAGCGGCTTCATCATGATGGAAGGCAGATACTCGCCGGACGGTCGCTGGATCGCATACACTTCCAATGAATGGTTCGAAGTGTACGTCATCCCCTCGGTCGGAACTGGAGGCAAGTGGCAACTCTCGAGCGGCGGTGGGCAACAACCAGTGTGGCGGCGCGACGGCAAGGAACTTTTTTATCTGAGTTTAGATGACTGCCTGATGTCTGTTCCGATTGCCCTGAAATCGGATTCGGTTCAAGCAGATGCCGCCCGTCCGCTTTTTCCGCTGGCTAATTCCATCTTGTCAGTCAATGGACTGGTGGGGCCGTACGACGTCACTCCAGACGGGAAACGGTTCCTGGTGATCACCGCCGAACAGGGGAAATCTTTCCCGATCAATCTGGTGACGAATTGGACGGCCGAGCTGCAGAAATAGCTGCCTTCGCTATCTCCGCTGCAAATCTGTCAGCAATGTCGATTTCGTCAGCCGCAGGCCAACCGCTACCGCTCCCGCCCAGGTCACAACCATGAGAGCCAGCGCCTTCAGGTCGGCAACGCGACTTCCCTCCAATTGCACCAGTCTGGCAACTTCCCAGCTAAGCGCTCCAGCGAGCACCGCAATCCCGAAAGCCTTTCCGAGTTCCTTCCACTCCAGTCCGTCAACAGGAACCAGGTTGCGCCGGTGCAGCAGAAAAGCAATGGCCAGACAATTGGCCGCAATCCCTAGGTCGGACGCCGCCACCAGTCCCACCGCAGAAAAATTGCGATAGAGCGCCGAATAGATTGGGAGTGACGCCAGCGTAATCGCACTGCTGGCGATCATGGGCGTGAGCGTGTTTCCAGCCGCGTAAAATGCCCGCGCGTACAGACCTTGTGCTGCCCAGAACGCCAGCGAAAGTGAAAACCAGAAGAAGTAAACCGCCGTGGTGCGGGAGTCGGAAAACAACAGGTGGCCGCGCCGGTAAACCAGATCGATTAGCGGAAGCGCGGCGACAGCCATGAAGCTCGACGCCAGCAGCGCGGCCGCAACCATCCGATAAATGGACGCATTCACCGTCTTCGCAAATTCGCTGAACTTTTTCTCCCCGAACAGCCGGGCAAAGAACGGCAACGACGCCTGGCTTGCCGCCTGTCCCAGCACCGCAATCGGCACTTGGAAAAGCCTCTTGGCGTAATTCAGCCGGGTAATGTCACCCACGCTGCCGGAAGCGAAGTAACGCAGAATCCAATCGTCTGCGGTCACCAGCGACACGCCCAGCATCAGCGGGATGGAGAGCCGTACCCACTCGCGAAACGCCGCATTGCGGCGCAATGCCAAGTCGGCGAGAAAAAAGCAGGCCGCCCAGAATAATCCCACCGTTGTAGATGACCGGCCCAATCGCGGGCAGCAGAAACATCCGCCGCGACAGCAGCACTGCTGAAACGACACCGCCAACATAGAAAAACAACTGCGCCGGCAGCAGAATGCGGGTAAGGTGCACACACAGTGCAAACTGAGCCGGCGTGAACTTGCTGAACATCAGGTGATTAAGCTGCGGCGCGAAGATTTCCGCCAGAACGATCCCCGCCGTCAGCACCGCGGTCATGATGGTGATGATGGCTGAAAAAGTCTTGCGGGCGTCTTCTTCTCGTTTTTCCGCAAGAAAACGCGTGTAGATGGAAACAAAAGTAATCGAAGCCGTCCCGCCCGCAACCAGATAGTTCACCCAGTCCGGAATGGTGAAGCCTGCGAGATAAGCGTCGGTGACCGGTGTGGCGCCGAATGCCCAGGCAATGTAGATCTCGCGCACGAAGCCGACCACCCGCGACAGCATGATGGTCGTGACCAACAACACCGTTGCCGAAAACGCGGTGTGTTCGTGGGAGGGCCGGAAGATCCTCAAAAATCGGCGCGAAACGGACAAAGGATTGGAATTCGCAGCCTCTGGCGCACCCGGCATCAAGCGCGATTTTACACGGAAATATGGGGACTGCCTCGTGTCGGGCACAGCACACACAGCACACGCGGCAACTCTTTTTTGACAGCCGGAATCCCAGATTCGATAATCGAACACCGGATAATCCGAAGGCTGGATAGGCCACGCCTGAATCATCCGAAGAGGATCAATCGCAACTGTGCCCGGTCAAGCTGCCACACAGAATCCCGCTGGTTCCGCGCTGCTGCGGCGTTCCTTCCGCAAGTCCTATCCCGCGGCGGTTCGCGGCGAGGGAGCATCCCTTTGGGACGCGCGTGGCAAGCAGTACATGGATTTCTCTGGCTCAGCCGGGGTGAACTTTGTCGGCCATGGCGTACCAGAAATCGTCGAGGCCATGACCCAGCAGGCCCGGAAACTTGAGTTCGTCCACGCCAGCCAGTTCACAACTCCAGTCGCCGAGGACTATGCGGCCGAACTTCTTGGGTTCGCAGGAGAAAACTTTCGCGGCGGCTCAGTGCATTTCGCCAGCGGCGGATCGGAAGCCATTGAAGCTGCACTCAAGCTGGCGCGGCAATATCAGGTCGAAATCGGGCAGAGCGAGCGCTCCCACATCATCAGCCGCGACCAGAGTTATCACGGAGCGACCCTGGGTGCGGTCGCGGTTTCGCGGAACAAGCGCCGGCGAGAGATTTATCGTCCCATGATTCGCGAGTTTGCCAGCGTAAGCGCTCCCTATTGTTACCGCTGCGCCTACGATTGCACCGACGGTTGCGTCAATTGCGGTCAGGAATACGCGGCGGAAGTTGAACAAGCCATCGCCGATTCTACCGGTAAAGTCGCAGCCGTAATCCTTGAACCGGTCAGCGGTGCGACGCTCGGCGCCGTAGTTCCTCCGCGTGGGTATCTGGAAAAAATCGCAGAAATTTGCCGGAGAAACGGTGTCCTCCTGATTGCCGACGAAGTCATGACCGGCATGGGCCGCACCGGCCGGAATTTCGGCGTGGACCACTGGGGTGTCGCTCCTGACATTTTGGTCACCGCCAAGGGACTCTCCAGCGGATACGCGCCGCTCGGTGCGGTCATCATCTCGAAGAAGGTTGTCCAGGCAATTGCCAGCGGCTCAGGCTCCTTTATCCACGGCTATACCTACGGCTCCCATCCCGTTTCGCTCGCTGCCGGGCGCGCGGTTCTGAATTACGTCAGAAAAATGAATCTGGTGGAAGCTGCGGACTCAGACCGCCCGGGCAGCATCGCTACCGCACTGAAGCAGTCCCTCGATCAACTGCGCGGCTTGGATTCCGTCGGCGATGTCCGGGGAATCGGCTTGCTCTGGGCCGTCGAGTTCGTTTCTAACAAGTCCACGAAAGCTCCCTTTCCAACCAAAATCAATTTCTGCGGCCGCGTAGCCCAGGCGGCGACCGAACGCGGACTGCTGGTCTACCCCGCGCAAGGCTGCGTTGATGGCGACCGGGGCGACCACATTCTGATCGCGCCCCCGGCCGTGATCTCGCGAGACCAGATCTCCTCGGCGACTGACCTCTTGGCGGCGGCAATTGAAGAAGCTGCAGCTCGCGTCGACTAGTTCAATTTCAATAAAACTAAAAGAATGATGTCATTCCGAACGGCGCAGCCGTGCGGAACCTGCTTTTCTGTTTGCAGCTATGAACACATAAGCGTAAGCCTTGGAACAACTTACTTCTTGATCCCCAGTTGACCTACGCTTTACCCGCCGTGCATTGCTTCCTCACGCCCCAAAGGCCACACTCCAATCACCACGGAGGAACCATGGCAACGCAGACCACCAACCTAGTGACCTTCCGCCACGCAAAACGCATTCAGCAAAGCGTGTCGGCCGCATACGAAATGCGTCTCCTCATCTGGATCGCCGAACGCACCCCGGCCGGGATCAACTCCGACCACCTAACGATTCTGGGCTTCGCTGCCCAACTACTGACTGGTTTCGCGTACGCCATGGCCGGTTTCAGCCGAGTCTGGCTGGTCGCCGCAATGGGCTTCCTGGCCCTAAACTGGCTTGGCGACAGCCTGGACGGAACCCTGGCCCGCGTCCGCCAGCAACAACGCCCGCGTTACGGCTTTTACGTAGATCATATTCTGGACAGCATCGGCTCGGTCGCTCTGATGGCAGGCCTCGCCCTCTCCGGATACATGAGCCCGCTGATCGCCACCGCCCTGCTCGTCCTTTTCCTGCTGCTCTCAATCCAGTCCTACCTCGCGACTTATACCCTGGGCGAATTCCGCATGTCGTTCTGGAGCTTTGGGCCGACAGAGCTTCGCCTCTTGCTGGTCGCCGGGAATCTGGCCGTGTTCCGCTGCCCAACCGTTCTGCACAGTTACTACAAGGTGTTCGATTTCAGTGGCGCAATCGGCATCGTCGCCATGACGGCGATGCTGCTGTTTCACGTCGCCCAGAACGTCGTGCGCTTGTACAACGAGGAGCGTTTGCCGTGAGCGGATCGCCAGCGACCGGCTTGCCGATTGTCGAGCCCACCAGCAGTTTAGTCCGCTGGCTGAAATTCAACGCTGTCGGAGTCCTCGGAATCGGCGTTCAACTGGCCGTCCTAATGCTGTTGAAGTCCGGTCTGGGATTGAACTATCTGCTCGCAACCGCCCTCGCAGTCGAGACCGCCGTCCTCCACAATTTCATCTGGCACGAACGCTTCACCTGGGCCGACCGGCCCGCGCAAACAAGTTTGGATAGGCTAGTCAAGTTCAACCTCACAACCGGCGGACTCTCTGTCCTGGGCAACGTTGTGGCGATGAAGTTGCTGGTTGAAGCCGCGGGTCTCGAATACTTATTAGCGAACCTGCTCAGCATTGCAGCATGCTCGATACTGAACTTCCTCGTAGCCGATCGGGTGATCTTTATTCGGGAAATTCCGGGACGTCAATCTATGTGATTGTGCTGCCGTTCCACTGACCACATGTCTTCCGGCTTCTGCTCGAACCGATAGACGTATACCATTCAGCCGAAGATCTGGGGGAGGAGCTTGCCGCTCTTTTAGGCCTCGCCTCGCTTGCAGGGCAGGCGAGCGCAGCGCCTCTAAGTCATTCGCGGAGCTTGCTTCCCAAGATACCGCAGGATTATCGCCGCTGCCTCCGACCCCGTTCGCACACAATCTGGTAGCCCAATTCCGCCGTAAGCGTTACCCGCCAGCCCCATTCCCGGCATTCTCTCGACCAGTCGCTTGATTCGCTCAATTCTGGCGCTGTGCCCGATCTCGTATTGCGCCATCGCCTGCTTCCATTTGAAAATCCGCACCAGGAGCGGCTCGGCGGTAATCCCAAGGATTTGCTGCAACTCTTGCCGGACGAGAGCCGCGATCTCATCGTCCGAGCGCTGCAGAATTTCCTCATCCCGAGTGCCGCCCAGAAAACACCGCATCAGCGCCCGATCACACGGCGCCCGGTGCGGAAATTTATTGTGCACAAACGTCGCCGCCAGAACCCGCCGATTCTCCGCGCGCGGAATCAGAAATCCGAATCCTGCGGGCAGGCCCGCGCGAACACTCTGGTCATAACTAAGAACCGCCGTCACTGAAGAGCTATACCGGATCGCATTCAACTCCGCGGCGAGTTCCGCACTGGCACTTCCGAGCAACTCCGCGGCCGCATGAGCCGGAGTCGCCAGGATCACCGCGTCAAATTCTTCCGTACGCCCGGCGCCGACCCCCAGCCACTTCCCCGACTCCGCCCTGACCGCCTCAATGCATGCATTCAATCGCCGCGCCCTCTCCGGAATTCGCCCCGTGAGCGCGTCAACCATCTGCTGCATCCCGTTTCTTAGCGAAGTAAAAAGTGTGGGGACAGCCGCCCTCGGCTGTCCTGCGGAGCGCAGGTCCGCACCCGCTGTAGGGTTTCGACGATTTCGCGACGCCGCCACCATCGCCCGCCCCAAGCTCCCGTGTTTCACTTCCATTTCCAAAAACCGCGGCAGCACAGATTTCACGCTAAGCTCATCTGCGCTTCCCCCGTAAACCCCCGCCAGCAGGGGGTCGGCAACGCGCTCGACCATTTCGCGTCCATAATGGCGCTCCACAAATTCCGCCACTGTGCTCTCGGAGGCAGCGCTCCCCGCCCGATGAAACCACTCGCGAACGATTCGCGCCTTCGTCCTCCACGAAAACAACGGCGAGAAAAAAGCCGCCGCCAGCCGCGTCGGGACCATGAACTGAAGCCCATCGGGAAGCGACACCAGACGGCCTTTGAGCAAGATGTAGGTCTTTCTTTCTGCGTCAGTTGATCCGATTAGCTGATCGCCCAGGCCAAGTTCTCGGCAAAGGTCCGCCGCCCAGGGTTTTTCGGTGAGAAAAGAATCCGGCCCCGCGTCGACCACGCAGCCGTCAATGCTCTCGGTGTGGATGACTCCGCCAAAGCGCGCGCTGGATTCGAACAGAACATATTCGAGCGGCGCGCCCCGGTTTCTTTCTTTTTCTAATTCAAACGCCGCTGCCAGTCCGGAAATGCCTCCGCCCACAATCGCGATTCGCTTCATCGCGTTTCCCGCGCGCCTTTAAGCCGAGAGTGCACGATTTCCGCCAGCGCGGAAGTCAGCAACGCAGAATCATTTAACGATTCCGCTCTCCACAGCCGCATTTCCTCCTTTTCCGCGAACTTCTTGAAAATGACATCAATGTCGTAGAGGATCTCGACGTGGTCACAAAGAAATCCAATCGGCTGGACGAAAACTCCGCGATGCCCGCTTCGTTTCAGATCCAGAATAGTTGCCTCGACGGTCGGGCCGGCCCACGCGCCCCCCGACATACCCTGGCTCTGAAACGCAAATCTCCACTCGGCTCTGTCGAGCGAGGCTGCCGCCGCGACCAGTTCGGCAGTATGCCTGGTCTGGGTTTCGTAGGGATCGCCATCCATGATCGTCCGCTGCGGAACGCTGTGCGCGGTGAAAATCACCGGCAGCTGCTCTCCGGCTTCGCCATTAGCGGAGTCTCTGCCGACGGTCAGCTTCTCGGCGAACGCCTGAATCAGCAGCGGCTCATCGTGCCACGATTCAACAAAATCAAAACTCAAGCTGGGATCTTTGCAGTTTGCCAGCGAGTTGCGATACAGGCCAACGCTGGTGCGCGAATTATGGGGAGCCAGACAAATCACGACTGCGTGATGAATCGCATCCGCAACCATCTGCCGCAGGGTCTGCGACGCGAATGGATGCCAGTTCCGCATGCCGACATAAACCGGCAGGCCGACTTTTTGCGCCAGCAATTCTCCCTGTTTCAGCGTAATCTCTGTCAGCGGCGAGCGACCAATGACTTGGTATCGGTGCTTAACCTCTTCAATCACTTCGGGAGGCAGGGGCCGCCCACCCGTAACGCGCAGCAGAAAAGCGGGTACTTCATCCACCAAGTCCGGGCTGCCATGGGCCAGCAGCAGCACCGCCGTGTGCTCGGGTTTGGCTTTCTCGCTCATGAGTGTGAGTGGACGCCACTCTTGGCCGAGTACTCTCGAACGTACGCCGCCAGCGCTTTCACGTTCGCAACCGGAGTCTCCGGCATAATTCCATGCCCAAGATTAAAGATGTGCCCCGGCCGTCCCGCAGCGCGGTCGAGAATTTCCTGCGTCCGCCGCCGCACTTGTTCCCAATCCGAGAACAGCGCCACCGGATCCAGATTGCCCTGCACTCCGCCTTTGCCCTCCAGCCTCGACCAGCCTTCATTCAACGGAATCCGCCAATCCAGGCCGATTACGTCCGCTCCTGTCTCCTTCATCGCGGTGAGCAAAGTCGCGGTATCGGTGCCAAAGTAAATTACCGGAGCACCGGATTCTTTCAATCTACGCACCAGTTGCGTGGTTCGCGGCAGCACGTATTGCCGGTAGTCTTCCACCGAAAGGCATCCCACCCAGCTATCGAAGACCTGAATCACATCGGCGCCAGCCCGCACTTGTTCAGCGGCGTACTCAGCGGTTACGGACACCAATTTTCCCAGCAGTTCGTCGAAGACATCAGGCTGGGAGTACATCAATGTCTTCGCATGAATGTAGTTTCGCGAACCTCCGCCTTCGATTATGTAACTGGCCAGCGTAAACGGCGCGCCGCAAAATCCAATCACGGGAACTTTAGAGCCGAAATGTTTCGTTACCAACGCGACGGCGTCTGCTACGTAGCCCAGATCTGCCGCAGAGTCCGTGCGTAAGCGGGAAACATCTTCTTTGCTTCGCACCGGGCGTTCAATGACCGGCCCCTCGCCAGCGGAGAAATGAAACGGCAGTCCCATCACCTCAAGCGGCAGGAGAAGGTCGGCAAAAATGATCGCCGCATCCACCTGTAGAAACTCAGCCGCAGTGATGGTTACCTCCGCCGCCAGTCGCGGATTTCTGCAAATCTCAATCAATGAATGCTTTTTGCGCACCGCCCGATATTCCGCCATGTAGCGTCCCGCCTGCCGCATGAACCAGACCGGCGTGCGCTCAACGGGCAGAGCTTTACAGGCGCGAACCAGCAGTGAATCGGGCGCTGACATGAAGAAATAATGTAGCACCTGAAAGCAGTGGGCAGTGACCAGTGGGTAGGAGATAGCGAAACTGGTAAGGAAGAGAAGACCGGTTAGGTCGAAAAGTTCTGTCGGCAACTGCCCACTAACAACTGCCCACTGGCCACTGTTTTTACGTCAACGGCTCGACCTTCTCCACATGAATCAGGTTGATCGAGGAATCAAGCGTACCCGTCACCCGGACTCTTTGCCCCTCATATTGCTGGATCTGCTGCTGGTTATCGAGTTTGTAGGAAACGCTTTGCGACACCTGCAGGATAAAGCTGTCCGCTTCCTTGCTCACAGTCCCCGTGAAGCTCTGTGCAGCGGCGGTTTCCGTTCCGCGAGCAGCTGAAGACCCTTGCGATCGAGAGGCCGGCGAAGTCTGGTGTGGCTGCGAGGCGGGTGGGCTCGCAGGTGGCTGCGTCTCAGGACTGGGATCAGGGGTAGGAGCTTGCCGCGTCTGCCCTGGTTCCGGCTGCTGCGGCTCCTGCATATAAGACCACATGACCAGGTCCGACGAGAAGAGGCTACTGCCCTCAGGTCGTTGTTGTCCGAATGCTAGCGGAGCCAACAGAATGAAAGAAGCTAAAGAAGCTATCGAAATTGTCCAGGTTTTCATAGGGCGCTCCTTTATCGAGCCCCTGAGATGCCCGAATCAGGTTCTGCGTCCAGCCTCTCGGCTCGGACCCCCTGAAATCGACCAACCCACGCCCCAAGATTCTTTTGTACGCCTGGTTCAGCGAAATCGCAGTACCGCAGATTCCTTAGGGGGTCTAAGGGTACCTGATGACCTTTGGTGTCTAAGGGCACCAAAACAGTACACGCCTAGGGCGGCAATTCCGCCCTATGATGTTCGAAACAGCCCCGGAGGTTCGCCCGCCATGGCAGCTAGTCAGGTAGTGCTCTATTTCGACCGGCAGGAAGACGCTCTTACATTTACGCTGGCTGCCAGCTCCATCATTGCTGACGGAGCCCCGCTGCGCGACACCGCGCTGAGAGTAGCGAAGGAAGTGTGCAAGGCCACCCGTATCACCACCGAAGGCAGTCTTGACCCCGAGGACGCCAAGCCGAAAGGCAAGAAGCGCAACTGAGTTCCCGGCTGTTGCGATTTGGAGTCTAACCGGGCTGGCTCAATCAGACCACGGCGCCGGTTTCCGGTCCCAGCGATGCCGCTTTAATTCCTGCAGCAGTTCTGGGCTGAGCCGCCCCTTATCGCTCAATGCGATGTTCTCGTGGACGTGCTCCAGCTTCCGCATGCCGATGATCGTCGTGCTCACCGCCGGATGCGACAGCACAAATCGCAACGCCATCTCCGGAAGCGACATTCCCGCTGGAAGAATCTGTTTCAGCTTGTCCACCCGTTCGAGAGTATTGGCCAGGTTCTGCGGATTGAAATACCGCGACCGCCAATCGCTGGCCGGAAATTTGCTGTCCTTGGTCATCTTTCCGCCCAGGCTGCCTTCATCGAGCGCCACCCGCACAATCACGCCGACGTTCAGCTCCTGGCAGGCCGGGAATAGCTCATCTTCCGGCGACTGGTCGAAAATGCTGTAGATCACCTGCACCGCATCCACCAGCCCGGTGCGCATTGCCTTGATCCCATTTTCCGGCTCCCACCGGTTCAGGCTGAGTCCGAAATTACTGATGACGCCATCCTGCTTCAGCTTATCGACTGTGTTTGCGAAATCAGGCTCGTCGGCCCAGGCATCGCTCCACACGTGAAACTGCAGCAGATCAATCGTGTCCGTCCCCAGTTGCTTGCGAATGAGGTCGGCATATTTGAAAACGTGCTCCGGCGGAAACACTTCGCTGTACTTGTACTCAGGGAGGGCCGGCCAGCGCTGATTCTTCGGGGGCACCTTGGACGCGGCGTACAGCCGCTTGCCCTCATTCTCAGCCACAATCTCGCCCAGCAGGTCATCGCTCTTGCCGTCGCCGTAGGCCCATGCACTGTCGAAGAAATTGCAACCTAGGTCAACCGCCAGCTGCAACGCCTCAAGAGACTCTCCGTCATCGGACCCGCTCCATCCCCCCATACCCCAAAGCCCGTGAGCAATATCGCTCACTTCCAATCCGCTCCGGCCAAAATTGCGATATTTCATCTACGTTCCTTTGATAGTAAAGCCGTGTGATAGTAAAGCCTATTTTCAAGATAAAGATGAAGATTTGATTCTATGGGGCGCCAGCTTAGAGACGCCGGCTATGACCCTGTGAGCTTCACCCGCAGCTCTTCCGGCAGCCGCTCACGAATCTCTGCAGGCAGACGATCATGCACATGGCGAGCGCCGATTCGAGCAACGTCCACCATGGTCGCGGGCGCCGGAGTAGCGACCGCGACCACCAGCCAGATCAGCGCCGAAAGCGCGAATCCGGCTAAGGCTGCTAATTCAAAAATCACGGTGTGTCTGGGCGCGAAGTGGCGGATCGCTCCAAAGGCGAGCAGAAAGATTCCCGCTGAAACCGATGCCAGCACAATCAGGCCGACATCAATTCCGCGATGCAGGCGCTGGCGCGAGTGGCAGCGGTCGCAGGTGGCAAAGTGCTCCTCGTAGTCGCCACGCATCTCCGACGCCAGGCTGGAAATGTCATAGCGCCAGCCAGCCAGAATTTTCCCCACCACGGGATCAACGCACTGACTCATAAACCGCTAAAGGCGGATACTTTCTGTGGGCGCATCCTGCGCAGCCAGCCTGACTCGGTTGCCCAACAATGTCTGCTGCGGGCCCAATGCTTTTTCCGCAACCTGGCGGGCGATTTCCGGATGGTTGTTCTGCTCCGACAGGTGCGCCAATACTATGTAGGATGCACCTCCATCATAGTCTTGCGCAAAGAATTCGGCGAGCGACTCATTGGAGAGGTGTCCCACCCGGCTCATGACCCGTTGCTTCACCGACCACGGATACGGCCCTACCCGCAACATCTCAAGGTCATGGTTCGATTCCACCACTAGCACGTCGCAGCGGCGCAGGTGATCACGCACACTGGCCGGCAGGTAGCCCAGATCCGTGGCGATGGCAATCTTCGTTCCCTCGGCACGGAACGTGAAGCCTACAGGATCGGCGGCATCGTGCGGAATGGTAAACGGAGTGACCGTGATGTCGGCGATCTGAAACGATCGTCCCGCCGAAAAGATCTCCAGCTTCGCAACCTCGGGAAGCCCGCCTGAATCATCACGCAACGAGCACGCCCAAACCTGGTGGGTTGCCCCGGTCATGAACACCGGTACCTTCAGCTTCTTTGCCAGGGTGGCCAATCCGGAAACATGGTCGGAATGCTCGTGAGTGATGAGAATTGCGGAGATCGTGTGTGGATCAATCGCGAGCGACTTCAATCGCTTGAAAATCTCGCGGCAGGAAATGCCGGCGTCCACCAGCAGCCGCGCTTTGGCGCTCTCCACCACCGCGGTATTTCCCCGGCTGCCACTGGCCAGCACCGAGACCGAAACGCCCATAAGCGCAGCATACATTCACCTACTGTGAAAATGGGAGTAACTCTCTGGTTAAGTCGAATTTTGGTCAACACTCTAGGGCATACGAAACAACTCATCTACTCCCAGCCGGGCCAGGGCGCCTGCGTAAGACCCGGCAATGCCGGTCACAAATCCCAGCCCCGACTCCCAGATCTGCGCCCGATACGGCCTTTGGTTCATTATCAGGTAGGCCGCCAGGCGCATCACCGGAACGAACGCGCCCACAACCAAGATCCATCTCCAGGCACGCCGGGGCCGCAGGAAACCCAGCACCAAAGTCGAGAGCAGGACGCACAGCGCCGTCGCCAGCAGGTCGCCAACCCGGATCTCCAGCAGTCCAGCGCTGAGTCCGAATAGCACCGCCAGAATGTAGATGAATACATCTGCTTTCCGCATGGCTAATACTTGTAGAATCCTTGCCCGGACTTCTTGCCCAGCCGCCCCGCATCCACCATCTTGATCAGCAGCGGGCAGGGGCGGTATTTCGGATCTCCTAACCCGCGTTGCAGCACTTGCATGATGTCGAGGCAAATGTCGAGTCCGATGAAGTCCGCTAGCGCCAGCGGTCCCATGGGATGCGCCATGCCCAGTTTGAAAACCTCGTCCACGGCGGCCGGAGTTGCGACGCCTTCCATGACCGCATACATCGCTTCATTCAACAACGGCATCAGCACCCGGTTGGAAACGAATCCGGGAGCGTCGTTCACCTCGACCGGCGTCTTTCCCAATTTGACGGAAAGCTCGCGCACGGCCTGGAAGGTTTCGTCCGTGGTCGCCAGCCCGCGTACAATTTCTACCAATTTCATCACCGGCACGGGATTGAAAAAGTGCATCCCGATGACCTTCTCTGGCCGCGCCGTAGTAGCGGCAAGCTTGGTGATCGAAATGGAAGAGGTATTCGACGCTAGGATGACCTCAGGCTGGCAGATGCGATCGAGGTCGCGAAAGAGTTCGGACTTGATGTCGAGCTTTTCGGATGCAGCTTCGACGATGAAATCACAGGTCGCAAGTTGCGAACGATTGGTGGCGGAGGCAATCCGCTTGAGGGCGTCAGACTTCTGCGTCTCAGTGATTTTCGCTTTGGCAACTTCGCGCTCAAGGTTCTTGGCAATCACGGTCAGCGCCCGGTCGAGGAATTTCTGTTCTAGGTCGCACAGCACCACTTCGTAGCCGCTGCGCGCAAATACATGTGCGATTCCGTTGCCCATGGTGCCTGCGCCGATCACTCCCACTCGCTGAATTGCCATGGCACACTCCCGCAACCACGAAACTCAGAAGTCTAACACTAGGCTACGGATTTTCCACGGAACCGAGCCTAGGGTGAACGGCGTACATGGATCTACTTAGATCCGTGTAAATCCCGAAAATTCGCGGCTGATTTGCCCCTGTCCGTGCTTGCGAAACTTCTTCCCCGGACCAGGGTTCGATTTCGTGTGCACGGACACGGGCCCGACGGAGGCCGATCCGAGACACCTGCAGGAGGACAGAATGACCAAGAACAGGCTCACATTGGCGGCACTGGTTCTTGCACTGGCAGCCGGCAGCGCAGGGGTTGCGGCTGCCCAAGATTACCGCTATGGCAATCGCGATGATGACCGCTACTACGACCGTGACGACAACCGCTACGATCGTGACGATAATCGCTACTACGATCGCGACGATAATCGCTACTACGATCGCGACGACAATGTCGGGCGCGGCATGCACGTAGCCCGCGAGATCGGCTTCCGCGACGGTGCACAGGTGGCGCGTGAAGATATCTGGAACCGCAAGCGATTCAATCCCAACCCGCGCGGCCGCTACGACGATGCTGACCACGGATATCGCCGCGAGTTCGGCAACAAGCACGAATACCGCGAACAGTACAGTGCAGCCTATCGCAATGGCTATACCCGCACGTTCGACGGAAACGGATATTACCGATAAGCCGTTGGTGGAGGGCGAAGGCCGCTGGCGGGGGCTGGCGGCCTTTTTATTCGGCCGTCCTATTCCGGTGACAGTGCTTCTTCGATGGCCACTTTTTCCCGCTGCTCGACCACGATCACGCGATGCAGGCTGTGATAGTCCGCCATAGTGATATCAATGACGTAGGTTCCCGGGTTCAAGTAGAAATCAAAGGGCGATGTCTTATCCAGGACCCGGTTGTTGATCATGATCTGAGCCCCTTTGGGCTGCGTCTTGATGCTCACGATGCCCATGCTGGCAGTGTCGCTGCCGCCGAAAACTTTCTTGAAATGCCCTCCTGCGGCCCGGATCTCGTCAGTGCTGCCCAAGGGCTTCAGTAGCAGGCTCACATTCGCGGTCTGCCCGGCTTCGGCGTTCACCGTGTTGGTTTCCTCCAGATAGCCGTAGCGACGGAGCAGGACGGTATGAGCCCCCGGTTTGTCTAACAGGAATTGCGCCGGCGAGAGTTTCCCCGTGTCTTTGCCGTCAATCAGAATCACCGCGCCCGCCGGCGTGCTGGCAACCGCCACCTTCGCCGAGAGGGGACTCAAGTCTATGGAAATCGAGGAGTTCGCTCCCGAAGAAATCACCATGGTACGGTTCTCAGAGTTATAACCGCTCTTGCTGGCTAAAACCGTGTGCTGCCCGGGTGCTATGCCAGTCAGAGTGCATGGCGCAGCGCACAAAGGATTGCCGTCAAAAGCGATTTGCACTCCCGATGGGCTCGAAGACACTGTAAGCTGCGCACCAGCTGGGGCGGCTACCATTCGCGATTTGGCTTTCCTTCCCCGGCCGGTACCCGCAGATGCCTCCGCGGAAGGCTCCGGAGGCTGGGCAGCTTGCGGTTGAGCATTCTCCGGCGGCGTAGTTTCGATTTGCGCTTGCGGTTCGGCAGCGGGCAGCTGTGGGTTTAGTTGAGCCGGACTGGATTGTGGTTCCACCGTTGTGGGAGCCGCGCTGCCTCCGCCCTCGGTGTCGCGGTCCTGCCAGTAGTTGGCAAGCGCCATTCCACCCATGATCAGCGCAATCACCACCACCGCTGCGCCCACCGCATACATGTACAGCTTGGGAGGCGTCTTGCGAATTTCAACAACCGCTCTCTGCGCTGCTTCGCGAACCTGCACGCTGGTTTTTTCCGGTTGCGATGTCTTGAAAACAACTTGAGGCAGAGGCTCCGCAACTTCAGCCGCATCCGATGCGGCCGGCGGCGACGGAGGCGAAGCCACGTAAACTTCCTTGAGTGGCGGCATTTCACTCATGTCCGAAAAACTGCGCCGCACGGCGGCGGCGGGGCCGTTCTCATCCTCAGCCATCATCGGATCAACCACGAAACTGGGTTTCGGTTCCTCCACCGGCGAGGCAGACGCGGTGGTCTTAGGTAATCTGTGCGGCGAGGTTCCTTTTGCAGGCAATGGCCCGGGGGCAGTAGCGGGGCTCGAAGCTGCCGTCGCGGTCGAACTCGGCGAGGTCGAGCTGAGTCCAGCCGAACTTGCTCCGGAAGGGCTTGCTCCCGCCCCGGCCGCAGTGGCCTGTGCCTTCGGCGTTTGTGGGGCCGCTGCAGCCGCCAATGTATTCGTGGACTGGCACTGCTCCAGATCGTGTACCAGTTCCTGGCCAGACTGATGGCGCTCGTCCGGCGATTTCGAAAGCGCCTTCATGATCAGCTTGCTGAGTCCCTGATTCACATTTGGCTTCAGGCGAACTGGCAGGGGCGGCTGGTTTTCCAGAATAGCCTGGCGAACCTGTTCCGCGGTTTCTCCGGGAAAGGCTTTCTGCTCGGTCGCCATTTCGTAGAGCACCGCACCCAGGCAGAAGATCGCTGAGCGATGATCGCAGCTTTTCCCTCGCAACTGTTCCGGTGAAGCGTAGTGCAGCACCTCCGGAGCAGTGCCGGTGAGTTCAGCGGCACGCGCGCTCATGGCGGAGAATCCGAAGCCCAGCACCTTCACTTGTCCGTCCCACTGCACCATGATCTTCGCCGGCTCCAGCGATTGGTGGACTACCTTGTACCCCTGGGCATGATCGAGCGCGCGGCAAACCTGGCGGGCAATATCCTGCAGGTCCCAGATCGAGAAGCCCTCGCGGCGGGCCAGCGTGGTTGCGATGGAGTTGCCTTGAACGTATTCGGTGGCGGCCAGCAGTTGGCCGTCTTCTTCGCCCACTCCGTAAAGAACGGCGATGTTATGGCTGCTCAGCGGCTTGGCCTGGTCGGCCTCTTCCAAGACGCTCTGCAGCAGCGCGGCGCCGTCCTTCACGGAGGTCAGACGCACAACCTTCAGCGCCACCGTCTGCTGATTTGCGATGTCCAGCGCTTTATAGACGGTCGCGACTGGAGACTGCGCCAGCTGGCCTACGAGTTCGAATCGTCCGATCTTATCCGCCATCTTCTGAGCCGAGAAAAACTCCGCAGCTGGTCAGGCCATGTTGAGTCGAAAATGCTGCGGAAAAGTAATGATTGATGATTCATGATAAGGGGCAACCGCTCCGGGAAGTGAATTACCGAAGTACTCTGCCGCGGAGCTGTCTTGGAACCAGCGCTTTTAGCAGCTTGCTTGGCGCAGTGGAACCGGGCGGGAACACATAAGACAGCAAAGGGTTTGGAACAAGCTATTGAACCCCGGCGCAACAGGATTCGTAGAGTAAAAAGTAAAAAAGAGTGGGTTAGCTTGAAAAATACTGATTGCGGACAGCCTGGATTCAAACGTGACAAATGTCAGCAGCCTCGGCTGACGATCTGCACTGGCTGGTTAAAGCCAGGTAAACGATTCTAAGCATGGTTGTTGAACGCCTGTACATCGGCTATGCTGTTGGTCTGCTTCCAGGGCTTTCATTCGTTGCTGTAGTGCAAGTTTTCCCGGAGTTTCGAATATGACTCTGACTACTTTTGTCCGTAAGAACGCTTTCCGCAACCTGCGCCGCAGCATCCTGACGGTGCTGAGCATCGGTTTCTCCCTGCTCTTGCTCACGCTCATGATGGCCATCTGGCGCAACTTCTACATGGAGAAAGGCAGCGAGGAATCAGCTCTCCGGCTGGTCACACGACACAAGGTGTCGCTGGTTTTTGAAATGCCCAGTTACTACCGGGAAAAGATTCGGGCCATTCCAGGGGTGGCGGTTGTCGTTCCCGGAAACTGGTTTGGCGGGGTCTATAAAGATGACAAATCGGGGAACTTCTTCGCGCAGTTTGGCACCGATCCCGACGAATTTTTCAAAGTTTACAAAGAATGGAAGATTCCCGATGACCAGGTTGCAGCCTGGCAGCACGATCGAGCAGGCGCGGTTGTGGACAGTGAGCTGGCGAAGAAAATGCGCTGGAAACTCGGGCAGCGCATCATCATTACCGGGACTATTTTCCCCGTCAATCTCGAACTCAATATCCGCGGTATTTTCACTGCGCCTCAGCCGACCCAGGCGCTCTACTACAACCAGAAATATGTCGAAGAAGCCGTACCTTACTTGAAAGGACAACAGGGTTTCTACACCATTCTTGCAGCCTCGGCTGCAGACGTGCCCAAGATCAACAAAGCCGTGGACGACACGTTCCGCAACTCGCCGCAACCGACCAAGACCGAAACTGAGAAGGGCTTCCAATTAGGCTTCCTGGCCATGCTGGGGAACGTGAAGGCATTCATTCTTAGCATCTGCGGTGCGGTAGTGTTTGCCATTCTGCTGGTTTCAGCAAACACCATGGCAATGTCTATCCGCGAGCGCACTCGGGAAGTGGCCGTGCTTAAGACCTTGGGATTTACCCGTGCGACCATCTTGAGCTTGTTCGTCGGGGAAGCGGTGGTGTTGGCTTTGATCGGCGGCGTCGGGGGGTCTTTAGTGGCCTACTTACTAGGAATGGGCGCGGCCAAGGCCGGCGGCTTTGCCGGAGCCCTGCACGTAAAACTCGCTACCATGACGGTGGCGTGGGTGGCGGCGGCCTTCATGGGCTTTTTCAGTGCGCTGGCGCCCTCCTATCACGCCTCGCGCTTGGGCATCGTGGAGGGCTTGCGCCACATCGGCTGAGCGAAACTTATGGCGATTCCCATTAGCTACAACATACGCAACCTGAAGTTGCGCAAAGGCCTGACGGTGATGACCTCGCTGGGCATTGCATTGACCGTGACCACAGCGCTGTTCATCATGGCGTTGCTCGCCGGTCTGCAAAAGGCTTTCAAGACGACGGGCAACCCTCTGAACGTTATGGTGGTACGCAAAGGCTCGACCAGTGAGTTGACCGGTCCATTTCCCGCCGACAATTTCGGAACCCTTAAGACACTGCCGGGGATCGCCAAGAATGCCGCAGGCGAGCCGCTAGTTTCGGGAGAAACAGTGGTGGTGATTGTTCTCCCGCGTGCCGATGGCTCTGGCGAAGTCAACGTTTCCGTTCGCGGCATGATGCAAAACGGCCTCGAGCTCCGCAAGGGAGTAAAGCTGGCTCAGGGCCGATGGTTTACCCCGGGACAGCGGGAAGTGGTAGTGAGCGAGAGCATTCATAAGCGCTTCTCCCACGCCAACGTGGGCGACACCATGGAGTTCGGAAAAGGATTGTGGCAAGTCGTGGGTATTTTCGACGCGGGTGGCACCGCCTACGAATCGGAAGTCTGGGGCGACGTCAATCAGATGAACTCAGATTTTGATCGCCAGGGCGTTTACAGTTCCGCCTACCTGCGCGCGACCGATCCGCTCGCGGCACAAGCGCTCAAGAATCGTGTAGGCGACGATCAACGGCTCAAGTTGGATGGTTCGCTCGAAACCGAGTACTACGCCAAGCAGACCAGTTCGGGCGCGGTCATCCGCTTCATCGGCTGGCTGGTGGCGGGAATCATGGCCATTGGCTCAAGTTTCGCAGCCATGAATACCATGTACGCGGCCGTGGCCTACCGTTCGCGCGAGATTGCCACCCTGCGAGTAATCGGATTTTCCCGGCCCAGTATTTTGACTTCGTTTGTTTTCGAGGCCGTCCTTCTCTCGCTGATCGGCGCCGCGGTTGGCGTTGTGCTGATGCTGCCGTTCAACGGCATGACTACCGGGACCTCGAATCAGGTCACGTTCAGTGAAGTTGTATTTAGCCTGCAGATGACACCGTTTGTGATCGCTTCAGCGTTGTTGTTTGCTGTGGTGATGGGATTAGTCGGCGGAATTTTTCCCGCCTGGCATGCCTCGCGCCGTGAAATCCTATCCGCCTTGAGGGACTAGAACCGACCATCTGAGATATGGCCATCGACACCAAACACGAAGATTTGCAAGGTCTCCGCATAGACCGCTCCGCCTCGGCTGAAGGCGGAGCCCAGGCTCCATGGGCCCGCCGCTACATCATCATTGGAATTTCTATGGTGGTGCTGCTGAGTCTGGCAGCGCTCGCCTATCGCTTCCTGGCAGCGGATGCTGCGGAAGTGGAAGTGGCCCGCGCCACCGCCGAGAGCAGCAACGATTCCAGCGCCGCGACCGTGCTTTCCGCCACCGGCTACATCGTGGCTCACCACAAAATCGAGGCTAACTCCAAAGTCACCGGCCGCGTGGCTTGGATTGGTGTTGAAAAAGGCGACAAGGTCAAAGAAGGACAGGTGCTGGTCCGCCTGGAAGATCAAGAATTCAGGGCCCAATATGATCAGGCTCGCGGAGCGGCAGAAAGCGCGCACGCCCAGCTGGAACAGTTACAACACGGTTCGCGGCCGGAAGAAATTCAGCAAACCGAACACAACTTGAACGAGGCCCGAGCGACGGCGGCGAATGACAAGATTACCCTCGACCGTACGAAGAATCTGGTTGCCGGCGGCGTGCTCTCCCAGCAGGCTCTGGATGACGCCACTGCGAAATATGAGGCCAGCCAGCAGCGCGTGAACTCTCTGGAGCAGAGCTATCAACTCTCTAAACTCGGCCCTCGCGCCGAGGAAATCGATCGAGCCAGGGGCGCTCTCACTCAAGCCCAGGGCCAGGCCGCCTACGCTAAGTCGCAACTCGATGCCACCGTGATTCGAGCGCCCATCAATGGCACGATTCTGGATCGCAGCGTGGAAAAGGGCGAACTGCTCACCGGCCAATTCGCCAGCGCAGCCCGGCCGGTATTTTCGCTGGCCAATCTCAACGACCTGCAGGTGGAATTGGACATTGCCCAGGATGATTTCGCGCGTCTTGGCCCCAAGCAGAAGGGCGAAGTGATGGTAGACGCTTTCCCTGACCGCAAATACAAGGGTGAAATTGCTGAGATTTCTCCCGAAGCCAACCGGCAGAAAGCCACGGTCCAGGTGAAGGTGCAGATCCTGGATCCCGACGAATACTTGCGGCCGGAAATGAACTCCACGGTCAAGTTCCTGGCCGACGAAGGAAAGGCCCAAACTGCCAGTTCTGGACCGGTGAAGGTCTTCGTGCCATCGCCCGCTCTCCGCGACCACGATGGCAAGAAAGTGGTTTTTCTGGCTTTCAATGGAAAGGCCCTGCAGCGTGAGGTCCGGGTGAAAGCGCAACGCAGCGGCGGAGTTCTGGTAGAAGGCTTGAATGGCGGCGAAGATGTCATCACCACCGCGCCGCAGACTTTGAAAGACGGCGACAAAATCAAGATCAAGGGACAATCATGAGCACTGCTATTGCAAACAACGTTGCTACCAAGACCCAGGTCGTACAGGCCCGTAACGTCACCAAAGTCTTCAAGCGCGATGCCTTCGAAGTCAAAGCCCTGGATGACGTCTCCATTGAGATTGCCGGCGGGGAGTTTCTAGCGCTGATGGGGCCTTCGGGCTCCGGCAAGACGACCCTGCTCAATATGATTGCCGCCATTGACCGGCCGACCGCGGGTGAACTGCTGGTTCTCGGGCAGAACATCTTCCGGTTCAGCGATAGCCAGTCGGCGAAGTGGCGGAATGAACACATCGGCTATGTGTTTCAGACCTTCAACCTGATTCCCGTGCTCACCGCATTTGAAAACGTCGAGATGCCCCTGCTGCTGACCAAGCTGAATTCACAGCAAAGAAAAGACCACGTGATGACCGCGCTGAAGCTGGTGGGCCTCGAAGACCGTGTCCATCACTTGCCCAAGCAGCTTTCCGGAGGGCAGGAGCAGCGCGTGGCCATCGCCCGCGCCATCGTCAGCGACCCCACATTGCTGCTTGCCGACGAACCCACTGGCGACTTGGACAGCCACTCCGCAACCGATGTGCTTGAAATCTTGAAACGGCTCAACGAAGATTTCCACAAGACTGTGATCATGGTCACTCACGATCCCCATGCCGCCTCCTATGCCCACGTAACCCGGCATCTGGAAAAAGGCATGTTGCTGCCCGCTTAACTTGTGTGGCGCGGGCACCCTCGCCCGCGCGCTTGCATCTCAATAAAGAAAGACCCGGGCTGAAAACCGGATCTTTTTCTATTTTCTAAATGCATCTTGCTTACTTCGTCGGCTGAAAATCGGGTGCCCCGGCCTGCCACAACAAGAAAGAAGCTTCATCCGCATATTCCAGGTCGTGTTGTGAGCGGGTCGATCCCATGCCGTGCCCGGCGTCGTAATCTACTCGCAACAAAACAGGCTTGCCGCTCGACGTCGCGGCCTGTAATCGCGCGGTCATCTTTGATGGTTGCGCAGGATCGACGCGCGGATCATTGATTCCGCCCGTCAGCAGCACCGCCGGGTAGGCCGTGCCGTCTTTCACATGCTGGTAAGCGTCCATGGCATAGAGTCCCTTGAATCCGTCCGGGTCTTTCACAGTGCCAAACTCCGCAACGTTGGGGGGGCCATTTGGCTCGAACTCCATACGCAGCGCGTTCGAGCAACCAACGCGAATCAGCGCAGCTCCAAATAAATCTGGCCGTTGTGTGATTGCGCCACCGATCAGAATTCCGCCAGCGCTCGTGCCTTCCCCCGAGAGCCGCTGTGGAGTTGTGTACTTGTTTTCGACCAAGTATTGCGCGCATGCCAGAAAGTCATCAACGGTGTGCTGTTTGGTGAGCTTGTATCCGGCGCGATACCATTCTTCGCCGTATTCGCCGCCGCCACGAACGTGCGCGATGGCGATGACACCTCCTCGCTCCAGCCACGCGACCCACACGGGATCGAAGAACGGATCATACGAAATCCCATAGGCGCCATACCCGACCAGGTGTGTGGGATGGCTGCCGTCCAGCGCCGCGCCTTTCTGGCGAATGATCGACAGCGGAACCATTGTGCCATCCGCACTCTTTGCTTTCACTTCGACGGACTCAAAGGCCGAAGTATCAACTGGGAGGGGCGGCTGAATTCCGGTGTCGACTGCGCTCTTGGATTGTGGATCGTACTTAAGCCACGCCGGAGCCGTCGTCCATGAGACCGCATGTACCATGGCGCCAGTTTCGCTGGGAGTGACAGAAATCTCCGAGACGGACTTGCCTTCCGCCATCGACACCGGTCCGATCTGGCCAGAAAAGGTAAGCCGTCGCAATTTTCCGACTCCGCCGTCCAAGTCGCGAATGTAGATCGCATCCTGGGCGACATCGGCTTCTTGGATCACATTCTCATTGGCTGGAACCACGACGTCCGCGTGCGCCACGTCCGGGCTTTTCAGACTCGTCCTGGTCACCTCGTAACGCGGTGTGTTCTTGTGCGTGACCAGATAAAGGTCGTCACCATGGGCGTCCAAGCGAATTACCGCCTCGTCTGTGTCGAAGAGTTTCTGCCACGCAATTTTTGAAGAACCGGAAGGTTTCAGCTCATCCACAGCAATATAATAAGCAGTGATCTCGTTCTGGGTGCCGTGCGCGATACCGCCAAACAGGTATTTGGGACTCCCCGGCGTGTAAGCCAGAAAACTTATGTCGTTGTCGTCGATTTTCACGTCTGGCGAATAACCGTAGCCGAATACGAACTGGTCTTTCTCCGGGTCTTGCCCGAGCTCGTGAATATATATGCGGCTGCGCTGCTCAAAACCAGTCGCCGGCATGTCAGGTGTCAGCTTCTGCAAGCGGTTATAAAAGAAAGTCTTGTTGCCGGGGAGCCAGCCGACAATACCGAACCGTGTCCGGTCAATGGTGTCGGGAAACACACGCCCGGTGGCGGTTTCAATCACATGGAGAACACTGTTCTCCGAGCCACCAGGGGAGATCCCATAGGCGACCAACTTACCATCCAGGCACGGCTGAAAATAATCGATTGAGAAGTGGACGTTATTGTTGCTCAGCGGCTCGGGATCGATCAGCAGCCGCTCTTTGGCGTTGACGCTGTCCCGGACATACAACTTGGAATTATCGGCGCCAGGATCAGTTTTCAGATAAAAGAGCTTCCCGCCCCAGACCTGGGCCAGACGCACTCGGGTGCTCGCTTTATCGAGCGCTGTCACTCGCTCCAACAATTTTTCCCGTCCCGGAATGCCGCCCAGCACCGAGCGCGTGTAGTCGTTTTGCGCTTTCATCCAGGCAGCGACGTCAGGATCGGATGTCTTTTCCAGCCAGCGGTAGGGGTCCGTAATTTTGGTCCCGAAATACTCGTCGGTGACTTCGCGTACCGGAGTCTGCGGCAATTTCGCTTGGCAAAAGGCACATGCGGAAAGGAACACTGCGAGCACAAGAGAGGTCAGCAAGCGCGGCATAAGAAACTCCTTGATTTAGAAACGAGGTTACTTCATGGACTCCCAGCGGTTGAAAACGATAGCGCGAATCGAGGGGCGGCGTCCAGTCAGGCGACCGCGCCTAGTTCGACTCGTACATGGTCTTCCCGCCCACTACGGTGCGTAGCACGCGGGTTCCGAGGATTTGGGCGGAGGGTATCGCGGTGAGATCGCGGTCCAGGACCACGAAGTCCGCCAACTTGCCGGGAGCGAGTGTTCCCTTGTCTTTCTCAGCGAATTCCGCGTAGGCCGAGCCTGTGGTATAAGCCGCAATTGCTTGCTCGATGGTCAGCTTCTGCTCGGGATAATAATCCTGTTTGCCGTCTTCGCTCTTGCGCGTGACCGCAACATAAATTCCCCGAAAGGGGGCGACCGGCTCGACCGGATAATCCGTGCCGAATGCCAGTGTGACTCCATGATTTAAAAATTCCGACCAGGCGTAGGAATGTGCCGCCCGCGACGGCCCTAGCCGCGCCGAAGCCCAGTGCATGTCCGTCAGCAGATGGCTGGGCTGCATGGACGCAATGATTTTCAGTTCCCGGAAGCGCGCTACCTGCAGCGGATTCGTGACCTGATCGTGCTCGATGCGCAGGCGGTAGTTCTCACTCCGGTCGCGCGCCTTGATCCCCTTAGCGCGAGCCGCCTTTTCCGCTTCGGCGAAAGCATCCAGCCCCATCTGGATCGCCCTATCTCCAATGGCATGAAATCCAATCTGAAAGCCGGCAGCCAGGCGCTCTTGCGTCATCTGGTTCAGCCTCGTCTGTTCATAACGGGGTAGGCCGGAGTTAGACGGATCGTCGGAGTAAGGCTGCAGCAGGGCCGCCGTGTGCGATCCCAGCGAGCCATCCAGATATGCCTTCAGCATTCCCGTGTGCAGCATGTTGTCGTTCTGCGGGTGGGCCTCGCGGCGTTGGTGCAGAATCTCCAGAGACTCAGTGAAGGGTATCCATTCGGAAATACGTACTGTCAGCTTGCCTTCGCTCTCCAACTGTTCCAAGATTCGGAAGTCGTCCCAGTAAGCCTCGCCATTCTCCGAATCCGAGTTGTCCTGTACCGACGTCACACCCGATCGCGCGATATCTTGCAAAGCCGCCTCGATTGCCTGACGGCGCTTTTCCGGGGTGGGCGCCGGGACCGCCGACTTAACCATTTCTTTCGCGGTTTCGCGCAGGATTCCGTTCGGTTGCCCGGTCGCGTCGCGCCCGATCTCGCCGCCCTCGGGGTCTTTGCTGGCCAGCGTGACCCGCGATAACTTCAATGCCAGCGTATTAGCGACGGCGACGTGTCCGTCAATGCGCTCGAGATATACCGGATGATCCGTGGTGACCTCATCAATGTCCCACCGGCTGGGAATTTCCTTAACCGCCCACAGAGTTTCGTCCCATCCGGAACCAGTAATCCATTCCATAGGCCCAGCCGTCTCCACCCTCTTGCGAATCCGCTCGCGGAATTCTTCAAGCGTCCCCGTGCCGGTCAAATCGACCGTAAGCCGCTTAAAGCCGGCATTGGTCAGGTGCATGTGCGCATCGTTGAATCCGGGCATTACGAAACGGCCTTTGAGGTCAACCATCGTAGTCGCCGGACCCTTCAGTTTCAGGATGTCAGTCTCACTGCCTACCGCCAGAATACGGTCCCCGCGCAGGGCCAAAGCTTGCGCCCGCTGGATCTCGTGGAAAGATGACGCTCCAGCCACACCGGTGTAAATGTTGGCATGAACGTAAATCATGTCGGCTTTCACGGCGGGAGGCGACGTTTGCGAACTCATGCTGGAAGCGAGAAGAATCGCGGGGATCAGGAAACCGAGTTTTGCAATCATTTCAGCGTCCCAGCCATAGCCAGAACAATCAGCAGGATGCGCTGCAGGCCAAGTTCTCTGCCCGTTGTGTCGAACCATTCCTGCAGCGTGTGCGCGCCCCCGCCTGTGCGCATCCACGACGCGCGCAATCTGCAGAATTCTGGAGTTAGGCAGCAGTTCTCCGCCCGGCCGGTTGCCGATGGCTACAATCTCAGGATCGAGCCCGGCCACGGGCAGAGGATTGTGACTCTTGCTGCAGCGATTACCTTCTTCCTCGCTTGCCTGCTTGATCGAGCGCCGCAGCTCCAATTCCAGACGCCCGATCTCAAAGGCGGACGTCGAACGGATATCCACCCGCATGCTGGCCGACTCCGGAATCGAGTTCACTGAGGTGCCTCCGTGAATCACTCCGATGTTGAAAGTAGTTTTTGGTGAAGGCGGCAGCCGGGTCTGGGAAAAAAGATGAATGGCCCGTGCCAGCGCAATGATCGGATTGGGCGCTCCGAAGTCGCTCCACGAATGGCCGCCCGGCCCGCGGATAATGACTTCGAATCGCCGGCTGCCCAAAGCTTCGGCAACGATGGTCTCGGTGCCCGCACCGTCAATCACAATACTCGCGGTGATCGAATCTTTCCATGGCGAATCGGAAAAAATGCGGCGCATACCTCGCAGATCGCCTTCACCCTCCTCACCAACGTTACCGATAAATAGGAGAGATCGGGCCGATAAAAGATCAAACTGTACTACCGCCGCTGCAACCGCGAGCAGCGCCGTAATACCGGCGGCGTTGTCGGAAACGCTTGGCCCGTAAAGCTTTCGGCCTTGCCGACGAGGGTCAAGAGCAGTCCCGGCGGGAAACACCGTGTCCAGATGCGCGCTTATTGAGACGCACGAATCCGCAACCGCGGCATGCGAACCGAAAACGTTGCCAATATTGTCCTGCTCGACGTTCCGCAGTCCGAGCGTGGAAAACTTCTCGGCCAGCCACACCGAGCGGGCGCGCTCGCCGAATGGTGGCGCTGCGATTCCGGCTACTTCCAATTGCCAGCGCGTGAATTGCGCTTCCTGACCCTGAAACCACGCCATTGCCGAGCGCACTTTCGGCAGCGCCGCCAGGCGCGCGATCTCCTGTTGCATTGCAGGCAATGGTTCGGCAGCCGAAGTGCGGGGGGAGGGGGTCATGGCTAAATGTCGTCATATTACAACTAATCCGGCGGAAAATTTGGGTAAATACACTTTCCGGCGCCAGTCTCTTGGTTCATCGTGACCTTAACCATAACGCGCCCCTTTTCGGGGCATGTAAAATCTGAAATAGTCTGAACCACTGTTCACTACACAGACTCATGAAACCTATGCGAATTGTCTTTTGGCTGATCGCAGCCGGGGTCGCTCTCACCCAAATGGGCATCTCCCAAGAAGGGTCGCTGGCAAATGACCTTCCGAAGGGGATCACTGCGCAAGAGATCATCCAGAGATTCACCGCCAAAGAAAAGGAATTCAAGATCGCGCGCGCGCGATGCACCTATCGCCAGGCCGTGAAAATGCAGGCGCTGGATGGTGAATCCGCCACCGAGGAGTACCAGCAGGTCGCCGATGTCAGGCTTGACGACAATGGAAAGAAAGTTAAGACCATAATTCTCGCGCCCCAGCCCACAATGATCCTGACCCCGGAAGACGCGGCCGATATCGAGAGCCGCCTGCATTTCACTCTCAGCAGCGATGAGCTTCCCGAGTACAACGTGTTATACGTTGGTCAGCAACAGCAGGACGACCTGCACTGCTACGTGTTCGACGTTGCACCCCGGCAAATCCAAAAGGATAAGCGCTACTTCCAGGGAAGGATCTGGGTGGACGATCGCGATTTGCAGATCGTCAAGATGGCCGGCAAGTCGGTGCCTGACATTCACCGAAAGAAAAGGGGACGGGGCGGCGAAAACGTCTTCCCCAAATTCACCACCTACCGTGAGGTGATCGGCGGGAAATACTGGTTTCCCACCTATTCTTTGACTGACGATATCCTGCAATTCCCCGGCGGCGAGGTACACATCCGAGGAACCGTAAAAGGCAGCGACTACAAATGCTCGGCGCCGTAAATCACGCGGGATGAACGATCATCAGAATCTCCAGGCCGGAAGCGTCCGCCGGCGGCAAAACAAAGCAGTAGATCCTGTTTTGGCTGCATCTAATGGATAGATGGCGCTCCATACTCCCGGTCTCCCTGACTTAATTATGAAAATGATTCAGAGATCCTCGCTCCTTATACTAACCGTCTTGTCGCTTCTTGGCACTGCGTTCTCACAAGAGGGACCGCTCAGCTCCGATCCTCCGAAAGGCATCACCGCACAGGAGATCATTCAGGAATTTGCCGCCAAAGAAAAGGAATTCAAAGAGGCGCGGGACAATTACACCTTTCGCCAGAATGTAAAGGTTCAGACCCTGGACGGCGACACCGTGACCGGGGAATACAATGAAGTCTTCGACGTCACTTACGACAACCAGGGAAAGCACCTGGAGAACGTCGTATTCGCCCCGCAAAACACCCTGACCTCAATCATCATGATGCCGGAGGATATCCAGAGCCTTCGCCATCTGATGCCCTTCGTGATGACTTCCGATGACGTTCCGGAATACGACATTCTCTATGTGGGTCAGCAGCAGGAAGATGAACTGCACTGCTATGTTTTCGATATTGCGCCCAAGAAGTTTGAATCCAAGAGACTTTACTTTCAGGGCCGGATCTGGGTGGATGATCAGGACTTTCAAATCGTGAAGACGTCCGGCAAAACCGTTCCTGAGACCCACAAGAAAAACAACGAAAATCTGTTCCCGAAATTTACTACCTGGCGCGAGCAAGTGGACGGTCAATATTGGTTTCCCGCCTACACCATGGCCGATGACACCCTGCATTTCCGCAAAGGAGCTTATCAGGACGTTCACATTCGCGAAGTCGTCAAGTATGCTGACTACAAACGCTTCGGCTCCAAGGTCAGGGTGACTTACGAAGGCAAGGAATTGCCGAAAGACCAGTCTCCCAATCAGAAGCCAGACGACGAACAGAAGCCACAATGAACAGAAGCCACAATAGCGAGGGATCAGTGTCAGCTACCAGCCGGCAGCCTCAGCCCGAACCCAAGGCCCCATGGAAGCTGATAGCTGAGGGCTGATAGCTAATAGAAAAGATACTTCCGCCACTTATCGTCCGACCGCCCCATCAGCCGCATGATGTGCCGGCTGGTGTGCAGATTGAAAGCGTGCGGCTCGCGCATCAGCTTCATGCCTGCCTCAAGCGGCATCTGGTTTCCCTTGCGCCGGTTGCAGGGATGGCAGCAAGCCACCAGGTTCTCCCAGCTCGAAGCTCCCCCCCGCGACCGTGGCATCACGTGGTCCAGCGTCA
>WNGK01000422.1_pt1 | contig 49571 bp, 51 predicted proteins | sample 5400601 | NCBI WGS metagenome assembly WNGK01 (sample SAMN13153376, study PRJNA577476) | soil metagenome | isolation source: 60 cm soil or saprolite under Garry oak tree replicate 1 | place: USA:California | collected 2016-06-15 | reverse complement strand
CTACACGTTTGCCCATGCGCCGTGGACGCCGCGCCTTGGCCTGAAAGCCGACGTGACGAGTGGCGACCGCAATCCGAACGACAAGGATTTGCAGACGTTCAACCCGCTGTTTCCGAAAGGCGCTTACTTCAGTGAGACGTCACTCATCGGGCCACAGAACCACATTGACGTGCATCCCGGCATCGAGCTGCATCCGACGCGGACGGTCACGCTGAACGCGGACGTGGATTTTTTCTGGCGCGAGAGCTCACACGACGGCGTGTATAACGTCGGGCAAGCCGTCGTGCGCTCCGACGGCAACGGCGGTTCGAGCTACATCGGTTCGCAAGCCACCGCACAGATCGAGTGGCGTTTGCAACGGCATCTGACGTGGACAGCGACCTGCGCCCACTTTTTCGCCGGAGCATTTCTGCATGAGAATCCGCCCGACAAGGACGTGAACTACTTTTCAACCTGGATAACTTTTCGCTTCTAACCTAGGAAAGACCATGAACACAAAAAAGGCAGCCGACCTCATCCTTCACAACGGACACATCACTACACTCGATCCGCATCATCCCGAAGCCAAAAGCGTCGCGATCAAAGACGGCCGCATCGTCGCCGTGGACGACGCCGAGAGTTACGAACGCGGACCAAACACCACGACGATTGATCTGAAAGGCCGCCGCGTGATTCCCGGCCTCAATGACTCGCACCTGCACGTCATCCGTGGCGGTCTGAACTACAATATGGAATTGCGCTGGGACGGCGTGCCGTCCCTCGCCGACGCGCTGCGAATGTTGCGCGAGCAAGCACAGCGGACGCCGCCGGGCCAATGGGTGCGAGTGGTTGGGGGGTGGAGCGAGTTTCAATTCGCCGAGCGCCGCATGCCGACCCTGGAGGAAATCAATGCCGTCGCCCCCGAAACGCCGGTTTTCATTTTGCACCTGTATTGCCGGGCGTTGCTGAACAAGGCCGCGTTGCGCGCCTGTGGCTACACAAAAGACACGCCGAATCCGCCCGGCGGGGAAATCCAGCGTGACAGCAAAGGCAATCCTACAGGCCTGCTCATCGCCCGGCCGAATGCCACAATCCTGTACGCCACACTCGCCAAAGGACCCAAGCTGCCGCCCGAGCAGCAAATGAACTCGACGCGCCATTTCATGCGCGAACTTAACCGGCTCGGTTTGACGAGCGTCATTGACGCAGGCGGCGGGTTTCAGAATTACCCGGAGGACTACGCTGTCATCGAGGAACTGCACAGACGCGGGGAGATGACGTTGCGCGTCGCTTACAATCTCTTCACCCAGAAACCAAAGCAGGAGAAAGAAGACTTCGCGCGCTGGATCAAAATGACCGGGCCAGGCAAGGGCGACGATTTCTTCCGCTGCAATGGCGCGGGCGAAATGCTCGTCTTCTCGGCAGCGGACTTTGAGGACTTCCTTGAGCCTCGTCCGGATTTGCCCGCGTCGCTCGAAGGCGAACTGAAAGAAGTGGTCTCACTGCTCGCCGCTAACAAGTGGCCGTTCCGTTTGCACGCGACCTACGACGAAAGCATCACACACTTTCTGAGTGTGTTCGAAAAGGTGAATCACGACGTTCCGTTCAAGGGATTGAATTGGTTCTTTGATCACTGCGAAACAATTTCGGACCGCAATCTGGAACGCGTAAAAGCCCTCGGCGGCGGCATCGCGATTCAGCATCGCATGGCGTATCAAGGCGAGTACTTCATGGATCGTTACGGCAAGAAGGCCGCCGAGCGCACGCCGCCAGTGCGGAGAATGCTGGAGCTTGGAATTCCCGTAGGCGCTGGAACGGACGCTACTCGCGTGGCCAGCTACAATCCGTGGGTTTCGCTGTACTGGCTCGTGACGGGCAAAACCGTTGGTGGTGTCTCAATGTATCCAGACAAGAATCGTCTCAGCCGCGAGGAGGCACTGCGGCTCTACACGCAAGGCAGCAGTTGGTTTAGCAGCGAGAGCGGGACGAAGGGTGCAATTGCTCCCGGTAAATTGGCCGACCTCGTTGCGCTCACGGACGATTACTTCTCCGTCGCCGAAGAGGAAATCAAAGGTATCGAGTCCGTCTTCACGGTCGTGGGTGGAAAGATCGTTCACGCCACGGAGGAATTCGCCACTCACGCGCCGCCGCCCATTCCTGTGTTGCCCGAATGGTCGCCGGTGAAAGTGTTTGGTGGCTATGGTGCGCCGCTCGACGTGCGCAAGGCCGCGCAAGCCGGTGTTCCGGCTGTGCACCACCATACCGCCGAGTGTCATCAACACGGCTGCGCCCATGCCGCGCATCAACTCCTCGCCGGAATTGAAGCAACGCGCAATCGTTTCGCCGGATTCTTCGGCCTGGGTTGCGACTGCTTCGCCTTCTGAGGGGGAGCAACCGATTAGGTTGATGAAGCTATTAATGACTGGCTGCAAGCTGAGCGTGAAATCAAACATCACCTTGGGTCTCCAGACGGTGACAAGTAGTTGAGAGACGGGACTTTCTTTATGAAAATGAAACTGCACGAAACGAAGAATGACCTTCGCGCGAAGACTCGCCGCGCGATGATTGATTTGTTGAATCAGGAACTCGCCGATGTGCTGGACCTGGGACTACAAGCGAAGCAAGCCCATTGGAACGTCAAAGTTCATTCCGCCCGCGCTGACACGGGCGAGGGCGAGCATTGCTCGAAGCCAACGAGCGATGGCTTCCGTTGTAAAGCTGCCGCTGCGACGGCACACGACTCAAGCGGTCTTTTCGGAATTGCGCGCGAGCATTGTGGCCGGGACAAAGTCCGCCGCGTGATAGGAGCTGCGCACCCTCGGCCCGCTGGCCACGTGGACGAAACCCATTTGCCGCGCGCGCGCACCGTACCACTGAAACTTGGCTGGCGGTACGAATTCAACCACGGGCAAATGGTTGAGCGTGGGCTGCAAATATTGGCCGAGGGTGAGGAGGTCGCAGCCGGCGCCGCGCAAGTCCGCGAGGGCGGTGAACAGCTCGTCCTCCGTTTCGCCTAGTCCCAGCATGAGGCCGGACTTGGTGTAGATCGTTCCCCGGCGCTTGGCCTTCACCTGCCGCAGCACCGCGAGCGAACGATCGTAAGTCGCGCGGGAACGGACCGCCGGGGTCAGGCGGCGGACGGTTTCGAGGTTGTGATTGAAAATCTCCGGATGCGCGGAGAGCACGGCATCGATGGAGGCCTCGCGCTCCAGAAAATCAGGCGTCAACACTTCGACGACGATGCCCGGGTTGGCCGCGCGCACCGCTTCGATCGTCCGCCGAAACTGTTCGGCGCCGCCGTCGGCCAAATCATCGCGCGCCACGGCGGTGATCACGACGTGTTTGAGGCCCAGCCGGCGCGTTGCCTCGGCCACGCGCTCGGGTTCGTCGGCTTCCAGCGCGTACGGCCTAGCGGTGGTCACCGCGCAGAAACCGCAGGCGCGCGTGCAGCGGTCGCCGGCGATCATGAAGGTGGCCGTGCCCTGGCTCCAGCATTCCCAATGGTTCGGACATTTGGCGCTCTCGCAGACCGTGTGCAGCCGGAGATCGACCAGCAGGCTGCGCGTGCGGCCAAACGTTCCGTTGGTCGGCAACGGCGCCCGCAGCCATTCGGGAAGGCGCGGGCGGGGTTTCAAAACGAATTCGCCGGTGCTCATGGATTCAAAATCAATCGGTCACCGTTTCAATGATCTTTCCCCAATTGGTTCCAAAAGTTCTCCAACTGGCCAGTGTCGAAATCGGCCAGGATCTGGCCGTCCACGTCGAGGACGGGCGCGAGCGATTGGCCGGACAACTCCTCCATTTCCCGTCGCGCGCTGGCGTCGGCGATGACGTCGAGGACTTCGTATTGGACGCCGCGCGAGTCGAGCCAATCTATCGCCTGCTCGCACCAGCCGCAAAACGGTTTGATAAACAATCGAACTTTCATGTTCAGGGGTGACTGGCCGGCGTTTCGCCGGGAGTCTGCCGCAGGGTCTTTCGCCGCTGGCGCCTGACCGGTCGGCGGCGTCACGGTTCGGTGAGGATGGTATCACTATGCTCGTAGCCAGGGGAGCAGCAGCAGAGGAGGCTGAGCGTCTCACTGCCGGTGTTCCAGAGTTTATGTTTTTGGCCCGGCGGAATGGCAATGGCGTCGCCGGGCTTCACGTCGGCCAGTTCTCCTTCGAGGCGCATTCGGCCGTGGCCGGCGGTGATGAAATAAATTTCCTCGGTCTTGGCATGATAATGCTCCCGTGTGCTCGCGCCGGCGGGCAGGCGCGCCTCGGCGAGGCTCTGGTTGCGGATGGCCGAATTGCGATGAGCCAGCAGTTCGCGGATTTCCGAGCCGTCTTTGGTGACGAACCTCGGCGCCGCGTGGAGGTTTTTGATTTCCATACCGTAACGGGGATGCTGAACAAATTCGGCGGTCGGGGAAAGGGTAATTTGCATCGGCGACTTGATTCGCACCCAGCCGCGGCAACGGTCACCGGATAATGGCAACCACGCTGCCCGGCAAGGTTCAGGTTGCGTGAAATAGTCATTGCGCGGAAGGGAAGGGGCGTCAATATTCACGCGCTTGGGGATCGGAGCGTAGCTCAGCCTGGTAGAGCACTTGGTTTGGGACCAAGACGTCGCAGGTTCAAATCCTGTCGCTCCGACCATTTTTGTTTCCGCTCCCGGAAAAGCAATCTACTGAACTCCAACCCGATAGAAGTACGGGCCGCGGTTTGTGGCCGTCGTATCGGTGAAAGTCGTTGCGCCCGCCTGGCCGACAATGTTGCCGCGGAGCGTTGAGAAAACTGGCTGTGGGGCCAGGTTCGTGCCGCGCTGAAGGAAATAGGTCCGCCCGCTGACGCTCCGCCAACTGACCTCCAGGCCTACCGCCCTGAACGAAGGAGAAACAGAAACCATGGTCAGAAGTGACGCCCGGTCAGTCGGAATGGTTCCGGCAATCCACTCCTGCCAGTTATTCATGCCGTCGCCATCGCTGTCGATGAAATCGACTGTGCCATCGGTGGCCAGCCCGTATTGCTGCGCCCACGCGTAGGAAAGAACCGAGGAAGGGGATGGAAACTCATAGGCGCCGACATCGACCGTGCCGCCAGCAATGCGCGGGTTTCCATCGAGATCGTTGTTAAGGCTAACGAAGGCATTGTTGCCCGAGTTGACGCACGGGGAATCGGATTGCAGGTGGAGGTCTCCTCCGGCGAGGTCTGCGAACCTCGGCGCGTTCGTGAAGTTGCCTGATCCGACCTGAAGCGGTGCGGTGCAGCAATAGGCGACGGCGACTGAGTGTATGTTCGGCTGGATCGGAGCGAGGTTGTAATAAATAATGCAGTTGAGACATGGTCCCTCGCTAACACCGCCCGCGGCCGAACTGGCGGCGTTGCTGACCACAGTGCAGTTGTAGATGGGATCGGAACTGAAGCCATAGATGCCGCCTCCGAACGAGGCGGAATTGCCGATCACCAGGCAATTGGTCAGCAGACTCCGGTACGCTCCGCCGCCGGAAGCGGCGTAGTTGCTTGCGATCAGCGAGTTATTTATGATCCCCAAAGCCGCGCCCCCGCCGGTGTTCGCGTAATTGTTGCTCAGGACGCAACTCGTCAGCGTGGAAGCATAGACACCGCCGCCAAAGCTTCCGCCGCCGAGCGCCTGGTTGCCCACAATCAGGCAATTGCTCAACGTGCAATAATACGCAGCGCCCCCGCTATTGAGGTTGTTGTAGGTAGCTGAGTTTCGGACCAGCGAACAGTTTATCAGCGTGTTGGAACAGGCCCCGCCGCCGAAGCCGGCCCTATTATTCGTGAATGTGCAATTAATCAGCGTGCCGCGGTACGCTCCGCCGCCGAACCAGCTACCGGAGTTGCCGGCAAAAACGCAGTTGGAGGCGATTGCACCGGCGCCTTCGCACCAGAGGCCGCCGCCGCTCTTCTCGCGCAAGGTGTCTCCCGCATTGCGGGAGCATCCGTTGGTCAGCGTGAAGCCGATAAGCGCCGCCCCATTGGTCAGATACACACAACGAATTCCAAAAGGAGGGAACACGCCCGGACTGGTGAAACCGGCGATGGTTGTGGCGGCCGGACCGTTGACACTTTGAACCGTTACGGCTTTGTCCACCACGACGCGATTGGTCATCACGCCAAAAACCACGCGACCGCCGGTCGCATAAAGGCCATTGGTTACGAGCACCTGGTCGCCGTCCACCGCCGCGTCAATCGCGTCCTGAATGTTTGTCGCCGCGGTAGGCCAATCGACGTAGGGCGCAGTGGCATTAGTGCTGTTTAAATCGACATAATGAACGCTGGCTGGCGCCTGCGTGGCCAAAAGCCCGAGCAAGATTCCGGTGGATTGTCGGAACGGGGTTTTCAGGATTTCGGTTGTATATCACAACGTCGATTACGAGTCAACTCCGCAACGCGGCGGGATTGAATATCAGGATGGTTGCCAAAGTAGGCCACCGCTTGCCTTCGGCCAGGTAATCGTGAAGATCGGCCAAGGCGGCCCTGCGGAGGAGCCGTAGTTCCGCATTCGGATCGTGCTTGCCGCGGGCGATGATCCAACCAATGAGCTGGCAGTGAAAAGAGGCATCCACGAGAAAATTGATCTGTTCTTGCTTGGTCATCGGGTGGGAAAGCATCTCAGCCGAGCAGAGCGGAGTCAGGGCGTCGTAGGACTCCGCCCGCCGATGTTTTGGCGAGGAGGCGGAACGAAATCACGCATGCGGCGGCTTGCGGCCGATGGCTTTGGCGCTCCGCATGGCGCGCACTCGGTTGTTGAGGTCCAGGCCCAGGGCGAGCAGCTCCTCGCGCTTGGCGTCGCCGCTGCGGACCAGCGACTGGTCCTGCGGATCGAGCAGCATCCGCATGCGGACCAGCAATGACTCGATAAACTCCTCCGCCCGGTTCTGCTCGGCGGCGAGCTGCCGCGGCGGGCTGTGGGGCTTGGGCGGGCGATAGGCTGTCCGCTCGGGCGGAGGAGGAGTGGCCGGCTGGGGCGGCCGGATCACGCCCAGATCGCGGTAGAAATCGCTGATGGTCTTGCCGTCCGCGGCTTCGTGGACGGCATCGAGGAGTTGCTGAGACTCGGTCCCGGTCAGATCGCCGCGTTCCAGCAGCGGGGCGGCATTCAACCCTTGCAAGGCGGGAAATCGGGCCAGCAGTCCGCCGGCGAAGATCATGTAGCGGTGCAACGTGGCGCCGCTGAGCTGGGGCAGCTCGGCCTGGTGCCAGCGGGTGAAATTTCCGTGCGGCACAATTTCCTTGGCCCGCTTGAGGGCGACGCCGCAAAGAAAGGCGTACACCATGTGCTTGCCGAAGGACTGCCGGCAGAAGTCGTCAAGCTCGACGATGCGTTCCTTGAGTTGGTTCAGCTCGCTCGGGTCGGGCCCGGGCAGCAAGTCTAAATTTTGGATGGCGCTGGTGATCATAGTTTAGTGGGACGTTAACGGCGGTTTATGGCTGGGGCCTGGCGGTGGAATCGGCAGCGCGGCGCCGCCGCCACCGCGGGCCGGTTTTCGTGCGGTGGAGAAGTTGATTTCGTAATTCGCTTTTCTGAATTCATGGCTTGCAAAGAAAATGAGTGGTGAGCGCGAAGCGGTATTTGAGCAACAGCGTCGCGAGGTCCTCGGCGAGGCGCAGCATGGCCCCGGCTTCGGCCTCGAGGGCCAGACCATTGGGCCAGCCGCGACGCCGTTGAGCTTCGAGGGCCGTTTGCCAGGCCACCGGAATTTTTTCCAGGAGCAGGCGAAGCGCGGCGCGCTGATGGCCAAGCTCAATGAGCGAAATTTCGCGCGGCGCGAGCAGCGCGGTGCAATCGAGGTTTGGCGCGCGACCGCCCCGCTCGCTGTTCCTGGCGTCGCGCCGGATCGAGGGCGCCGCCACGGGGCCGCGGCCGGGCAAAGGAATGAGCGCGCCTCGGCGTGAACGAGGCCCGGCGACTGATCCTCGTGCGTGGGAAGCCGGCCCTGGGCGTCGCTGGCGCTTGGGGGTCCTGGCTTTGTCGCGAGCGCGCTGCGGCGCTTGGCGAGGAAGGCGGCGCTTCGGCGGCGCAACTTTGTTGCCGGCTCGCCCGCGCACGGTGCGGAAAAGTTTGCGTTTTGGCGTCCGGGCTTTGGGGCGTGCTTGCCTATGCATTTGGCGAAAATGGCTGAATCCCGCGACCTCGACTGCCCCTGCGCGGGGGGAGCGCCGGCGCGGGGACGCTCCCGGAATGAGTGGCAGGAGTGGCAAGACCGTCGTGCGCGACCGCGCCGGCAACCGGGTCTTGGGGAGGATTTTCGGGGGTAATGACTTGTGCGGCCGTTGCGGAATCGGCCAAATCGTGGTTGGCGCTCGGACAGTTGGCTTCCCATTGTTTTGCGGGCCGTGAAGGACCACGCATCGAGGGCGCATCCTCGCGCCGGAAGATCACGGCGCGAAGGTTCCCGGGTCGCTTTGCCATTCGCGTTGCCTGCGTGCCGGAGACCTTCATGCGATTCGGCGGTGGGCGAGGAAGGCCTCGGCGCTGGCACACGTGACGCGGCGGGTCTGGGTCCGTTTCCGCCCATCGGGCGACACTTCGGCCAACGCGCCGTCGGCAATCAGATTTTGAACGTGGGTGGAACTGCAGGTCCAGCAGCGCGCCAGTTCCACCGCCGTGAGGATCAAGTTGCGCCGCTGCGGAAGGATGGCGGTGAGGCAATAGAGCAGGCTCGAAGATTTCTGACCGGGCATGGTCCGGAGGGACGCAACCGGGAGCGGATCGACTTCGGGCTCGGCGCACGGCCGCGAAATCCGCGGTTCCTTCCCCCCGGCTTCCCGCAAGGCGGAGGCCAGTGACGCTCGGAAGCGTTGCGCCTGATAACGGAGCAGGCTTTCGCGATAGATGCGCACCTCGCGGCGCGCCGCTCCGCCGGTGGAGATGTCGAAAGCGAATTCCAACTCCCCCTCCTCCACCAGCCGCCACAAGTCGTCCTCGCTCCGATCCAGGATCACCATCACCGCCGCCAGCGGCATGAGCAGCCGGCCCGCACCGGGGCGAAAACCGATCTCGCGCTGGGAGCGGACGGTCGTCATGCGATCCGCGAACCGGCGCCGCCGCCCGCCGCCGAGTTTGCCTTGATAAGTAACACTTGTTCCGTTCGGGAGCGCTTATGCATTCGACCGGCCGTTCGCCGGCTGGCCGTTTTCCGTGCTGGCCGCTCGTTTTTTTCTTCGCTTGCCCCCGCCATGGACGGGGCCGGCTGGCCCCGGCCTTCGCGAACCCCCCGCAAATGCTGGCCCGTCGCGCCGCGGCCCACGGCGCCCGCCCGGCCGCGCAACCCCTTGATTTTGAGCGTGACTTTAATGCGTTCGCGTGCGAACATGTAATCAGTGTTACGTAACAACAGTTTCAATGCAAGCAAAAAATGAAATGAACGTTACGTTCAAGCGGCGGCTCGCCGATCTGGTCCGCGAGCGCGGTTATCGCACCAAGGCCGCCCTGGCCCGCGCCATCGGCGTCACCCACGTCTCCGCCGCCAACTATCTCAACGGCCGCGTCCCGGAGCCGGAGACCCTCGTCGAGCTTTCCCACCACTTTGGCATCTCCATCGACTGGCTGCTCAAGGAGGACGCCTTGCGCGAGCGGCCCGCTGCCGCGAAACCCACTGCGCCCCGGCGGCCGATCACCAACCGCGCCCCATTCGCCAAACCGCCCGCCGCCCCCGCCGTGCCTGGGCCGGTGCCCGACCTGGGCTGGATGCAGCGTCTCGATGACCAGACGCTCGAGCAGCTCGTGCGCGGCCTCGCCGACACGTTGCCCGACGAGAACGGCGACGAGCGCCTCTCCGTCCTCAGCAAACTGCGCGTCGCCGTGATCGAGCTGATGGCCCGCCTGGCGCCCGGTGGCAACCTCGGGCCAAAGCCCTGACCCCAACCGCCGTCGCCAAACCGCCGCCGTCGCCATCCGCGGCAAGGGGACGCTGATTCGCAATGAGGAGCCACGGATGAAAAACGGACGAAACACGGTGGGATAAAGCCGGGAGGGCGAGCGTCCTCGCGAGTCCCCATCTTTCCGAATCCCCGGCGACCAGATGAAGTTAGGGTCTCGCGAAGACGCTTACCCTGCCCCATACCGTGTTTCTTCCCTATAGTGACCGTCCGTAGGACCGTAGGACCGCATTGTAAAGAGTTAGCTGAGACATCAACGTAACTCCTTCTCCCCCAGCGAGTTATCAAATTTCTCACTGTGAGAAATTTGATCTGTCCCGCTCGCTCAACGACCCTCCGAATCGTGACCGTCCGTAGCACCCCTCCGGGGCCAACCTTAGCCACGGATGAAACACGGAGGTGCAGATTGTGCCGGAGTGTCGGTGTCTCGGCGTGTCGGTGCGCCGATACTCCGGCACACCGACACGCCGGCACGTTACGCGCTTCCGTGTTCCTTCCGCATGGTGACCGTCCGTAGGACTCCCTTCCTAATTCATCCTCTCCCTGGCACGGAACCCGCTGAAGTCAACTTTCTCACGGTGAGAAATTTGATAACCCCCACGACCAGAGCCAGTTTTGAAAATCGCGAAGATGCTATCCCGGAGGGATAGATGAGAATAGCCCGGCGTTTCAACGCCGGGGAACGCAGTCGGAAATGGCCCAGTCCCGAAGGGACGGCCGACTAATGACATCATGAGCTTCGGTCCAGCCGTCCCTTCGGGACTCAATTGTGGCGCTTCCCCATTCCCGGCGTTGAAACGCCGGGCTTTTTTCACCATGTCCCTGCGGGACAAATACTCGCCCCTCCTAACATAGACCGTCCGTAGGACCTCGAATACAGGCGTACAATAGGCTATCCAGAACCTTGCCGTCCTTGATTACACTCGACCGCAAACGGCCCTCGCAACTGAACCCCGCCTTTTCCAGCACTCGCGCCGAAGCCCGATTGCTCGCAAACGGTTCGGCGTATATCCTAACCACGTCGTAGCCTTCAAAGGCATACCGCGTGAACCCGGCGACCGCCTCGGACATAATCCCCCGCCCCCAAAACGGCTCCCCCAGCCAAAAACCCAGCTCGGCCGTCCTGGCGTGGACATCCCTGCCCAGCCGAAGGCTAATACACCCAATCGCCTCCGCGGGGGAGGCGATCGCGAAGATCGTCTCCGGCTTCTCTCCGATAGCGTGGTTCAGAAAGGCGCGCGCGTCTTCCAAGCCATAGGGATGCGGGAAGGCATCCCGCACGTTCCGCCAAATGTTCCGGTTGTCCGCATAGCGTTGGACCGCCGCGGCATCATGCTCGGTCCAGGAGCGAAGGGAGCATAACTTAAGCGGGTAGTGCATTTCATTGCGGCAGCCTCAGGCGCCATATCGCCCAGCGGGCTTTTGGCCGCGCGCGGCAAGGTGGCGGATCGTTGGCGCTTTGTAAAGAAGGAGGCGCACGGGAATCTAGCGCCGGTTTGAACCCCTAAGAGCCTGGCCGCAAGCGGTCCTGGTGGCGGACAACCCCGCCTCATTTCTCGTTCTTCGCGGGCAAATTTCGGCTCCCGGGCCGCCAGCCCAAAAATCACATTTCTCACCGTGAGAACTTTGATAAGTCTATCGACCACAGCCAGTTTGGAAATTCGGGAAGCGGTTATCCCGGAGGGATAGATGAAAATAGCCCGGCGTTTCAACGCCGGGGAACCCCGCCCCAGATGGACCAGTCCCGAAGGGACGGCTGACCTGATGGCGTCCGACATTTCGGTTCAGCCGTCCCTTCGGGACTCGACTCTGCCGCAGTCGCATTCCCGGCGTTCAAACGCCGGGCTATTCTCACGCTGTCCCTCCGGGACCAATCCTCGCCCCTCCGCATAGCGACCGTCCGTAGGACCGCATTGTAAAGAGTTAACTGAGACATCAACGTAACTCCTTCTCCCCCAGCGAGTTATCAAATTTCTCACTGTGAGAAATTTGACCCCCAATCGCTCAACGCCCCGGCCGTGCCGGACCTCTAAAACGTCCCGCCGGGACACCGGAAATTAGCCAGGGCGACGCCCCTGGAAAGCATCCCAATCCCTTCCTGCGTCCCGCAAGGGAGGCCGGAATCGGAGAGCAAATCGACCCCGCCGCCGCCGCCAAAGCCGGGGTGCAATGAATCCGCGCGATTCTTTAGCCACGGATTAAACACGGATTAAACACGGGGAAAGTCACGGCTCGGCGGGAGCCTCGCCCTACCGGTAGGGCGAAGCTCCTGCTAAGCGCCGACGTGAGGACCTTTTTACAGAAGCAAACGAAGGCAACGAAGCTTCCGGGTAAGGCCCGACCTCCGGGCGCGCCGCTCTCGGGCCGCCCGGCGGCCGGCCCCTACCTTCGTTACCTTCGTTACCTTCTGTTGAATCGGTGTTCCCTCCCTATGTTGACCGTCCGTAGGACCGTAGGACCGGCCAGGCCTATTGTAAAGAGTTAGCTGAGACATCAACGTAACTCCTTCTCCCCCAGCGAGTTATCAAATTTCTCACTGTGAGAAATTTGACATCTCCTTGGACCCGAGCCAGTTCGGAAAATGCTCGCCGCGGTTTGGCGCATCTGCCATCCTGCCGGCATGGGGAAAAAACGCGGCCTCCTCCTCCTCGCCGTCTTATTCGCCGCTCTCGCGGGCGGCTTGGTTTGGATGCTTTGGCACCCGGCCGAACCGACTTACCAAGGGAAACCGTTAAGCGCCTGGCTGAACGAGTGTAATAGCTGGCCTGAAGACACGAACGCGGCCGCGTTTGTAGCCTTCCGCGAGATGGGAACCAACGCCATCCCGGCACTTCTGAAGATTATCGAGTCAGGCGATCCTCCGTTTGAAAGAATGGTCGATAAACTCAATCGCATGCAATCCCTGGTTGATTTTCCAGTTCGGGGGGCGTGGCGTCAGAGATCGTCGGCTTCCTTTGCCCTTTACGCAATGGGCGCCAAAGCCAAGCCAGCTTTCCCGACCCTCACCAACCTTCTCTTTGAGCACACCACCTCGTTCCTCAGCGCAGTACCACTGGCCGGGATGGGGTCCGAGGGTCTCCCTCCCTTGATAGCGGCGCTCACGAATCAAAATGCATCCATCCGCCTTTCCACCGCTTTGGGCCTCAGGTGGGAGCGATCGGACCTGAATATTGTCGTCCCAGCATTGATAGCCCGCCTCAACGATCAAGCGGGAGGGGTCCACCACACAGCCTTGCTAGCGTTGGGCCAATTGCACGCCGAGCCGGGTCTGGCCGTGCCGGCATTGATGAACGATTTTCCCGGCAATGATCCCCTGCGCCGCCGCCTGATATTGATGGCCCTCAGGCAATTTGGAACCAACGCCAACGCGGCAGTTCCGATGGTTTTGGAGGCCTTATCCGATAGCGATCAAACAGTGCGCAGCCAGGCCGCTTCGGCCCTCAAGCGCATCGACCCCGCCGCCGCCGCCAAAGCCGGCGTGAAATGATTATGGGCGATTCTTTAGCCACGGATGAAACACGGAGCACTCAGACAGGAATAACAGGATGGGCAGGATGAAGACGGAACCTGCGCCGAAGCGAGCCGATCCTGTGAATCCTGTTCATCCTGTCAAAAATCCGTGTTCCATCCCTATCAGCCCGTTGAACAACGCCACTTCCCGTAGCAGCCGAGGTAACGAGGCTCAAATGTCTTCGGAAACAGAAGCGATATGAGAGCCTCCTCACGTCGGCTGCTACTTTCTGAACAGGCTGCTATGCTGACCGTCCGTAGGACCGGAGAGGCGAGCTCCGCGAGCCCCCATCTTCGCCCCCTTCCTTATTCCGCTTTCCATCCGTGCCCTGCCGGTAGGGCGAAGCTCCCGCTGAGCCCCATCTTCGCCCCCTCCGTTTTCCGTGTTTCATCCGTGGCTAATCGTCCCCTCGCGAGTCCCCATCTTCCGGAATCTGCGGCGGCCCAGGTAAAGTTAGGGTCTCGCGGGGACGCTCGCCCTCCCGCTCGAAGGAAATCCGTGTTCCTTCCCTATGGTGACCGTCCGTAGGACCCGCAGGACCGCATTGTAAAGAGTTAACTGAGACATCAACGTAACTCCTTCTCGCCCAGCGAGTTATCAAATTTCTCACTGTGAGAAATTTGACCCCCCAATCGGATCCGAAGCGGACCGGCCCGGCGCGCGGCTGGCTCCGCAGGACCCGCCGCGGCACGATCGAACCTGACGAGGCCCGGAACCCCGCCAACGCGCTTCGGTCCGCGATGGCGCTGCGACTGGGGCTTCGCCCACAGTCGCGCTCCGACCGTCCTATGCCCCAACGGGGCATCGGCCTCCAGCCCAACGTTGCCCTGAAAACCTTCGGGGCTGCGTTGGGTTTCAAATCAGCCAAACCAAACAACCTCAACGAGGTTGTGGCTGCCTGCTTGCGGAAGCGGAAAGCAATTGGCCGCAACCGCGTTGCGGTTGGGTCTGTTCGGCGAACGATGACCCAGGGTAGCCCCTTCGGGCCAACCTTGGGCTTTGGGACACAGCCCCCTTGGGGCTGGTTGACGCCCGATTTGCGCCTAGGTTTCTACTTACCTCCTTTAGCCACGACTTAATCACGGATTAAACACGGACGCGAGTAATGTGTCGGTGTGCCGGAGTATTGGCGCACCGACACGCCGAGACGCCGACACTCCGGCACAATCTGCAATTCCGTGTTCCATCCGTGGCCTAGAAAACTGTTCCGTCCGAATAGTGACCGTCCGTAGGACAAAAATATTTTCATTTTTTCCGCCAAATTGCCCACCGTGGGTTAGGAGCTATTCCTTTTCCGTGCGAGAATCGCCCTCGCATGTCGGATACTAAGTCAACCAAAACCGCCGCCTGAACCACCATGTTCTGGCGCCGACACCAACAACGAAAAGAAAAAGAAAGACAACCACTCATGAGCGCCCTTGAAAACCTCACCCAAGCCATTACCGATCTGACCGCCGCCGTCGATAACGCGGTCAAACCGCACGCCACCGACGCCCAGGTCCAGGCCGCCGCCGATCAAGTCGCCGCACAGACCACCCGGCTCAACACCGCCAACGGCATCGTCCCGCCGGCGCCGCCAACTGCCGGCTGAAGCCGGCGATCCGGGAACGCCGCCTTCAGGCGGCTTCTGGATTCTCCACTCACCAAAAAATTATGAATCTGCAACAACTCCTCGCCGGCAAAAAAACCTACCTCCTCGCCCTCGCCGCCATTCTCTATCTCCTCGGCGCCCACCTCGGCTGGTGGCCCCTGGATGACAAAATCCTCGACGCCCTCGGCTTCGGCGGACTCATCACCCTGCGCGCCGCGGTGCGCAAGAGCGAGGCAAACGTATCGGAGTATCGGCGTGACGGCGTATCGGAGAGACCGAGCGTCGGCGAAACGGCGAGCTCCGACACCCCGACACCCCGAAACTCCGAAACGCGCCTTCCGGCGCAGTGGGGCGACGAAACGGAGAAACGGAGTGTCGGCGAAACGGCGATCCCCGACACGCCGACACGCCGGCTCCCCGATACGCGCGCTTCAATCCTCGCCTTCTGCCTCCTGCCGTTGGCACTGCTCACCGGCTGCGCCTCAGTGGGCAGCAACCCTGCCGCCGACGCCCAGCGCATCCAGCGCCTCGCGACCATCGCCGAACTCGCGGCCTTCACCGGCACGCAGTACTGGCTCGGTAGCCATCCGCAAGATCGCCCCTACTTCGCCCTCTCGCTCGCGGCCCTCGACTCCCTCCTCAAGGACCGCAACTACGATCCGCAAGCTCTCTCCACCGCGTTGTCGGGCCTCCCGGTCCGGCAACTGCAAGGGGACAAAGGCGCGCTGATCGTCAGCGCCGCGACGATCCTTTACGACGGTTACGCCAACGAGGTCGTGAACCTGGACCAGGCCGTCTATATCGCGCCGGTCATCAGCGCGATTCGCAACGGCTTGTTCCGCGCATTGAATCCCGGCCAGGTCTTGCAGACGGCCACCACGCCGCCGCCACTGCCGCCTAAAGGCGGCGATCCGGGAACGCCGCCTTCAGGCGGCAGCTCGGCTCCGCCGAAATGAATTGGAGTCACCGATGAAACACGGATTGAACACGGATCGAGAACCCATGCCGGCGGATCCAATGTACCTTGTCCGTGTTTCATCCGTGTTCAATCCGTTGCCGGCGCCAGTTGCGATCGGAACGAACGCCGTGGCCGCGCCGAAGTGATGAAAACGTATCGGCGAACCGGCGAACCGGAGTATCGGAGCACCGAAACTCCGATACGCCGACACGCCGACACAATTCCCAATGCTCTGGATCTCCATTAACTACTGGCCGGCCATGCGCACCGCCTTTGAGATCCTCCTGGCGCTCCCCGCGCTGCTCTTCGCCGCGGCACTCTGGACCGGCGCGCGCCATCGGCGCCGGCTTAGGGACGGAAAACTTTTTACAGGAGCAAACAGAGAGAACAGAGAAAACCAACCGGCAGCAACTCCGGCTGATTCCACTCCGTTCTCTCCGTTACCTCCTGTTCAAAATCCCCGGCTTTCCGATTCCGGTTTCGAGCAATGCCTGATCCATGTCGAAGAACTCCGCGCGCGCGGCGACCACGCGGCGGCCGACGCCATGCTCGCCTCGCTCCACGGCCAAGGACCAGCGCCCCTGGCGCAATGAAGAAGGCAGAATGAAGAAACAACAAAACGACCACGGATTACGCCCGATACAAACCTCATACCCTCGCGGATTACACGGATGGAAGAAATGGATCGGCGTGTCGGCGTGTCGGCGTCTCGGTGCGCCGATACACCGGCACCCCGACACTCCGGCCCAAGTTTCAACCCGCGCCCATCCGTGTTTCATCCGTGTTCAATCCGTGGCTGCAAAATCTGCCTTCTGCCTTCTCCATTCTGCCTTTCCCCTATGATCTTCGCCGAACTCTCCACCCTTTCCGCGCCGCTCTCGCTGCACGTCGGCGGCTGGCTGGCCGCGCTGTTCTTTCTCATCGGCGGTTGGAACCAGGTCGAGAAATTTTTCGATCACCGCAAGGAGGTCCCGCCCCCCGCCGCCACCTATCAACTCAAGGGCGATTACGCCATCCGCCAGGAGCTGGTCGAGTTGCGCCACGAGCTGGGTTCCCAACTCCACTCCCTGGACGCCGAACTCACCGACCTGCGCGCCGAGCTTAAGAAGGACAAGGATGACATCCTCGCCGCCGGCGAACACCGCATCGAGAAACTGCACGGGCGCATCAACGACGTCCTCGAAGCCGTCGCCGAACTGCGCGGCAAAGCGAGCAACGGATGAAAGCCCAGCCCACGATCTTCCGGCGTCACCCACAAAGCCATGGAAAGTTTTGCCCGCGAACCACGCGAACAACGCTAATCCGCCCGAAGACTTTGAACAGGAGGAAACAGAGACAACGGAGACGGGGTGTTTTTGGCCTCTGTTCCCTCTGTTTGCTCCTGTTGAATTCCCTTCCCTCTCCCTTTAGCGTCTGTTCGTGTGTTTCGCGGGCCATCCGCATCCCGCATTCCCCACTCCACAATCCGGAATCCGCAATTGAATGACTATTAACCGCCGCGACCAAATTATCGAAGCCATCCTCGGCGCCTTGGACAACATGGACGACGAGCCGTGCCGCGAACCGATCCTCTTCGCCGGCCTCGAAAAGGCGGTCCCCCCGCCGCTGCGGGTTTCCGAGTTCGAGGCCGCCCTCCGCCAGTGCGAAGTCCGCCGCTGGGTCCTCGGCCAGCGGCCCAACCTCGGGAGCGTCCTGTGGACCCTCACCGCCAAAGGCAAAGCCGTTCTGCTGGAATGCAGAAGGTAGAATGCAGAAATCGGAGAAAACGCCTGGCGCTCGCCACGAACTGAAGAGGAGCCACGGATGAAACACGGATTGAACACTGAATCGGGAATCAAAAATCCGTGTTTCATCCGTGTTCAATCCGTGGCTGCACATTCCCCCTTCTGCCTTCGGCCTTCTCCATTCTGCCTTCCCCCCGAACCATGAGCAAGCATCCTCCTCCTAAGCATGACTTAGACAGCCTGCTGCGGCGCCAGGTCAGGTGCCGGCCCGACGACAAGCTCGGCAACCTAACCAAAGCCCAAGCCGACGAACTCGAAGAGTGGCTCTTCGAAACGCATCCTCGGCTCACTTACGACCAAGTAGTCGAAAGGGTCGAGCAGGAGTTCCGCGTGATCGTCTCCAATACGACCGTGAGGCGCTGGCATCAAAAGACGGCCCAGCGCCGGACCGTGGCGTCGATCGGCGAGTCGATGAGGAATTCCAACGAGGTCCTCGCCGAATTCGAGAAGCATCCCCACAATACTTACAAAGCCGTCCTATACCTCCTCGGCAAGTACGCCTTTGACCAAGCCAACCTCGAAGGGGCCAAGGACCCGAACCTCATCGATCTGACCAAGCTGATCATCACCGCCAAGAGAGAGGAACGCGCCGTGGACCAGCTCAAGCTCGCCCGCGAAAAGTTCCACTTCGGCGCGGCGAGAGCGGCCAAGGAACACGCGGAGGCAATCCACGCGATCTCGCGCAACTCGGCGCTGGACGACGAACAGAAGGTGCAGGCCGTGATGCTGACGCTTTTTGGAGCGCCGCCGCCGAAATGAAAAAAAGAATTCTACAGAAGCTAACGAAGGTAACGAAGGAAGCCGGACCCGAAACCTTTGCGTCTTCGTTACCTTTGTTATCTTCTGTGAAAGTTTCCCTCATCACCTTCCGCCCGTATCAGCGCCAGATTTTCGACGATGATGAATCCGGCGTGCTGATAGCGCATTGGTCGCGTCAGATCGGCAAATCGTACGTCCATGCCGCCTGGGCCGTGAAACGGCTGCTCTCCCGGCCGGGCCGACTGGTGACCGTTCTCTCCAACTCGCGCGATAACGGCGCCGAGTTCCTGCTCAAGGTTGCCGAAGTCTGCCGGCTCCTCGGCGTTGCCGTCGAGTCGCGGGACTGGTCGCCGGACCACCTTTACGAGAACATGCGCATGGAAGCGCGGATAAATGTCATGCGCCAGACCGGCCGCATCAAAGTCCTCGCCGCCAATCCCCGCACCGCCCGCGGCTTCTCCGGCGACCTGATCCTCGACGAATTCGCCTTCCACGAGGATTCCGCCGCGATCTGGGAAGCCGCCGAGCCGATCCTCTCCTCGAACCCCGATTTCCTCTGCCGCATCGCCTCCACCGGCAACGGCAAATACAACCTGTTCTATCGCATGGTCGCCAGCGCCCAATTCAAGGTCAGCCGCGTCTCCCGCAGCGACGCCTGGGCGATGGGCGTGCCCGTTTATGATCCCGTCACCCGCCGCCCGATCACCCCAGAGGCAGCCCGCCGGGCGGCCTTGGACAAACGGGCTTACGATCAGAACTACGAGCTTTCCTTCGCCGACGAAAACATGGCCCTGCTCACCCACGAGCTGATCAGCGCCGCCGAAAGAGCCTACGGCTGGTCAATTGATGAACAGCAATGGTCGGCGGCAAGCCTCGCGCGGATGTGGCGCGCTGATGGCGAGCTTTTCATCGGCAACGACATCGGCCGCCACCGCGATCTATCGGTCGTATGCGTCCTGGAACGCCGCCTTCAGGCGGCAGGCCACTGCGTCGTCGCCATGCTCCGCATGTCCGGCTTGCGCCTGCCCGAGCAGCAGCGCCAGATCGAGCAAGTCTGCCGCCTGCCGAACTTCCGCGCCTACGAAGGCGACCTGACCGGCATTGGCCTGGGCCTGGTCGAGTACCTGCAAGAGCGGTTGGACACGCACCGAATCCGCGGCGTTAATTTCTCGAGCAAAGAACCGATCAGCGAAGAGTTGCAGCGCGAAGGCCGAAAAGGCGAAACCGCTTACGTCACCGAACTGATGGCCAGCGCCCTGCTGCGCGCGTTCGAGGACCGCGCGATCGAAATCCCCGTCGATGCCCAACTGCGCGACGACTTGCGCAAGCCCGAGAAAATCACCTCGCCCGGCGGCCGGGTGAGCATCGCCGCGGTGCGCGACGAGGCCGGCCACGCCGATCATTTCTGGAGCCTGGCGCTGGCCCTGCGCGCCGCGCGCACGCTCCACGCCCCCGGCACGATCAAGACTTTCGATCTTATGCCGCGCAACCTCGCCATCGCCGCGCGCCGATGCAGGGAAGTCCTCGCCTGAGGCGGCCTTTGGCCTCGGGGAGCGCAACCGTCCCGGTCGCTCCGTTGCGCGTCCCGCGCAACAGTTCCTGCTTGCGCACCGCGCTTGACGGCGCGAAACAAACCAAGCCATGACCGAACAACTTGACTCCAGGGCGTGGAACGCTACCCTGGTGCCGACTTCCTCAACCTATGAGAATTGAACGTGCAACCGCCCGCCCGAGCGCCTCCGGCGGTTCGGCTCTGCGCGATTCGGGCACGGTAAAAGCCACGTTGGTCGGCATCGGTCCGCGTTCTGGCGTGGCGCATCGGGCGGCTTGAAGTGAACGGCTCGCGTGGTTAGATTGTCATGCTTTAGAAGAACTGGCTTTTAATGAAACCATTGGAACAGGAAATAAAATTTTTTGAGGCCAACGAGCGCGAGTGGCGCCAGATTTATCTGGGCAAATTTGTCCTGGTCAAGGATCAGAAACTGATCGGAACCTACGAAAAACCTGAAGACGCGATCTCCGCCGGAGCGAGGTTGTTTGGCACCGAGCCGTTTTTGGTAAGGCCCGTGACTGGGGATAACAAGGACGTCTATATCCCAGCCTTGGCGTTGGGCCTGCTCAATGCCCACATTACATAGCCAATTCGCCGGCACTGCCCGCCAGCCAGACGGCACGGCAGTCACCGTTCCCTCGCAAGTGATACTGGCGATGAGAGGCCCTTGCGTTCAGGTTTCGATCACGATTGCCGAACAAATTGCGACCCAGCTTCTGCAACAGGGTAAGACCCTCGAGCCGCCCGTTTCTGGACTCGCTTTGATCGATACCGGAGCCTCCTCCACGTGTATTGATGAAGAGGCCGCCAAGAAATTGCGGCTCCCGATCGTGAATGTCGTAAACTTGGCTTCCGCTTCCCATTCCGCGACGCCGGCGAACGTTTACCCGATCCGCATCGAGGTAGCCGGCCTGCCGATTTCGTTCAACGCTCCCATGGCGATTGGCGCTCCACTCAATCCGCAGGGACTGATCGCTTTGATCGGGCGCGATCTCCTGCTTTATTGCACGCTCTTTTACAACGGAATCTCCGGTCAGATCACCCTCTCCATCTAAGCTCATAGTGACCGTCCGCAGGACCCGCGTCCAAAATTCCCTTCCTGATTTCTGGAGTCTGGCGCTCGCCCTGCGCGCCGCGCGCCCCCTCCACGCCCCCGGCACGATTCGGCCCTTCGACCATTTGCCGCGCAACCTCGCCATCGCCGCGCGCCGCTCCCGAGAAGTCCTCGCCTGAGGCGGCCTTTGGCCTCGGGGAGCGCGACCGTCCCGGTCGCCGCGCCGGGCGTCCGGCCCGGCGCTCCGACGCCCGCCCCGACGCACACTCGGAGCGCTTTTTGCGGACCCTTAATCCGGACAGAACATTCCTTGACGCCGTCGTTTGGATGTCGTTGCCTTCGATTGGGTCGCGCGCGAGCACTCCGGAATGATGAATAACGAGAAGCCCATCGGGATTGCACTGATCATCTGTGACCGCGTCATCACCGACGCCACCACTCACGAAAAGACCATCGTGGGGACGTTTAATTACGTCTTCGCAAAGTCGTTTCCCTGTGCGCACCCGCGCATGACGATTTTTGTGGCCATTACCAGCGGCCAGGGAACCGCGAACGCGGAGATCAAATGTGTCAATGAGTCAGACCAGAACTCGGTCATGTTCGCCATGAAAGGGGTGATTCCCTTTAAAAATCCCAACGACGTCGTCGAGCTGGCCTTCCAATTCAATAATGTGACTTTCCGCAAGCCGGGATTGCACTCGATCGAGTTTCTTTGCGACGGCGAATTGATCTTGCACCGGCGCGTTCAAGTCGCTATCTTAAAGCCAACTCGAACACGAACACCATAATATGCAGACCCAGAATATGCTGACACACGAATCGCCAACTTTTGAACGGGTGGATCAGGTTGAGCCGGCTGCGGGGATCCAGTGCGAAGGCAGCCAACTCAACGCCACGTATTTTCAATTTTATGTGACTTTCCCGATGGCGGTGGACGCGCCCTCGGTCGAATTGTCCGACTCGGAATTGCTGCTGGCGGCCGAAAAAGCCGGCGCCTTTGATTTTCCAAACTCGCCGCAAGAGGATGCCTGCGATGATTTGCTCCAAAAGCGAGAATGAACAAATCTCCTCGCGCCGCTTGACAAAAGGTGTATGCTGCCGGCAGTGCTTACGTTCAGGCCATCGCAGGGAGCCGGTTGGCTGCTCGCGGCGGCGTTCCTGGTCCTGAACTCCGGCTGTGCGCATCTCAAACCGCCGCCGGAGGCGGCAACGGCCGATCTCCCCTACCGCTCCATCAAAGGCTTCGACGACACCCCCGGCGAGCGCTACCAGGGCGCGGGCAGTCTGGCGAGTCTGCTAAACGCCTTTCTCGGCTCAAGATAGCAGGCGAGAGCCTCGACCTTCCGGTCCTACGGACGGTCTATATTGGGGAGGGCGAGCGTCCTCGCGAGTCCCCATCTTTCGGGATCAGCGGCGATCAGGCGAAGTTAGGGTCTCGCGGGGACGCTCGCCCTCCCGTTATCCGTGTTCCATCCGTGTTTAATCCGTGGCTAACCGCCCTTCCTGCCTCCCAGAGTCAGCCTCTGCCCATCAGCGGAGCTCCGGAAATCCAAATTTCTCACCGTGAGAAATTTGGCATCTCTCTGGACCACAGCCAGTTCCGAAATTCGCGACGGTGTTATCCCGGAGGGATAAATGAGAATAGCTCGGCGTTTCAACGCCGGGCAACGCCGTCGTGGATGAAGTAGTCCCGAAGGGACGGCTGACCTGATGACGTCATGCATTTCGGTTCAGCCGTCCCTGCGGGACTCAGGTATGCCGCCGCCGCATTCCCGGCGTTCAAACGCCGGGCTATTCTCACAATGTCCCTCCGGGACCAATACTCGCCCCTCCGCATAGTGACCGTCCGTAGGACCCGCAGGACCGACAGGACCGCATTGTAAAGAGTTAGCTGAGACATCATCGTAACTCCTTCTCCCCCAGCGAGTTATCAAATTTCTCACTGTGAGAAATTTGACGGCCCAATCGCATCCGAAGCGGCGCAGGCCGGAGCGCGGCTGTGTCCGAAGGACCAGCCGCAGCACCCCCGAACGTAAGGAGGCGCGGAACCTCGCCAACGCGCTTCAGCCCGCGATGGCGCCTTGCTCAGCCGCATCGGGGCGGCATCTTTGTAGATAGCGAACCACCAAAAACCAAAGCTCCGTAGGAGCGGCATCCAAGCCGAAGATGCCGCCCCGACGGGGCTTGCGCCTTGGGTGGGATCCGTTTGCTACCAATAGGCCGCTCCTACGGAGCTGCCGCGTCGCCGCCCCGTGCCGAAGCAAACGGGAAGGGCTTGCTAGCCACGGATGGAACACGGATGGAACACGGAAGAGTCACGGCTCGGCAGGAGCCTCGCCCTACCGGTCCTACGGACGGTCACTATGCGAGGCTCCTGCTGAGCCCCATCTTCGCCCCCTCCGCTTTCCGTGTTCCATCCGTGGCTAAGAAAAATGCCCTTCCTGATTGCTTGAGTTCCTAATTCATCCTTTTGTTGTCTTAGAACCCCAAAAACCAAATTTCTCACTGTGAGGAATTTGATAACCCCCTCTCGCTCAACGCCCCTCCCGATATAGTCCGTCCGGAGGACCCCGTGGCTAGAAACCGCTCCCCTTCCTGCTATATACAGCGTCAGAAGTGTTTGCGCCGGGTCAGGGGACCCGGCCTACACATTCCTGTAGGCCGCGTGCCCTCACGCGGCGGGTCTTATGTCGTCGTGCATAGCAAAAATATTTTCATTTTTTCCGCCAAATTGCCCACCGTGGGTTAGGAGCTATTCGATTTCCGTGCGAAACTCGCGCCCGCATGTGGACCGCATACGCAACAGAGTTAGCCGGTAGTTCAGGAAATCAGCTATCCCGACCTTCCTTAGTCACGGATGGAACACGGATTGAACAAGGAAGAGCCACGGCTCGGCAGGAGCCTCGCCCTACCGGTAGGGCGAAGCTCCTGCTAAGCCCTAACTTCAGCCCCTTCGCCTTCCCTGTTTCATCCGTTATGGTGACCGTCCGTAGGACCTAACTCATGGCCTCTCTAGCTAAGCACCGCAAAAAGCCAGTGGCGATAATGCGCGCCACGGCTCCCGGCAGGGCGCAATCCCCCCTGCGCCCTGCCGGCTCCTCCGACGCCGATGGGCGAGGCTACGCCCCCAGCGCGCCAGCGCAATCACCCGGCGTAGCCGCCTCTGGCGCGCCAGCGCCAACACCCGCCGTAGGCGCAGGAGCCAAGGGCCTGAATCTCCAATCCCTGGTCAGCGCGGCCAATGCCTGGCGCGAGTATTACAACCCTTTGCGCGCCCTCACCCTGGTCCGCGCCGTCAGCCTCATCGAAGCCGCCCAGCGCGGCATGTTCGCCGAGCTGCAATGGCTCTACTCCAAGATCGAAGGCGCCGATGCCACTTTGATGGCCTTGATCGAGCGGCGCACCTCGGCCTTGATCGCCCTGGACCACAATTTCAAAACCCTCCCCGCCGACAAACTTCCCCCCGGCGCCACCCCGGCCATGGCCGAAGATCAAGCCGCCGCGCTGCGCGACGCATACGACGGCCTCGACAATTTGCGCGAAGCCATCGAGTTCCTCGCCCTCGCCAGCTTCCGCGGCTTCAGCCACCTCGAAAAGATTTACGACGCCGACCGAGCTGAAATCCCGGCGCCGGGTGAGGGCACCCGGCCTTCAGACACTGTAGGCCGGGTGCCCTCACCCGGCGCGCTGCGCATCGTCCATCTCGAGCCGGTCGAACAGTGGCACTGGGTCCGCCCGCGCCGCTACGGCCCGTGGCTCTACAACGCCGCCGCCACCCAGACCGTGCGCGGCCAGCCGGTCGATCCGGCGCGCTTTATCATTCGCGAGACGCCCCGCCCGATCAATCGCGTCGCCCTCATCGCCTTCATCCGCAAAAGCCTTTCCCAAAAAGATTGGGACGCCTTCATCGAAATCTTCGGTCTGCCGGGCGCGGTCGTGATCGGGCCGCCGGGCGTGCCGCCGGGGAGCGAGACGCTCTACCAGACCGCCGCGGAAAACGTCGCCAAAAGCGCCAGCGGCTATTTGCCCAACGGCTCGTCGGTCGAGTTTTCCGACGCGCCGCGCGGCTCCAATCCGTTCCGCGAACATCTCCGCTACCACGAGGAGCAATTGATCCTCGCCGGCACCGGCGGCCTCCTCACCATGCTCGCGCAGAGCGGCAGCGGCACCCTGGCCGGGAGCGCGCACCAGGAGACCTTCGAGATCATTGCGAAGGCCGAGGCGCTCAAGCTCAGCGAGGTTTTCCAAAAACAATTTGACACCGAGACGCTCGAACGCCGTTTCCCCGGCCAGCCGCGCCTGGCCTATTTCGAGATCGCGGCCAACCAGGAGACCGACGTGAGCACCATCGTCGATCACGCCGCCAAGCTCAGCCAGGCCGGCTACCGCGTGCAACGCGACGCGCTCGCCGAAAAGACCGGCTACGACCTGGAGCCTAAGGGGCCGTCCGCGGGACCGCCGTCCGCAGGACCGGTAGGGCGAGGCTCCCGCCGAGCCGCGACCGTCGAGCCGGACAGCCCGGTGGCCCCAGACCTCGACCAGAAAGGCAACGCCTCGTGATTTACGGAACGCGAATTCTGCAGCCACGGATGGAACACGGATTAAACACGGAGGTGCAGATTGTGCCGGAGTGTCGGTGTCTCGGCGTGTCGGTGCGCCGATACTCCGGCACACCGACACGCCGACACGTTAATTGCGTCCGTGTTTCATCCGTGTTCCATCCGTGGCCAGGAAAAATTTCCCTTCCTGCCTTCCTGATTTCCTAATTCGCAACTCCCCATGAAAGACTCCAAATACATGAACCCGGACGGGACCTTCAAAGGCGGCTTCAGCGGCTGCGTCTCGCACATGATCGAGGTCGAAGGCCATTCCAAGGAATCCGCCGCCAAAATTTGCGGCTACATCGCCCAGCACGTCAAAAATCGCGCGCCGGCGCCGGCTGCGGGCAGCCGGCCTACACCGCCTGAAGGCCGGGTGCCCTCACCCGGCGGCCCGACGCTCCTGCCGATTCTCAATCGCGCCGCCGATGGCAAATTCGCGCTGCCCGCCGATGGCTGGTTCCAACTCGCCCCTAAAGGCGAATACCCCCATTCCGACAGCGGCCAACTCCAAGTCCTGGACGAGCCGGCCATCAACGCCATGGTCCAGCGTTTCGAGGCCGAGTCCCGCGCCCCCAATTTCGCCGGCCTGCTCATCGACTACGATCACTTCTCCTACGACACCGACAAGCCGAGCGAGGCCGCCGGCTGGATCACCGCCCTCCAAAATCGCGGCGAAACCCCAACCCCCGCCGCCGCCGGCCTCTGGGCGCGCGTCAAGTGGACGCCCGAAGGCGAGGCCGCGATCAAAAACGGCAACTATCGCTTCATCTCCCCCGTCTGGCTGCCCGGCCAGGTCGAAACCTTGGCCAATCACAAAGTCCGCCCGCTCCGCCTCGACACCGCCGGCCTCACCAATTCCCCCAATTTGAAGGGGATGGTTCCCCTTTCGAACCGGCGCGGCGCGCTGCCGCCTGAAGGCGGCGTTCCCGGATCGCCGCCTTCAGGCGGCAGCGCGCCCGCGGACAACCTGAACCAAAGCAAAGGAAAAATGAAAAACGTCTGCCTCGCGCTGGGGCTTTCCGCCGAGGCCTCCGAAGAGGCCGCCTTGGCGGAAGTCGCCCAGCTCAAGAACCGCGCCGAGACGGCCGAAAAAGCCGTCGAGCCGCTGAAAAACCGCCTGACGGAATTGGAGAGTGCCCGAGCGGAGCTCCTCGCCGCCCAGGTCGAAGCCGACCTGGACAAATACCAAAACCGCTTCGATCCCAAAGCCCGCGAAAAGTGGCGCACCCAACTCCTGGCCCATCGTCCCGCCACGATCGACCTGCTGGATTCGCTGCCGCGCGGCCCCGCAGCCGGAAGGGCCGGAGGGGCGAGTTCCACCAGCGCCCATCTCACCATTCCCATCCACAATCGCGCCGCGGCCGCCACCCCCGGCGATCGGCCCTCCGGGCAGGCAACCGGCGCCGCCCACGACGGCCCGCCCGACGCGGACGCCGCCCAAGCGACTGCCGCGGCCCGGCGCATCGCCAATCGCGCCAAGGAACTGAGCAAGACACTCGGTTACTCGCACGCCAAGGCGTGGCAGATGGCGCAGAGCGAACAAATTGCGGCGCCCAACCACACCGAAGTCGCCGCCTGAAACCAAACAACGCCCGCGAACCACGCTAACAACGCGAATGACTCGAAGACTTCACCAAGACAGGGCGCGCCCGGAGCGCGGCTGTGTCCGCAGGATCAGCCGCAGCATCGTGGCAATTGCGACGAGCTGCGGCTGGGGCTTCGCCCACAGCCGCGCGCCGGTCGCGCCCTACCTTTCGCGCCCCTTCGCGTGCTTAGCGGGCAAACTCCAACCATAACATAATAACATGTCCAAACTCCTTCAATCCAACACCCAGCTCGGCGAAGTCGTTTATCCGGCCCAGGCCGACCTCTCCGCCGCCGCCGTCGCCCCGGGCAATGCCCGCCTGCTCAAAACCGTCAACAACGCCGGCGCCACCAACTTCGCCCTCCCGGCCGTCAAGACCGACGTGGTCGCCTACATCGGGACCGATTGCGACAGCGCGACCGCCGGCAAAAACGCCTCCGCCTTCCCGCTCGATCCCACCCGCCAGATGCGCGCCTACCTCAAAGGCGCCTGCGCCGTGGGCGACAAGCTGGTGCCCGCCGATCCGACCGTCGCCGCCGACGCCGGCAAAGTCGTCAAAGGCGTCGCCGCGTACGGCACCGTGCAAGTCGTCGGCATTGCCGAAGAAGCCGGCGTCGATGGCCAGCTCGTGCTCTTCCGCCCGCTGATGCTCGGCTTCCAAGTTTTCTAACCTGACGCAAAAAACCAAAATTAAAAAACCATGAGCTTACTCTCCCAAATCTCCTCCTCGCCGATGCTCCGCGAATACGCGCAAGGCGCGGCCCAGGCCGCCACCCAACCGGTGGCCGACTTCCTCGCCCCCACCGTGCCGGTCGCCACCGCCGTCGGCCGGTTCAAAAAATACACCGAGCAAGACCGCTTCCGCATCCCCAACACCAAACGGAGCGTCGGCGGTCGCGCCACCGAAATCGGCTTCACCGCCGTCGATGCGACTTACAATTGCCAGCCCAACGCGCTCGACTTTCCCGTCGATGTGCTGGAAATCCAGGAGACCGCCGGGCTGGAGAGCATCTTGCAGGAAGGCGCCACCATCGTCGCCGAGGCCGCCGCCCTCGCCCACGAATTCAACGTCGTCAACCTCGCCCTCACCACGCTGGGCGCCGGCACCAACCTGACCTGGAGCGGCGCGCTCGATCCGGTGAGCGATCTGGATGGCCAAATCCTCGCCATCATCAAGGCGGCCAAATACGGCAGCTTGATGGGCGTCGGTGTCCTGTTCGGCGCCACGGCCTGGAAACTCTTCAAGAACAATTCCAACGTGCGCGGCCGCTTCATCGTCGGCGCGAACGTCCCCAGCGGCGGCTATTCCATCGCCGTGCCCACCGAGGAGTCCGCGATGGGTCTGCTCATCGGCGCCCCCGCCATCCGCGTCAGCTACATGGTCTATGACACGGCGGCGGAGGGCCTGGCCGCGAGCATCAACTTCATCCTCGACTCGACCGTATTGGTCTTCGCCCGCCTGGCCAACCCGACGCGGCGCGATCCGAGCTTCATGAAAACCTTCCGGCTCAACGGCCAGTTCATGGTGCCCGGCAGCTACATGCGCGAGGACAACCGGGTCGAAGTCGCCAAGTTTGACTGGAGCGAAGACATCCAGGTCACTAACTCCGCCGCCGCCGTCCGCCTGAATATCAGCTAAGCCGCCGCGGATGAAACACCAATGTTGAAAATGAGAATTGAGCCACGGATTGAGGATCGTGTCGGAGGATCGGTGTCTCGGCGCTCCGATACTCCCATTCGCCGATACTCCGATACCTGGCCACCCCATCCGTGTTCCGCCTGCCCGCCAATCGGCAGGCGGGTCCGTGGCTTGAAAAATCTCTAAAACCTCCCAATGCCCTGGATCGCGATCACCTCCAACGACGTCCTCAACGCGCTCAACAACGCCGAGGCCAATGCGGCGCGCACCGTCGCGCTGGCCGCCGGCCAGGCCGACCCCTTGCCCGCGATCATCACTTACGTCACCGAAGAAGTCCGCAGCTACATTCGCCTCCGCCATCGCGTCGGCCCGACCGGCATTCCGCAGGGCTTTTTCCCCGCCGCCCTCGCCTTGATCAGTTACCGGCTCACCGAGCGCGTCTCCCCCGCCCTGGCCGACAAGAAGAAGCAGGCCTACCAGGACGCCATTGCCTTTTTGCAAAAGGTTGCCACCGGCGAGATCGGCGTCGAAGACCCGCCCGCCGATTCCGCCGACACCGCCAACGCTCCCCAACCCCGCATCGACGACGCGAGCCGCACCGGCCCGAACCCACTCGCCTTCGATCCCACCAACGCCGACGGCCTATGAAAGAATGTTTACAGAAGATAACGAAGGCAATGAAGCTTCAGGGCAGGGCGCGACCTCCAGGCGCGCCGGGTGAGGGCACCCGGCCTACATGTAGGCCCGGTCCCCTGACCGGGCGGCTTCGTTGCCTTTGTTACCTTCTGTTAATCTCTCCGCTGCTTTCAGGGTGTGTTTTCGCCAGTTACCGGCGCGCGCCGACCTGTTTCGGCGAAGATGAGGTCCGCTTTCGTTGTTGCGCGCTCTTCGCCGACGAAAAGCTCACCAAGATCGCCCTCGATCGCGCCATGAAAAATGGCGCGCACATCGGCCTGGCCATCGGTTCCGCGGAGGAGAAGGTGGACAGCGAGGCGCTGGACAATCTAACCAGCGCCGTCATCGCCGGCGTGATCAAGGGACTTAAATGAATTCAAAGCCACGGATTAACTACGGAATTGCAGATTGTGCCGGAGTGTCGGTGTCTCGGCGTGTCGGTGCGCCGATACTCCGGCACACCGACACGCCGACACATTACTCGCATCCGTGTTTCATCCGTGGCTAAAAAATAATGGCCTTCACCATCGACATCCAGGACCGCGCGACGCCCGCCGTCGCGGGCGCGCTGAGCGAGCTGCAGCTCGCCGGCGTCAAACCCGCGATCGGCCGCGCGGTCGCGCGGCTCGTCCAGCAACATTTCCTTCGGCTCAATCGCTCGCGCGCCAATCCACTCGGCGGCACACGCACCAATTTCTACGCCCAGGCCGCGCGGCACACCCGTTTCCAAGTCACCTCCGGCGGCGTGCGGTTGACCGTGGACCAAGTCGGCATCCGCCAGCGGCTCCAAGGCGGCCAGATCCTTCCCCGCCACGCCGCCTATCTAACCCTCCCCGCCATTGCCCAGGCCTATGGCCGCCGCGCGGGCGATTTCAGCCAGTTGGAACTGTTATGGCGCCGCATCGGCGGGCAGACCCGGGCCGTCGCCCTGGTCGAGGCCGCCGCGAAATCACCGCGCGCCCGCGGACTCGCCACCGCGAGCGCCGGCGGCAAAGTCTTTTTCTGGCTCGTCCAATCCGTCACGCAGAAACCCGATCCGAGCGTGCTGCCCACCGACCAGGAGATGAAAGACGCCGCTAGCGCCGGCGCGAACGAATATTTCCGCGCGCTCCTCCAGCGGATTGCGCAAGGCGGGAAGGAAGCGAAGTGAATCGTATCGGCGTATCGGCGTGTCGGCGTATCGGCGTTCCGCCGCGCCGTTTCTCCGACACTCCGACACTCCGACACATTTCCCAAAAGCCATGACCAACGGCCTCCAACTCACCCTCCAGCAGCTCATGGCCGATTGGCTCGCCAACGATCCCTACTTCGTGGACATCCCGATCCTCACCGAGTTCTCCAAAGACATCGCCAGCGACCTCAACCAGGCCCTCAGCGTCGGCCTCACCGGCGGCACCGGCAAAGCCGGCATCTGCCTCGTCATCGTGACGCCCCTGGCGCAGGCCAGCTTCGCCGATCAGCCCGGCCCCTACTTCGACCACATCAAAATGGTCGCCCGCGTGATCGAGAACGTCGCGATCAACCAGAACCCCGCGTCCGGCACCGGCAAGCGCGCGCTGGACGTCGCCGAATACGTCCATGCCGTCATGCGCGATTTCTCCTCGCCCATCCAGAACACCAACATCGTCCACGACCAACCGGCGATCGTGCTCGGCAACGATCCGGACAACGTCGCCTACGATTGTCTGTTCGTCGCGCACGGCGGCCTGAGCTACGCGCCAGGCAAAGTCAGCGACCTCGTCGCCACGGTCAACGCCAACGTCATCACCAACCTCCATTTCACGCCGGCCGGCGCGAATTGTTATTTCACCCGCGACGGTTCCCTGCCGACGGCCAACAACACCGTCAGCCCGCCCGTGGGTTATGGCAACAGCGACAGCGGCCTGCAGATCATCATGACCGCCGGCCAATTGTTCCTTGGCCGCGCCGTCCTCGCCGGCTACCGCGCCAGCAAAATCCTCGCGATCCAATTCTGATGACAAACATCTTACAGGAGCAAACAGAGGAAACAGAGAAGCAGAGCCGAATTCGGCCCGATCTCCGTTATCTCTGTTATCTCCTGTTCAAAATCCGCCTATGAATTCCACACCGTTCAACCAGGCGCGCTACGCGCCGCTCATGACCCTCACTGACCCGGCCGCCGCCGATGCCGCCTTCAATACGCTCGTCGAGCAGACGATGCGCGAAGCGCAGCTCGATCCGGCCGACCCGGCCCATCGCCCGGCCGCCGAGGCCCTGGAGCGCAACAACCTCGCCGTCTATGCCGCGCTCAACGAGCCGCGCGCCTTCGCCCAAGTCGAGCGCCTGTTCAAGCTCGACCACAAGTACTACCGCACTGAGCAGCCGCCTGAAGGCGGCGATCCAGGAACGCCGCCTTCAGGCGGCAGAGCGCCCGTCCCGCAACCCGCAATCCGCAATCCGTAACAAGGACCTATGCCCATAAACCGCACCACCATCGTCCGCGGCCCCTGCATGGTCGCGTGGAACTCGCTCCAGTTCTGGAGCAAAGGCGACGTGAAACTCAGTGTCCCGCTCAAAATGTTCGAGCTGATGACCAGCGCCTACGGCAAAGTCGGCGAGGCCCTCGCCGATCGCCTCGCCACCGTCTCCCTCGAACCGGCCGGCGAAATCACCGCCGCGTTCAAGGCCGCCCTCTGGCCCTACGCCAGCTTCGCCATTGGCGCCTCGATCTTCGGCGCCACCGATCTGCCGCTGGTCATCTACGCCCTCGACGGCACCAGCTACACCTTCGCCGCGGCGGCCCTGACCAAAATGCCCGACCTCACTCAGAGCGCCAAGAAAACCGCGGTCGGCCCGCTCGAATTCACCTGCCTCGGCAAAGACAACACCGCCTGGTCGGCCGCCAATTCTTTTTTTCAGGTCGGCGCGCTCGCCTTGCCCGCGATCGCGTTCACGCCGGCCAACGTCCTTTACGGCCCGGTCTCCGCCGCCTGGGGCGCCAGCCCCTTCGACGCCTTCGTCTGCAAAGACGGCTTCACCACCAGCTTCAACATGGAAATCGAGCCGGTCGATCTCGACAGCGACGGCACGATTGATTTCTGGCTCAAGAAACTCGATGTCACCACCCGCGCCCAGCCCGTCACCAACATCACCGTGCCCGCCGCCACTGTCGCCATCACCGCCGCGGCGGCCCTCGCGCGGCTGCCGCTGGCCGGCGCTTCCGGCGGCCTGCGCGGCAGCCTCCTCGCCAGCGCCAGCGACCTGGTGATGACCCAGACCGGCGGCGCCGCTCCAATCGTGCTGACCACGAAAAAGGCGGTGCTCAAAGAAGTGCGCCTCGATTACGGCGCCGGCGTCCAGCGCATCGGCGAGATGGTCTGGGAAGCCACGCGCGACTTCACCGGCGCCGTTGCGAACCCAATCTTCGCCATCGCATGAGCATGGAGCGAAAATTGTGTCGGAGTACCGGCGTATCGGCGTATCGGCGCACCGGCTCTCCGATACTCCGACACTCCGATACATCCTGCTAAACAAGTGTGCTTGTCACCCTTACATCCAAATCCGTCGGCATCTTCATCCTGGCCGCCGGCGGCCGGCGCTCGCCGCGCAACTTGCGTATCAACTCCTCGCGCGCAGTGCAGGAAGCGGAGCTTCTCCGCGCGCCGTACCTCGCCATTTTCGACCGCGGCAATCAGCGCAACGAGGTCACCTTCGACGTGCTCGACAACCTCAGCACGCCGTTCAGCACCGGCCAGGCCGAAGCGATACTGCTCCTCGCGCAGAACCGTTGCGGCAAGGGCCTGGTCACCTTTACGGGCGCCGACAACGCCGGCGGCGCGTTCATCCGTTACATGAACAACGCCGTCGTCCAGCAAACCAGCGCCCAACACTCCGGCATCATGATCACTTACAGCTACCGCATCCTCGGCGGCTCGATCAGCGCGAAACCGACGTGAAGAACAAATTGTATCGGAGTATCGGAGTGCCGGTGTATCGGCGCGCCGACACCGTAAGCGAATGAAGAAGAGATCGTATCGGAGAATCGGCGTGTCGGAGTGTCGGCGCAGTGACGCGCCAGCTCGCCGACACTCCGGCTCGCCGACACGCCGCCACATGCCTTTAATCCGTGCCTACCCTCGATAAATACCGTCTGCGGCTCGAACTGGAGCTGGCCCAAGGCATCGCCGCCGCCCCGGTCAATCTCTTCACCGGCGCCGCGCCCGTCTTTCCCCGCTCGCGCGATCTCCAGTGGGAAATCGTCCTCCTCAACAACGGCGCGCTCGATTCGAGCGTCGGCAACATCACCTCCATGGTGCTCGAGGTGAAGACCTTCCAGTCCCCCGCCAGCGCCCCGCTCATCTCCGTCGCCATCACCGGCGCGGCCCTCAACACCAACCTCACCGACGCCGCCCGCCAGGCCCAAAGCGATCAGCACGCCATCCTGGTCATGAGCGCCGGCCAGACCGGCCTCGATATGACCGGCGCCGATGCCAACGGCAACAAGCCCTTCAGCCTCGTCCTCACCGCCACCCGCAACGGCAACCTGGTCTCCCTTGCCGCCGGCGCGATCACCGTCGTCAACGACGGCGGCCAATATTCGGGCAACACCCCGACGGCCGGCGACCCGACTTACTACAACAAGGCGCAGATCGACGGGATGTTCGCCGCCTTCCTCAAGCAATTCAACGATCCCGGCGTGGCGCTCATCCTCACCAGCCCCGCTGGCCAATGGACCCGCCGCTTCGGCGTCGATGACGCCGGCAACCGCACCGACGACCTGACGAAAAACTTCTAATGAAGAAAATATGGCCCATGCAATTTGTCTGCCGCCTGAAGGCGGCGATCCGGGAACGCCGCCTTCAGGCGGCAGCGCGCTGGCTTTTATGAAGAAAAAACTTTCACAGGAACCAACAGAGCGAACAGAGAAAATGCGGTTGGCCGCGCAGACTTTCGCCTGGCTGCGCCTCTTTTGCTGGCTCGTCCGTCTCTCTGTTCTCTCTGTTTGCTCCTGTTCAATTCCGGCCTTCGCCATTACCACTTCGACCCAGATCGTGGCATCGGTCACCGTCACCAATCTCACCGGCATCACGAATGGCGCAACTTTCACGGTGAATGGCGCGTCCCGCACTTGGACCAACGATCCCACCGTCAACCCCGCCCTCTGGATCGCCACCACCAACACCACCGCCTACGCGACGACCAACCTCCTCATCAACTACCAGCGTTACGCCGCCGCCGGCCCCATCTTTGCCCGCACCAACGGCGGCTCCGCCACCAGCTTCCAACTGGTTAGCGCGCCGAACGTCGCCTTGAGCGTCGCCCCCAGCGCCGGCTACGCCGCGATCAGCTACCTCACCAACATCTTCACCAACCAGCAGCCCGTGCTCGTGCCCTTGCCGGCCACGCCCGACCTGATTTCCCGCACCAACCAGGCCAGCGGCCTGGTGGAAGGCATCGAACTCTACGCCACCAACGCCTGGACCATGTTCGCCCTCGCCCTCAACAACTACGTCAGCACCACCAACGCCCAGACCCTCGGCAACAAATTCATCACCAACTCCACGCTCTCGAATCCCTCGCTCACCAACGCCTTCCTCACCAATGCCGCCCTGCTCAATCCCTTCACCACCAACCTGGTCAACTGGGGCAACGCCATCCGCTCCGAAGGCGCCGGCGGCAGCTCCTTGCAGGTCGGCAGCAACGCCCTCGCCGCCGGCTTTCGCTCCGTCGCCCTGGGCGTCGGCGCCACCGCTACCAACACCGACTCCGTCGCCATCGGCACCAGCGCCCTCTCCACCAACACCGCCACCCTCGCCCTGGGCAACCTGGCCAAAGCCGCCGGGCCGTACTGCACCGCCATTGGCAATTCCGCCTCCGCCGGCGCGGGCGGCATCATGGCCAACTACGCCATCGCCATCGGTTACGGCGCCCTCGCCAACGCCGACTTCTCCATCGCCCTCGGACCCAACACCGAAACCAGCGGCACCAACTCCATCAGCATCGGCTCCGCCGGCGCCGACGGCTGGAACTCCATTTCCATCGGGTCCGGCGCCTATACCAGCTATTCGAATTCCGTCGCCCTGGGCAAAGGCGCCACCACCTCCGCCGCCAATCAAATCCGCCTCGGCACCACTGCCGAGACCGTCCAGGTCCTCGGCACCCTCATCGCCTCCACCGCCGTCCTGACCAACGCCACCCTCGGCGTCGCCAACGCCACCGTCACCAACTTCAACGTCCTGGCCGGCTCCCTCACCAACGTCACCCTCGGCGTCCTCAACGCCACCTTCACCAACCTCAACATCCTCAGCGGGACTTCCTCCAACACGACGCAGCAGTTCCTCACTCTCACCAACGCCCTCCACGCCGGCACGAACAATTTCAGCGGCGATCTCTCCTTCCAGATGTATTCGCTCACCACCCTGGCCAACGGCAACAACATCGCCGTCCCCGGCACCAACGTCTGGATCAAAATCACCGGCCCGACGGCGGCGTTCACCATCAACGGCGTAGCCAACGGCCGGTCTGGAAGACTGCTCGTGCTCTGGAACGACACCGGCCAGCCGATGACTCTCGCCCACGAAAGCGGCGTCGATCCCACCCCCGCCAACCGCCTCCGCGTCACCAGCGGCGCGGACCTGGCGCTAGCGACCAACGCCATCGCCTGGCTCATGTATGACGATGCCCGCGCCCGCTGGATCGTCGGCCCGGTCACCACGACGGCCGCCGTCACCGGCGAAGCCAACACCGCCGGCAACCTCGGCGCGGCCTACACCAACGCCAACGGCCAGGCCGCCCAAATCTTCCAATCCAAGTCCGGCGTCAATTTAAACTTCGCCTCGCTCGCTTCGACCAACAACGTCTATTTCAGCACCAACTCGACCAACATCATCCTCGGCACCTACCTGGATCCCGGCTGGTTCGGCGACGGCTCCGACGGCTACGGCGCCTTCGACGGCGCCACGACCGTCGCCGGCATCGCGCCCACGGCGAGCCAATATGTTCTGACGCGCCCGTTGTTTCTTGCCTCCGCCACTGTCAGCGCCAACGTCGGCATCAAAGCGTCGGGCTACACCCTCTACTGCAGCGGCATTCTCACCAACTCCGGCTCCATCACCAATGCCGGCCCGCCCGGCGGCGCCGGCGGCGCGACCGGAACCGGCGGCGCGGCCGGCGCGGCCTTGGCCGCGACCGAGCTGGGCGGCGGGGCGCAAGGCGTGGGCGGCGGCGCTGGGGGCACCGGCAATGGCACCCCAGGAAGCGGTGGGACGGCAGCGCTCACCAGTTCGGGCCAAGGCGGCGGCGCGGGCGGCGCGGGCGGCAACGCCGGGGCAAATACCGGCGGCACTCCGGGCGGCGCGGGCGTCATCACCAGCATGCGGCCGGCCCGATTTCTGACCGCGCGGCTCGTCAGCGGCGCGGCCACTTTGATCACGGGTGGCGCGGCCGGCGGTTCGGGCGGCGGCGGCGCGGGCGCGGGCACCGCGGGCGGCTGCGGCGGCGGCTCGGGTACCGGCGGCGGCGTCGTGGCCATCTTCGCCGCCGGCATCACCAACACTTCCACCGGCGTCATCGCCGCCGATGGCGGCGCGGGCGGCGCGGGCGGAAACGCCAGCAATGCGAATGCCGGGGGCGGCGGCGGCGCGGGTGGCGGCGGCGGGGGCCTGGTCTATCTGGTCTATCGCTCCATCGCCAACGCCGGCGCCATCCATGCCACCGGTGGCGCCGCCGGCGCGCTGGGGACCGGCAACGGCACCGGCCTCAACGGCGTGGCCGGCGCTGCCGGCACCAACGGCCTCGTCATCAAGTACAACGCCACCAGCCACCTCTTCGAATGAAAGGCAGAATGCAGAACTGTGTCCAGATCAGGAGCCGCGGCGGCTGCCGCCTGAAGGCAGCGATCCTGGAACGCCGCCTTCAGGCGGCCATTCCGCATTTCGCATTTCTTCCATGCCTGACTTAGAAATCATCTTCAAGACCAAGGCCGAACTGGCTGGCGCGATCACCGCCAGGGAAGCCCTCGAACACCAGCTCGGCGCCGCCAAAGCCCTCGGCCAGGCGACCACCGAGTTGGAGGCCAAGCTCGCCAAGATCAACCAGACCCTCGCCCAACACGCCGCCGCCACCGGAGCGAACGGCCTCGGCCATTTCCTGGCGGAGCTTGGCGAGCAAGCCCTCAAAGCGATCCCCGGCCTCGAAGCCGCCGCCGGCGCGCTGGCCAAACTCACGCGCGCTCACCAGCAACTCACCGCGCAAGCGCGGACGCCGCGCATCGCCGGTGGCAGCGACCGCGAAGAAAGCCGCGCGTTGGCGAGCGGCCAAGAAATCCTCGCGCCAACGACCCCAACCCACCCCGGCGAGCCGGCGGAATCGGCCCCGGCCAATGCCGCCGCTAACGCCGACATTCCAATCGAACACGATTTGCCCCGGCGACAATTGGCCAGCCACCGGCAAGAGTTCCCGGGCCACCAATCACCGGAGCCAGCCGCGTCCCCGCCCGGTCTCGACCCGCGGCCCGCGGCAGAACAAATAAACCGCGGCGTTCCGACCGCTGCGGTCAGCCAGGCGATTCAATCGGCGGCCGACACCGTCACCGGCGAACTCCAGGACCTGCGCCGGCAACTCCAGGCCTTCTTCGCCGACATGACCAAAACGCTTTCCGCCATCCAGGACGACGTGAAGGCCGCCCAGGATTGGATCGCCACGCACTTGTCCTGATCCATGTCCTGGACCCTCCTCTACGCCGGCGCCGAGCGCACCTTGGCCGACTGGGGCCTCAACCATCTCTCCCGGAAATTGGTCTCCCAGAACCGCGACACCGTCACCTTCGACGCGGACGGCGCGCCGTTCGACGCCGATCACTTGTTCGACTTCCGCAAAACCGTCGTCATCAAAAAAGATGGCGTGCAATGGTTCGTCGGCACCGTGATCAAAATCCCGCGCCAGGGCCAGCCCCGCGCCGAGCGCCTGACTTACGAGCTGGCCGGCCCCTGGTACTTCCTCGATCAACTCGAATTCAAGCAGACCTGGAGTTTCTACGTCGGCAAAATCAAGAACACCAACTTCTTCACCAGCCATCTCCTGCTCAACAACAACAACGGCGCGCTGCTCACCACCCGCGACCAGTTCCTCGCCATCCTCAATTACGCCATCGCCCAGGCCCAGGCCGATCCCGCCACTCCCCTCACTCCCTTCCAGATCGGCAAGGTCCTCGAGGGCACCGCCCTCCAAATGCCCCCGGACGAAGTGCGCGACCTGACTTGCGCCGAGTGCCTCCGCAAACAACTGCGCCTTCATCCCGACGCCGTCACCTGGTTCGACTACACCACCACGCCGCCGACGTTTAATTGCGCCCTCCGATCCAAACTCAGCGCCGTCAATTTGCAGGTTCCCCCGCCCCTCGGAGGGGCTAGCTCCGCGAGCCTCGCTTCCACCCCGAACATCTCCGAACTTTCCGTCACCCCGCGCTACGATCTCCTGCGGCCCGCCGTGGCCATCCAATACGAAGTCCGCACCACGATTGATTCCCAGGATTATCTGAGTATCCTTACCGACCTCGCCCCAGCCACCGCCACCGGCCGCGAAATCGGCGCCCTGACCGCCACCATAGACTTGCAAGGCCCCAAAATCACCACCGTCAAAATCAGCCTCCGCACCGATCCCATCAACCCCGCCGACCTCAACTGGTGGAAGAATAAATTCCCCGATCTGGCTAATCAGATCGTGAACCTCAAATTCGCCGACGACACCACCAAGACCCCCGTCGTCCCCGTCCCCATCGGCCGCAACCTCCGCAATCCCGACGGCACCCTCACGCCCACCCTCGGCCTTCCCTTCGAGGTCATCGAAGGCCAGGTCGCCAGTTGGATGCAAACCGGCGGCAACCCGGCCTCGGCCCAGCAAGAGGAGATCGCCACCGGCCTCACCTACGACCTTTACGATCAGGACGGCCTCCTCCAGCGCAAAGGCAAAGAGAACGAATACAAGTGCCACAAATGCGTCACCACCAACATGCCCTCCGGCGATTACCAGACCGTCAGCAGCATCACCACCGGCGATCCGCAGCCGGTCGGTCTCGCCGCCTACCTCTACTCCGCCCTCAGTCTCCTCCAATACGAAGGCAGCGTGAAACTGATCGAGCAGGAATGCGCCGGTCTCCTTTTGGTCGGTTCGGTCCTCAACCTGCTGGGTGGCCGCCCCGAATGGACGACGATGAACGCCATGATCCAGACCGTCACCGAAGAAGTCGATACCGGCGCCACCAAAATCACTTTCGGCCCGCCCGAACAACTCGGCCCGTCGCAAATCGTCGAGCTGCTCCGCTTCAACCGCGGTCGCTTTCGACTAACCCCCCTTTCGGCCCAAAGCGACGCCATCCTCGGCAGCGCCGCCAATTCGGTCCAACTCGGCAAACAAACCGCCAACTCCAACGCCATCCGCGGTCAGAACCTGGACAACTTTCTCACCATCAAATCCCAGCCCGCGGGCAACCCCGCCCTGCCCGCCACCCTGCTGACTCACGACGCCAAATCCGCCCAGGTCAACTACCAGCAAGGCGCCAACCAGATCCTGATGCAACTCCCCAAGTGCAACGGCCGCAAACTCTACATCCGCGAAGTCGAAGTCTGCGTCAACAACGCCACCATGCACATGCTCTGCCTCTGCACCGACCCCTACTAGAAAGGCAGAAGGAAGAATGAAGAATGCAGAAAAAAGTAAGCGCCTTCGGCGGAGCTCGGATTTCTGCATTCCGCATTCTGCCTTCTGCATCTATTAACTTATGCCCATCCATCGCGCCACCACCGACGCGGGAACAACGTCTCCTTCTCCTGGAGGAGAAGGCCGGGATGAGGTCGGAATTTCTTCGGCCCCTAATCCGCAATCCGCATTTCGCAATCCGCAATTGAACCGTGCCCTGCTCCACTAACTCCGGCGTTCCCATGCTCGGCTGTTGCGCCGGCGCGCCCCCGCCGCGTCTCTGGCAAATCATGGAACAAATCGTCCGCGTTGACTACGGCAGCCCGAACGAAAAGGCCGTCGGCGCCACCGATTGCCGCGACTGGCGCAAATACAGCGTCCACATCCTCGGGCCGCTAACCGATTGGACCGAAACCATCACCATCAGCCACTTCGATTCCAACTCCGTCCAGTTGACCAATACCGGCCTAAACATCGGCGCCGGTCCTACGGACGGTCTCTTTCCCGATCCGACCCTAACGATCGTCGAGGACACCTTCACCACTTATCACGAAAAATGGACCGACCGTGCCGGCAACGTCGGTGAAAAAATCCAGACCTGGAGCGACGAACTCACCGCCGCCGAAAAGCTCGGCCAGATCCTGGCGCTGATGTCCGCCAGTCCCGACTTGATGAATCAGCCGTGGAATGCCTTTAGCCGGGCCAGCGATCTTTGCTTCGCCGCTGATGGCACCATCCAGAACCCGTGCGCGCGGGTGAACGTGGGCGGCGGTCCCAACTTCTGCACCTTGCCCGCGCTCAGCGGCGATTATCGCATCAGCGGCACCTCGCTTTACGCCGCCCCGGCTGGGCCGCCTCCCTATCCGCTGGTTCGGGCCGGCGGCGCCTTTCGCATCCGGCTTCGCATGGCCTCGCAGGCAAACTTTTTCGCGCCCATCCTCCCCGACAAAGGACCCTATTGCCATTACCGCTATGATTATTCTGCGATCGCGCAGACCGATTGCCGCTCGCTTTGCCAGCCGATTACGCCGACCTGCGTCGCTGGATTTCTGGATTCGACCCAGGGCGGGCCGGATGCGCAAAATGAAATCCGCGTCGATTGGGAAACGACGCCGATCAGCCATCTCTTCCTCAACTCATGCAACGCCTGCGGCCCCGGATGAAACCGCTAATCTTCGCTGATAACCGCTTATCTGATTCAGGATTAGCGTTTATTAGCGGTTAAACCCGATGATCGTTCGCACGCTCACTCATCTGCGCCTCGACGCCAAGGCTTTCGCGCCCGGCTACTTCGAGGCCGTCTGCGCCGCCGGCAAAGTCGAAAACGACAAGCTCTATATTGCGCTTCCGGTGTGGCTAAGGCTGCGCCGGGAATATACGCGCGGCCTCGGCGACCGGATCGCCCGCATCGCGCAACCGATCGCCCGGGCGATCGATGCCGTGGCCGGCACGGACCTGCAGAATTGCCAGGGCTGTCCCGAGCGGCAGGATAGGTTGAACCAAAAGTTTCCGGGGAAGTGAACCGCTAATCTTCGCTAATAAACGCTAATCCAACCAAGCATTAGTGTAGATTAGCGAAGATTAGCGGTTCAAACCCGTTGACTCTTCCGCGTCTCAGCGATGACCGTCTGTAAGACCTGCCCCGAATGGCTCGGCGACGCCCTGATCCCCCGCTGCCGGAAGTGTGGCTGCACCTCGCTCAAGCCCTGGTTAGCCACGCAGAAATGCCCAATGCAAAAGTGGTGAAACCGCGTTGCAGAACCGCCTTAATCTGGCCGCATTTCAATACCCGCTTGCCTGGGATGGCAGTTGAGCCTCCGTTTCGCCTTATTTTCCGCATTTTGACACCACGGTTTGGGCGCCAAAGTGTCTCCAACCGCTGTGAACATGTCCCCAACCGCTTGCAATTTTACACTCCCGTAGAAATAATTCGACGATGTCAACGATCCCACGGTTCCATTGCGATTCGTCCGGTTGCCCACCTGATCGTAGCTGTAACCCAAAGTCCCCGTCGGTGTTGAACCGGTGATCATCTCACTCGTCAGCCGGTAGAGCGTGTCGTAGCCCCAGGCGTACGTCGGCAAGTGGGGTGAACCCGTTTCGCTCTGTCGCCCCGAAGGAGATCGTTCAGTGGCGGAGGATGGCGATCACGCTTGTATTGCCGCTTTGTTCTCCAGCCGCTTTGTTCTCCAAAGGTTTGGAGAGCTTCATGGTGCGGGTTCACGAACTTTACATTTCGTTATTAAAAAGGCCAATGTTCGCACGATCACGTAGGACAACAACATGCCCGAAAAGATTACTCCGGAAGCAACCAAGAAGGGAAAAACGCTCGCCGGCACCCAGTTCTCAAGCCGTGCAGTAAGCTGGGTAACCGCCCATGAAACAGGCCGACTAACATAGTAGAGTACTTGGAACGCTCCCTCACTGTCATCGGGACCAGTGAAAGAACTGACGAGAAACAATGACATTGCAAGCAATCCATAGCCGATAGAGACGTATAACGCAACTTTACACTTTCCGATCCACTTCAATAATGAATTCTTCATTTGTTAATGATTTGTAGTCAGTCGCAAAGGGGTCAGTCAATGGTATTGTCATATTTGGCTTCCCGAGCCTTTGCCTGCCCGGCACATTAACTACGTCAGGTATTCTCGGATGCCCATCTGCAGCCGTCGCGCGATCCGCTCCACCGTGAAGGGATCCCGCAGAATCGCATGTTTTGGGGGCCACACGCCAGTCTTTCTCATGCCCAACAGGTAATGCCCTCACGCCCTTCCGTCAACCCCCGGTTGGCACCGCCCAAAAACTCTGATTCGCCACGGAGAAATGCCCCTTGCAGAAGCGGTGACGCACGCTTGCGACCAGATTTCAATGCGACTGAGCGGCATCCAACTTTGCGACGTTTCATTCGACCGTCAGCGCGACCAGGAACGGCGCCGAGCCGGCCATCGCCGAGACGTAATCAATCGTCGCAATCACCTTGCCCGGCTGCGGATTCTCGAACGTCGTTCGGCACAGCCGCACGCCGAAGCCTCGCCGACTCGTGGCCGGGCTGTCGCCGGTCCAGGCCACGACCGTATTCGTGTCGGTGGGGGTCGCGGGCCGCCAGGCCCAGAAATCAAGGACGTTCTCACGATGCCGGATGTCGAGGCTGGCCTGCTCTCCATCCGTGTAACGCAGCACCAGGCTGGCGACGGTTGTGCCGGGCGGATCCCCGAAGCCTGAGTTGGCGTGCAGGATGTGTACCCGCCGGCAGGCGCGATGCACGGGGATTCCTTCCACTCGTTCCGGCAAGTCATACCCGCGTTTGACCCAGCATTGGCCCTGCAATTGGATCAGGCCCTGCACGTCGAAGCTGACGCCGCCCAATTCCTGCCGGCCCGTGGGGAGGCTGGCGAGGTTATTGCCGGGATCCTCGTTAGGCAGCCAGCTCGTCTGCAGCGGACCGTTGGTGTGCTGGGACAGGCTTACCGGGATGAACCTCGTCCCGTGACTGCCCATCGGCGCAAACCGAAGCAGCCACAATACGATGATCCCATTCAGCAACACCAGTCCCCCCATCGCCAACCCGATCCGTTTCGCCCTACTCATCGCTACCATCGAGAACCCCACGCCCAGAAGCGGTCAGCCGCGCCAAATCCCTTACCGCATAGGGAAAAGCCAATTCCTATCCCTAACTTACTTCCTCCTATAACTCCTCAACTTCCCTTCGATCGCGGCGCGTTCCTCTTTGCTCATCTTAGGCGCGGCTTTCTCGAGCATCACCATGAACCAATCGATCTCTTGTGGCTCGCCGGGGTAGCCAATATTGGCCGTTCCGCCGCGCAGTGAATTGACGACCATTTTGCCCCGGGCATCCAGGAACGCGAGGAACGGGGCGCCCTTGCCCTGCCCACCGTACTGCGCCAAATACTTCTCCGTTCCCGGATTGCTCTGCTTGGCGGCGCCCATCTCCAAATGAGCAACCACGAAATATTTCGTTAAAATCGGGTTGGCCTCTTTGCTCTCGATAAACTTATCGAGCACTTTGCACCAGCCTCACCCCGGCGCTCCAAAATCGAGGAAGATGTTTTTGCCATCCTTCTCCGCGTTGCGCATCGCCGCTTTCATCACCTCATCCGCCGGCGGTTCGGCCAGCACCGCCGCTGAAACCATCACCACCGCCGTTGCCAGCGCTAGACTTCGAGTCATTTTCATAGCTGCATTACCTGTTTGGTCAGGGCGTCACGCGAAGAAGACGCCATTCTGCTCGGTGCCGAATTGCGCGAAGTTGGTGCGGGTCGTCGCCGGGTCCGATTCGAAGTGGAAACCATGTCCGGTACCCGGTGGCGTCGTGGCCGAGACGGCAATCGTCGCCGAACACTCGAAAAAGTCGCCGCGGAACCGGTTCGTCGAGTCGCTGAATCCTCGAACGCTCCGGGTCACGCCGCTCCAATCGATTTCCATCGAGTTGATGATGGCGCTGAAAATCCCGAGCGCGTGCGACGGGTCGAAGCTGTTGGGGACCGTGAAGACGTCGAACACCGAACAGACATTGTGCGCGAGCAAGCGCGCGGTCCCGCCGGCAATGTCCACGTTCCCGCTGCCGACCGGCAAGGGAGTGCCCCAGAGGACAAGCGAGCCAGCCATGAGCCCAGGGTCATAAGAGTGGGAGCCTAACTGGCCCCCCAGGCTGTCCAGTCATATGAACCCGATGTTGCCGAGGTGCTGCTCGTTGTCCAGCCCGACGAATACCCCGCTCATGAAGCGCATGTCGCAGTGGAAGTCGTAAGGGGCGCTCGCGCCGGTGTCGAGGTTCGTGCCGCTGCCCGAGAAATTCAGATCGGCCTGAGCGATCACCCCGCTGAAGTCGGTGATGATCGACGGATCGTGCCCCACGTTGGCGCTGACGCCTTCGACCGGGCCGGGGAAGAAAAAGTGTGCGCCGGGCGGGCTGCTGATGTGCGGAATGGGCCTGGGCACGGCCGGACAAACGGGGTGTGCGGCCTCCTGAGCCCCTGCGGATCCGATTCTGGATCCGAGCACCAGCCCCGCCCCGGTGCCCGCTGCGCTTCCCAAGAACCGGCGGCGAGTGAGGCCCCGCCAGGCAAGGCTTGCCCCGGATGCTAGCTTTTCCTGACGCATCGTGTCCTCCTGCCTCCCAGCCGGGGGCCAGCCGCTGGGCTTCCCTGCGGCGGTGAAAGGACGTTGGCTGCGAACTATCGAACCGCTAATCGATTTTGTTTTCATAGGTTTGCTCCTGATTGCATTGAGGATTCTGCGGCGAAGTAAAACCGGTAGGAAATTGGTTTTTGACGCCGCACCGGTGACGGAGAATTCTTCTGCGTCGGCTTCATTTTGGCGATGCTATGGGTGCGTGGGCGGGCGTCAAGCTTATTTTTTCGCGCTTTTGGACCGGTTCAGCGTTTGGTTCATCGAAGGGGTCAGTCCCGCAGAATCGCATATTTTGTGGGGTTGTACGGCCGTGAGCCGGCCTTTCTCATGGCCAACAGATAATGCGCCCACGCCCTTGCGTCAACCCCTGGCTGCCCACCGAGAAATATCCCCTTCGGACGGCAGCCGACTGCCAAGACCCCGTTGCACCGGCAGACTGATTTAGAAACAACGCGCATCATCCGCCGCGCCGGACAGCGACGCGATTTCTCCCCGCGCAAACTTCGGCGCGAACCCTTGCACACCGATGCCGGCAAAATCCACCGCCGCCACCGTGTTGCCCAAATGCACCGCGCGAAACGGCGCTTGACGCTAAAAATATTCAAGCGCAGGTTGCACTGCGTGAACCTTGAGGAAAAGCAATTCCCTTTTAATTGCTCAACCCCCAAAAGCAAATTTCTATTAGTTCTACTCCTCGGAATCGTTTTCGGCGTCCAGTCAGCTCTGGCGGCGAGCGGAATGTTTCCCAAAATGCCGGCGGCAACAAATGTTTATGTAGTCGATTGCCAGAAGGACAGCGAGAATGCCAGGATGACCGCGTGGGCCCTGCAAGGCTTAGTCAATCAATCGTTCGCCGAGGCGTACATTATCGAGAAGGAGAAGCCGCGGCATTTGGAGCAACTCAAGTACAGTGGCAAGCCATTTGAGCTACTTGAACCATTAACTGGGAAAAATGCCGGATTGAGAACCTTTTTCAAAAAATATCAGGACCGCGTGAAAAAAATGATCGTTTACGATCCAAAGAAAGATTGGACGGGATACTTGGCTTTGATGGCTGCGGCGCAACGAGGTGGAATTCCTGTCACCGAATCGGTTCAGAACGATCTGACATCAGAATTTAACTGGCAGGGAGACGTAGCGGATTTCCGAAGTAAGTGGACCAACAAAATCGCAGCTTACGACTGGGCTCTTTCAAGTCTAATGCCCGGTTGCAACAAGCGCGTCGTTTTTGCGCTTGGGATTCCCTTATCGCTAATTGATTACGTTGTGGCGAGCAAGGGCTTTGTTTTCGGGCTTGATTTTAACGCAGACCGGGCAGAGGTGGAGAAGATTTTTCGGACGCAAGGTTATGGGGTGGGCACTTCACTCATGGGATACGCCAACACGGGCGATGAGGCCAACGCAATCGCTAATCGCTACGCCATTGGTTATGTCGTGAGCGACCTCTATGCGAATGGAAGTTTTTGGTCCAGCTTTCCAAATAAGACGTACTACCAGCCGCCCGGCCGGACCATCGTTGCCCAACCGGGAAAAATCTATGCTTCGATCATGTGGAGCGACGGAGATAATATCTGCTTCGACCAAAACCCGATCTGGAATTTTTGGCATGATCCGGCCCGCACGAAGGTTCCGGTCGCCACGCAGCTTAGCCCGACTTTGCAGGAGTTGAATACGCCATTGTTGGATTGGTATTACTCCCGGATGACCGACAAGGACGAGCTGGTGGCCGGCCCCACCGGCGTGCAATTCATTTTTATCCGGGACTTTAAAGAGGACTTGTTTCCGGCGTGGTGCCGCCTAAACCGCGCCTGGTGCGCTGGCGCTGGATTTCATGCCGCTCGAATATGGCTCGCGCCCAGACCAAGCGTGAAATACACCACGTACATGAAGACCTGCGGACTGGCTGGACTGTTTGGCGAAGGGTGGTCGATTGATGCCGGTCTTCCCCCAAAAATCGAAACGTACGGCGCCGGGAATGAAGAGCAGTTATTCCAGCAATTCTTGTCGGTGAGCCCGAACGCCAACGCACCCGTGTTTTGCAATTTCACGTGCATCGCTGCAGGCTTTGACAAAAGATTCGGCGGTTACTCGGCAATTAAGCGACAGGTCGACCGTCTTGAGGCGGCCTATCGCGGCCGTTATGTATTCCTTTTGCCGAAAGACCAGTTTGCCACGATTCGAAATTATTACCGGCTTCCGCCAAATCCATAAAAACGCTGTGCGACGGACTTACGGCCGCACCCGAATTCTCCCAACGCTTCCTATCAAAGCAAGGTCCTATAAGTCGTGATAGGGTAAGTCCCACGCGAAGGGGTCAGTCCCGCAGAATCGCATGTTTTTCGGGCCACACCACCCCACACCGGCCTTTTTCATGACCAACAGATAGTCCGCTCACGCCCTTCCGTCGGCCCCCGGCTGGCACCGCCCAAAAACTCTGGCTCGCCGCCGAGAGCACCGAGGGCACCGAGGGGAAGGCAGAACCACTGATTACAGGAAGAGTCACGGCTCGGCAGGAGCCGCGCATAGAGACCGTCCGTAGGACCGGTAGGGCGAGGCTCCTGCCGAGCCCCATCTATTTCCCGCTCTCGGTGACGCTCGCCCTAACGCGCCTCGGGATACCAGTCCATCCCCGTTATCCGCGTCATCCGTGGTTAATCCCCTGTGCCGGCTCGCTTGACTTTCCTCCGCGCCGCGGCTTCAATCCCTTCAGCGTTGAGCTTAATTTGATTCACGACCCAGCGTAGCTCCTCCTGCATCGCGGCAACGCTGGGCTGGCTGGGTGGAAGTGGAGCGCGACTGTGTCCGGAGGACCAGTCGCAGCAGCCTCGCAAGTCCGGAGACCCCTAAATAATTCCGACGTCGTGCAAATTCGGACGTGCTGCGGCTGGGCTTTGCCACAGCCGCGCTCCATGCAATCCCTTCGGAATATTCTTCTTCGCGCCCAATTTCAGCGCCAGCGGCGCGGCATCTTTGTAGTTCGCCCGACGGAAACCTTCCCCCAAGCTCCGTAGGAGCGGCATCGGCCACCATGCCGCTCCTCACGGAGCTTTGATTTGCTTGGGCGGCAAAGCTACAAAGATTTCGCCCCTCCGGGGCTGTTCAAAACCTGCTACGCCGAGCGCCGCAGAATTTGCTTTGACCTTTGGGCGCGGCATGGCCGACCTTGCGCCGTGCAAAGATGATCCGGCGCGATTACATCCTGCGGATGATCGAGGAGTTCGTCCAGGCCCTGGCCAGGATCAACTCGCTCAAACGCTCCTTTCGCTGGGACCAAGCCGGCGACGCGCTCGATGCCGAATTCAATAAACTGGTCGGCGCCGGGGCGCCGGCGCTGGCGCGGCTCTCCGAAACCGAACTGCTCGCCCGCGTCATCCAGGGCGAGCCGACGCTCGCGGTGCGCGAGAAAACGCTCATCTTGACCACACTGCTCAATGAAGCCGGCGACGTCGCCGCGGCGCAAGACCGCCCCGAGGAGTCCCGCGAGTGTCGCCTGAAGGCCTTGCACCTGTTGCTCGATGTCCTGGGCCGGGGCGAAATCTTCGAGTGTCCGGAATTCGTGCCGGCCGTCGATGTCGTGGTGACTTCGTTGCAAGACGCGCCGTTGCTGGCGCGCACCCGCGCCCTGCTCATGCAGCATTACGAGCGCGCCGGCGAATTCGCCAAAGCCGAAGACGCGTTCTTCGCCCTGCTCGAGGCGGACCCCGCATCGTCGATTTCGGCATCGCGTTCTACCAACGCCTCTTGGCCCAAAGCGACGCCGCGCTGGCGGCGGCGAATCTACCTCGGTCCGAGGTCGAGGAGGGACTCAAAGACCTCCAACGCTGGTGAAAAACTCTGGAGAAGCCACCAGCGCATGCGCGGGAGCTTCCCGTGCAACCAATCGCGGTATTCAGCCGCGCGGCTTCTCGCACATCAAGGCCAGCAGGTTGTTTTCCGAGTCGCGGAAGAAGCCCAACCAGAGGTCGTGCGCCGGCAGTTTGGCGACGAGGTGCGGCTTCGCTTCAAAGGTCACGCCGCGCGCCGACAACGTCTCGGCGGCGCCTTCGATGTCGTCCACTTTGAAGTAAAGTATGGAGCTTGGGTGGTCGAACTCCGGCTTCTCGGGAATGGCCAGCATCAGCCGGATGCCGCCGCAGTCGAAGAACGCCATCGTCCCGGCGGAGAACAGATGCTTCATGCCCAG
>WNGK01000355.1_pt1 | contig 49592 bp, 43 predicted proteins | sample 5400601 | NCBI WGS metagenome assembly WNGK01 (sample SAMN13153376, study PRJNA577476) | soil metagenome | isolation source: 60 cm soil or saprolite under Garry oak tree replicate 1 | place: USA:California | collected 2016-06-15 | reverse complement strand
CCGTGGCCCCAAGTCCCTCGAAGGTGGACCGGGCCGACGCCAGCAACCCCTCGGCCTCCTCGGTCCGGCCCGCCGAGTCCAGCCACTCGGCGTGCTCCAGCTCGGCCACGGCCCGGTGCCAGGGAACGTCCAGCAGGCGAAGCCCCTCCCGGGCGGTTCGGAACAGCCGGTCCACCTCCGCCTGGTCGCCACCCCGAGCGTGCAGCAGGCGTGCCCCGAGCCGGGCCCGCATGGCCTCGAGCAGGGGCGAACGCCCTCCCTCGCCGGTCTCGTCCGGTAGCGCCAGATACCGCTCCGCGGTATCCACGTCGCCCAGCTCCAGCGCCGCCTCGATGCCCTCGACCAGCGCCATCCTCACCGGCATGAATCGGAGGGCCAGCGAGTGGCGGACCTCGATCCCCCGATCCGCCGCCTCCAGCGCTCCCCGAAGCTCGCCCCTCGCTCGCAGGAACGCGGCCATGGCCGCCGAGACCGCCGCCTTGACCTGGACCTCCTCCAGCTTGGTCCCTTCGAACCTCCTGAGGACCTCGTCCGCCGCCGCAAGGTCCCCCCGAGCGATCCACAACCACACCAGCGGGACCAGCTCGACGTCGAACGGCTGAGCCGTCACGTCGCTGGCGAGGAGCTCCCGGCCGGCGGCGACAGCCTCGTCCCACCGCCCCAGCCAGAAGAGGGGGGCGACGGTGCCGGCCGCGAACTTCCATCGCCACACCGAGTGCCCCAGCCGGGCGGCGATCTCCAGGCCCGAGATGGCGAGGCGCAGGCACTCCGCGAACCGGTCGGCCCCCTCAAGGAACGAGGCCAGGTTGTTGGTCGAACGCAGCAGCACCTCGCCCAGGCCTTCCCGCTCGCCCATCGCCAGGGCGTGCTCCACCAGAGCGGCGGCTTCCTCGGTCCGGCCGAGGCTCTCCAGCAGGATGGACTTCGTGTTCAACGCCTGCCCCACCAGGACCATGGCCCCGTGCCGATCGGCCACGGCCAGCGCCTCCTCGATGAGGGGCCGGGCCTCCTCGGCGTGACCGGTGAACAGGAGGAGCCGCCCGTATTCGTGGGCGACCTCCGCGTAGTCCAGGTCCTTGGCGTCTCCCATGGCCTCGTAGGCCCGCCGGAGGCGTTCGGCCCCTCGCTCCAGCTCGCCCTGGTTGTAGTCGATGATGCCGATCCGGGCCAGCGAGAAGGCCGCGGACCGGGCCCGCCCCGCCCGTTCGAAGCCCTCCGCCGCCGCCTGGAAGTGGTGCGTCCCGGTGTCGAAGTCCGCGGTCCGCCAGGCCATCTCGCCGGCTCGCTGGTGCAGGTCGGCCAGCTCCAGCGGGTCCTCCGTGAGCTCCAGGGCGTGCTCGAAGTAGCGCCGGGCCTCGGCCGCCGCGGCCAGCGAGGCCGAACGCTCCCCCGCCTGGATCAGCGTGGCCAGCGCCCGCGAGCGGATGACGTCCCCGTCCGGCGCGGCCGGGTCCGCCCGCCACGCCTCCACGTAATGGGAGGAGATCACCTCGATCACCTCGTCCTCACCTGCCCCCCAGGCCTGTTCGAGATGGGCCGCCGCGGCGAGGTGGCGGGCCTTGCGGTCCCTCTTCGACAGGGTGTCGTAGGCGACCTTTCGAACCAGGTCCTGGAGGAACCCGTACTGACCCCGCTCCGGCGAGCGGGGATCGGCCTGCACCCCGAGCATCTCCTTTCGAACCAGGGAATCGAGGAGGGGCTGGAGGTGCTCCTCGGGCCGGCCGGTCACCGCGGCCAGGGCGGCCACCGGGAACGTCTTGCCCAGGACCGCGCCGTCCTGGATCAGGGCTCGCTCCGCGGGGGGCAGCCCGTCCAGACGGGCCGCGATCAGCGCGTGCAGCGTTTCCGGGACCTCCAGGGCCTCCACCGGGCCGGCCAGCCGGTAGGCGGGACCGTCTTCGATGAGCAGCCCCCGGTCCAGCAGCATCCGAACGGTCTCCACCGCGTACAGGGGCACGCCCTCGGCCCGGGCCAGGATCTGCCCCCGGATGGGGTCGGGCAGCCCCGGCACCAGGCCGTCCACCAGCTCCTCCATGGCGTGCGGGGGAAGCGGCTCGAGGTACAGGGTGGTCACCCCGCGGGTGCTGGTGGCCAGGAACGGATGGCGTTCGGCCAGCTCGGGCCGGCCCAGGGCCAGCACGAAGATGGGGTGGTGCCGCGACCAGGAGAGCAGGTATTCGACGAACTCCACCAGGGAGGGGTCCGCCCACTGCATGTCCTCGACCACGAGGATCACCGGGTTGCGTTCGGCCAGCCGCTCGAAGAACACCCGCCACGCGCTGAACAGGTCCCGGGCGTCGGGGGCGGTTCGATCCTCCAGGCCGAGGAGGTGGGCCAGGCGGGGTTCGATCCACGTTCGCTCCTCGGGATCGGACAGGAGGTCGGCCACCGCCCGGCGGAGCTTGGCGGCGGCGCTCCCCGGTTCCTCGCCCTCCAGGATGCCGAACCTCCCCCGGAGCATCTCGGCCAGGGCCCAGTAGGTCACGCCCTCCCCGTAGGACAGGCACCGGCCCCGGTGCCAGTAGGCCGTGTCAGACAGGCCGTCGACGTACTTGAAGAACTCCCACGACAGGCGGGACTTCCCGATGCCGGCGATGCCGATCACCGAGACCAGGTGGGTCCGCCGCTCCTCGGCGGAGGCGTGGAAGAGGTCCTTGATGGCCCGGAGGTCGCGGTCCCGTCCGACGAACGGCGCCTCCAGGCCGGCCGACTTCAGCGCGCCGCCCCGGCCACCGACCACGCGGAGGGCCCGCCACAGATGGACGGGTTCGGCCTTCCCCTTCAGCTCGTGGGTCCCGGCGTCCTCGTAGGCCACCGCGGCCTCGGTGGCCCGGCGGGTGGCGTCGCCCACGTAGACCGTGCCCGGTGACGCCGCCGACTGGATGCGCGAGGCCGTGTTGACCAGGTCGCCCGCCACCATCCCCTCGCCCTCGGCCTGCAGGTTCACCGCGGCCTGGCCGGTCAGGATCCCCGCCCTGGCCCGGAGGTCCGGGGCGCCCACCTCGGCCCCCAGCGCGGCCACGGCCTGCACCAGGTCGAGGGCGGTTCGAACGGCCCGTTCGGCGTCGTCCTCCTGCGCCACCGGGGTCCCCCACACGGCCATGACGGCGTCGCCGATGAACTTCTCGACCACGCCGCCGTACCGGGTGACGAGCTTTCGGCAGGTGTCGAAATACAGGGACAGGAGGTCTCGAACGTCGTCGGGATCGCGCGTCTCGGACAGCGAGGTGAACCCGACCAGGTCGGCGAAGAGCACCGAGACCAGCCGGCGCTCCGTCTCGGCGCGGCTCGTCCGGCGCGCCGCACGCCGGACAGGCCAGGGTCAACGCCAGACTCGCCCCGCACCGGGAGCAGAACTTCCGGCCCTCCCGGTTCTCGGCCCCGCAGCTCGAACAGACCATCCCGTCCCTCCGGCGCTCAGCGTACTGTGGGGCGGCCGGACGGGGAAGCTCCGGCGCCGGGGTCAGGGAGCCAGGCGCTCGATCAGGCCGGCCGCCCGGTACGTCCCGGGTTCGGCCTCCAGCCGTCTGGAGATCGCCGCCAGGCGGGCCCGCAGGCCGGGGTCGCCGAGGAGGCGTTCGATCCCGGTGAGCAGCTCGCGGTCCTCGAACTCGTAGCTGCGGAGGCGGATGCCGAACTCCAGCTCGTCGACGCGCTGGGCGTTGTCGTACTGGTCCCAGAACAGCGGCAGCACGATCATGGGCTTTCCGAACCGGAAGGACTCGGTGACCGTGTTGTTGCCGCCGTGGGTGATCACCAGGTCGACCTGCGGAAGGATCGAGGTCTGCGGCAGGAACTCCGCGCCAGCCATGTTCGGCGCCAGTGTCAGCGCTTCGTGCTGCGGGCCCATGCTGACGATGGCCCGGTGGCGTGTCGTCCCCAGGAGGTCGATCAGCCGCCGCATCAGCCCCACGTCGGCCGACCCCAGGGAGCCCAGGCTCAGGTAGATCAGCGAACCCTCACCGTTCGTCAGCTCTTCCGGTATGTCGAAGGCCGCGTCGGTGTCCCGAACGCACGACTCCAGCCGGTGCCAGGTCGATCTCAGCGGCGCCGAACGCGGATAGTCGGCCTCCTCCGGATAGACGTACAGATTCAGCCACGGGGATTCGAACATGAACTCCAGCTCCGGAAGGCCGGGCGTGCCGCGGTCCCGGCAGAACGCGTCGAATTCGCCCCACGGGCCCGCATGGGTCCCCCGATAGCGCTCCCGGAACCGGTCCCACCCCGAACGGTCGCCGGTGGGATAGCCGGAGAACGTGGGCGGGAGTTCGGCCTCCTTCAGCTCCAGCGGGTTGCACGAGACGATCCGCACCCACGGAACGCCCGCCGTCACCACCGCGGGGAACGCCACCACGTTGTCCTGCACGATCACGTCGGGCCGCACCTCGCCGAAGATCTCCTCCAGCCGAGGCTGCACGAACCGCGATCCGGCCATCAGCTCCTGCCAGATGGGCAGGATCAGGGCGTCGAGCTGTTCGATGGTGGGCCGCCGGAATTGCGGCGCCGTGTCCCGGATGAAGTCCTTCCAGAACTGCCCGGGCTCCTCCTCCACCTCCGGCTTGGGGGCCAGGCGCATGCGGGCCTCCTCGAAGCCCTTCGCCTCGAGCGTCCCGGCGAAGGACTCCTCCACGACGAACACGACGCGATGCCCGCGCCGCCGCAGGATCGTGGCGATGCCGACGCAGTTGTTCGTCGGGCCGAACGCCCCCTCCGGGAAGAACGCCACGGTGGCCATGTTCGAGATCGAATCCTACGCATCGGGACTTGCCCTTGACGGGAGATAAGAACTGCGGCGAGCGACCGGATTATCCGTGACAGCCTCGGCAGGGTCTGGGGGCTTCTATCGCGGGCCGCCGCGGGCCCTTCGGGAGATGAACTGCGGCGGCGGACCGGATTAGCCGTGACAAGCGCTGCTAGAGCCGCACGGTTGATCCTGCCTCGCCAGAACCCTCTGCATCGCCTCCGACCTCGACGGGATCAGGTCCTCCCTCTCCAACGGCCTCTCCGTCAGGGCCAGGCCCACCCTGGCCAGCCTCGCCTTCGCCGTCTCCCTGCGGGGCGTCGCTCAGGCCCAGGAGCAGACCCAGCCTCGATCTCTCGAGGCCTGGAGGATTACGTGGCGCCCTAATGGATCGGTACTCGGATGGCACGACATCCCACCAGCCGTCGGCTCCTCGCCTCCCGGCGGGGGCACGATCTAGCTTTGGGGTTCGAGACCCTGGGCGACGGGGTGCTCACGCGCCGGTGGCTCGGAGAGCAGTCTCACCTGTGAGCTGCTCGGAAGCCATTAGGAGAAGAGCGGCATCGAAACCGGGCACGCTCCACGGGCGGCCCGCGCGGCGGGCCCGACCGGAAGGACGGCGGCAACGAGGGCGATCGGGAGGATCCCGGAGAGCAGGGCGCGACGGTGCGATCGCTTGCCCATAGGAGCCCTCCGGATGGTCACCGCCCTATCCTCAGCCAGCTCTTCGCCGATGGCAATGGGCTCCGTGGTCACGGGAAGGCGTCCACCTGGTAGTTCGTCTTGGCGTTCACCTCGCTGATGTCATGGTCGGAGCAGACCCCGCTTGTGTTCAGGCAATCCCGGCGGTTACCCCTGCGGCGTTGAGGGCGGAATGTAGAGATCCGCAGTAGTGCCCCCACCGAACGCGAGAACCTGCGTATCAGGGAGTCGAAGGAGAGGAAAAAACTCGCGGTTCACGATCATGTCGCCGGTGGAGGACCACACACCGGTGGCGGGGTCGTACAACTCGGCCGATGCCAGGGGGTCCCCATAGTCGTCGCCGCCGGCGACGAGGACCAAGCCGTTCCGGAGGACCGTTGCCGAGGCCCACTCCCGGGCCGTGCTCAGGCTCCCCGTTACCGACCAGAGGCCCGTGGCGGGGTCGTAGATCTCGGCCGAGGCGATTGGCATGAAGTTCGAGTCGCAGCACCCGCCCGCTACCAGGACCCTTCCGTCGGGGAGGAGGGCGGTGACGAAGCCGTATCGACCGTAGGTCATCGATCCTGTGGGAGACCAGGTCCGGGTGGCCGGGTCGTAGAGATCGGCGGAGGAGAGCCAGGTCTGCGTGAAGCCCGGGTTGCCCCCCATGGCCAGGACCTTCCCCGTGTCCAGGAGCACAGTGCCGAAGTCATGTCGAGGCGTGGACATGCTCCCCACCCTGAGCCACTTCGAGCGCTTGGGGACGAACACCTCAGATGACGCGGTCGTGGCGTAGGTGTCGGTGACCCCGCCCACCACCAGGACCTGCCCGTTGGGCAGCAGGGTGGCCGTGTGTCCCATCCGGGCAACGGTCATCTTGCCGGTGGAACTCCAGGTGCCGGTCGAGGGGTCGTAGACGTCGGTCCACGCCTGGGCCTGCGAGAACCCGTCGAAGCCGCCTGCCACCAGAACCTCACCGTTCTTCAGCAGGGTGCTGGTGTGAATCCACCGTGACTCCAGCATGGAGCCGGTGAGGGTCCACAGCCCGGTTCGAGGGTCATACAGCTCCGCCGACCGAGGATTCGAGCTCTGCCCTCCGGTTGCCAGCACATCGCCGTTCCGAAGCACGGTGCCGGCGCCGTCGACCCGCTCGTAGGCCGTCGTCCCCGTGGAGACCCAGTACCCACCTGCCTGGGCTACCGCGGCGCTCCTCATCGAGGAGGGTGGTCCGGCTGCTGCGGGGAACGGTCTGGCGAGTGGGACCAGGAACAACCAGACGACGGCCGCCAGCCGGAGCCGGTCGCTCCTCGGTTGGGCACGGGCCACACACCCTGCTGCCCCCGCTCGGGCTTGACGTCCAGGTCGTCTCATCTGCCCTGGCCCATCATGGCAGGAGCTTGTCCACGAAGTAGTCATCGACCACGTTCACTTCGGTCTTTTCAGCGTCACACATGCTGTTCAGGCAGTCGCTCACCAAGGACTGGAGCGCCTCCTGGTACCAGGTGTCCAGAACTCCGCGTGCAGCTCGTAGAACGGGTGCTGGGTGTTGCCCTTGACGTGGCCTTCGGCCCGGCGCTAGCGTCCGCCCACCATGATGATCGTGGACGAAGCCCTTCGGAAGAAGCGCGAGGAGGCCTGTATCGGCCACATGACCGCGGAGAACGCCCATGCGTTCGACGAGGCCATCGGGTTCTTCGCCCACCCCCGCTACGACCTCCTGGCGACCGGGGAGGTCTACGACGGTGCCATCGAGCTGGGGCGGCTGATGCAGGAGAACGTCACGGCCTTCCCCGACTTCAACTACGAATGGGAGCGGGTGCACCACGCCGACGAGGCCATGGTGGTGGAGGGGACGTTCCGCGGAACCCACCTGGGCACGTGGCGCGGCCTCCCCGCCACCGGACGCAGGGTGGAGTTCCCGATGCTGATCGTCTTCCCGTTCGAGGGCGAGGCCATGATGGGGGAGCGGATCTTCTTCGACCTCAACACGGCGCTGCGGCAGCTCCGGGTGGCCCGCGATCCCAACTCCACCTCGGGGAAGATCGCCACCGTGCTGAACCACCCCGTCACCATCACCAGGGCACTGCTCCGCAAGCTGGGGCGGCGCCGGTAGGCCCGCGGGCGGAAGGGACGGTGGCGCCGCCCCCGCCGGGGAGGATGGGCCTGCCGCTGCTCGGCGAGACCCTGGCCATCGTCCGAAACCCCTACCGGTTCGTGGAGGACCGCCGCCGCCGGTACGGCGAGGTGTTCAGGTCGAACGTGGCGGGCCGGAAGGTGGTGTTCCTGGCCGGGACGGCCGGCGCGGAGGCCTTCTACGACCGTGAGAACATCAGCCGGGAGAACGCCCATCCGTTCGTCATGGTCGACATGTTCGGCGGGACGAACTTCGAGATGTACGACGGGCCGAAGCACCTCGCCCTCAAGTCGATCGCGCTGGAGTCGTTCGGCCTGGACGCCATCGCCGGCTACCTGCCCGACATGCAGGCGCTGATCGAGTCGACCCTGGCGCGGTTGTCTGGAGTGCCGGAGTTCTCGGCCACGGCGGAGCTCCGGCGGGTGGCCCTCGAGGCCATCTGCCACAACACCATGGGCCTCCCTCCCGGCCCCCAGACCGAGGCCATGACCCGAGACTACGGGCTCCTCCTGGCCGGCGTGTCGGCGGCGGTGCCGGTCCGCATCCCCGGCACCACCTACGGCCGGGCCATGGGGGCCCGACGCCGCCTGTTGTCGCGCATCCGAGAGATCGTCGGCCGGCGACGAGCCGGGCCCGGCCCCGACGCGCTGTCGCGGATGCTCGCTGCCCCGGCCGCCGACGGGCGGGCCTACACGGACGACGAGGCCGTGCTGGAGGTCCATCACATCGTGGTGGCGGGGTTCATCGTCTATCTCCTGATGGCCGAGGTCCTGCGGCAGCTTGCCGAACGCCCCGACCTCCGGGAGCGCTGCGCCGCGGAGGTCGCCGGGCACGTTCCCGCCGGGCCGCTGACCATGGAGGGGCTGAGCCGCTTGCAAACCTGCCAGGACGTGGTGCTCGAAACGAAGCGGTTCGTGCCGCTGGTGCCGCTGGCGTACGGCCGGGCCCGCCGGACCTTCGAGTGCGGTGGCTACCAGGTGCCCGAGGGGTGGGCCGTCTATCTGGCCCTGCAGGTGTTGAACCGGGACCCGTCGGTGTGGACCGAGCCCGAACGGTTCGACCCCGACCGGTTCGGGCCTCCACGATCGGAGGACCGGCGGCATCCCATGGCGTTCATCCCGCAGGGGGCGGGCCCGCCGACCGGCCACCAGTGCCTCGGCGTGGACTACTCGACGTTCCTGACGCTGGCGTTCCTCGCGGTTCTGGTGCGCGGGTACGAATGGGAGCTGCCGCCGCAGGACTTCGGGCTGGACTGGAGGAAGCGGCCGCCGGAGCCGAAGGGCGGACTGCGGGTCAGGCTCCGCGCGAAGGGCTGACCGGGACCGGCTCTGGCTCTGGCTCTGGCTCTGGCTCTGGCTTTGGCGCCGGGGCCGGCGCTTCGGCAGGCCGGGGTTCGGGCTCCGCCGGATGCCGCACCGGTTCGATGGTGATCTCTCGCTCCCACCGGCCGATCTTCATGCCGCCTCCTCCCGCCGCAGGATCGGGGCCCCGTACCGGTCGGCCACCCGCCGGAGCCTCCGCCCGTCGCGCCAGCCCTCCGCCACCAGGGCCGTCACCCGGGCGAACTGGGCCCGCCAGCCGTTGCGGTGCATCTGGACCCGGCCCCACCCTTCGACCACCGCCGGAATCCCTCGATTGCGGGGAAGGTCCGAGTCGTTCGTCACCGCGTAGAACCCGCAGGAACAGTCCGGGTCGGGTACGAGATGGCCCGCGGGGGCCACAGGCGTCGAACCCGGCTCCAGCTTCACCCGCAGGGCCGAGGCGATGAAGTGGCGACCCCGGATCTCGCCGTTCTGCGGGAGCACCAGCTCGACGGTGTCGGCGAACCCGTCGTACTCGATGACGCACTGGCGCATCCGCGCGGCGAGGCCCGGATCGACCAGGACCAGCGGCGGGCCCTCGGAGAACCAGTGGACGAACCGGCAGTCATCGAAGGCGAGGCCGTGCACGACGTCGCACCCCGCGGCGTTCGTCCCGGGGAGCCATGCCACGTCCCGGGTCATCGAGTACAGGACGTCGGACCGAACGTCGAACCGCCGATAGCCGCGAACGGGCTCGATGGCGTCGGGCACGTCCAGCAACGACAGCTCGGGGGCAGGCGGGCGACTGCTCACCCCAGAAGTGTGCCCCGTTCGGCTCCGTCCTGCACAAGCCCCCCGCGGAGGAAGGTGCCTACACCTGCCCGCGACCGCCCGATTGCCCCGAACGCGGCTGGGCCCCGACCGCCAGCGCGATCGCCGTCACGTCGGACCGGAGGGCGTCGATGCGCCCCTCCAACGATTCGAAGCGCGAGTCGAACCGGGCCTCGATGCCCTCGAACCGCCGGTCGACCCCCTCGAACCGCCGGTCCACCCGTTGCTCGAACCCATCGATTCGTGCCGCCAGTCGAGCCTCCCCTCCCTCGACCCGAGCTTCCACTCCGGTGATTCGGGTTTCGAGAGCGCGGAAACGCCCACGCATGAGCCAGCCGATCACGGAGGCCGAACCAGCGATCACCAGCCCATCGATCAGCGTCCCCAGGACGTTCATCGACCCACTTCGTCCTCTCCGGGGGAGAGCCAGATTCCGGCGCCGAGCCTAACATTCGCCACCGACATGCCGGTGGCAGCCTCAGGTCGTGCTCTTGGCGGGTGGGCGCCTGGTCGGTGGGGTTTCGCCCTCGGGGTTCTCGGGGGTTCGATTGATCACCCTCCTCGGGGCCAGGGGCGGCTCGCCCGAGCGTCTCGGGCCCGACCACGCCGCGGGCACCACGTCGAGCTTCCACGTCAGCCGGTAGGCGATCGATTCGTAATTGACCCGCCACCCTTGGAAGTGCGGCCAGGCCTCGTCGGGGGTTCGTTCCATCCCGAACCCCACCGACTGCAGGCGGGCGATGCCGTCGTCGAACTCCTCCCGCGACAGCGCGGTGCCGGCGTCGGGGCGAGGGTCTGGATCGAACGGGATCCCCAGCGTCGTGGCCACCTGCTGCAGGCACCGGAACCCCATCGCCAGGCACAGCCTCGCCTGCAGCGGGACCTCGCCGGGGGCCAGCGCCGAGTACAGCGCGGCCGAGTCCATCACCGCAAGCAGCGAGATCAGCCACGACGCCGCCGGGTGAGGCGAACGGAACCACAGCAGCACGGGATAGCTCGAGTGGCTCTCGGCCACGTCCGCCGCCCACCGCTCCCACTGCCGGTAGAAGTCGGGCAGGTCCTGGTCGGTGAGGGTGAACCGGCTCCGGGCCAGCAGCTCGGGCCCCCACGCGGGCTGCCCCGCCCGCACGCCCAGCAGGGTGACCTCGGTCTCCCGGCGGTTGAACGCCCCGTACAGCGTCGGCAGGTAGGCGATCTGCAGCGCCACCACGATCAGCCCGGTGGCGCCGGCCACGAAGTCCACGGCGGTGGGTCCTCCACCGTGCGTCGAGGCGAACCCCAGGGTGAACATCGACGAGCCCGACTCGCGAAGGGCCGCCCCGAACCCGTGCGTGGCCGGCCACAGCAGCAGGCCGAACCCCAACCCGAACGCGATCAGCCAGCAGCCGAACAGGCCCGCCAGCATCAGCGGTGCCTCGAACGTTCGGACGTGATGGCGGGACTCGTAGGTTCGGAACGACCGGCAGACCCGACCGAACGCCCGGTCGATCGCTCTGTCGACCTTCTTGGCCAGCCGGCCGATGCGCCCGCCCGGCATGACCAGCGTCTGCAGCAGGCTGGCCCACGTGGCCACGACCACCAGCCCGCCGAGCACGGCTCCCACGACCCTGATCGCCTGCACGCCGCCCTCCTCCGACCGAAGGACCCTACCGCACCCCCATGATCCCGGGCTTGATCGGGCGATCTGGCGAGGTCCAGCCGGTTCCGTCGACTCCCCTTGTCGAATGCGGCCGGTGCCGTTCGTCGTCATGAGGTCGCCGACCGCAAGGGGCCGGTCGCCGAGACGGAGGGAGGACGAACATGACGGAGCACAACGCGGCCACGGTTCGAGCCATCGAGGAGGCCTGGGACAAGGGACGGCTCGACGACCTCGACCAGCACTTCGCCCAGGACTTCAACAACTCGCAGTCGGCCGTGCCGGGCGTCCCCGCCGGCCTGGCCGGCGCCAAGATGGCCCATCAGGGCGTGATGCAGTCGTTTCCGGACCGCAAGGTCGAGATCCTCGACCTCATCTCCGAGGGCGATGATGTGTTCGTCCGGACGCGGGTCACCGGATCGAACCAGGGCGGGTTCCCCCTGTTCAACGTCGCGGCGAACGGCAACCCCATCGATATCCAGTCCTGGGGCGTCTACCGGTTCCGGGACGGCAAGGTGGTCGAACACGTCGGCGGCAACGACGGCCTGATGCTGCTCATGCAGCTCGGCGCCTTCCCTCCCCAGGGCTGACCCGGACTGGGCACCAGCGCCGGGAAGCGAGCCCGCGAGGGTGTCAGGCGGCGCGGCGAGAGGTCCTTCGAAGCGCCCGCAGCAGCTCCGGCTTGCTCATCTTCGAACGGCCGGCGACGTTCGCTTCGGCAGCTCTCTCCATGAGCTCGGCCTTCGACATGGACCCGAGGTCGCCCTCGTCACCCTCGGGCTCTGCTGAAGCGGCCTCGGCCGGGCGAACGCCCCTCTTCGTGGCCTCGATGCTCTGGCGCAGCGCCTCCATGAGGTCGGCCACCTTGGCCGGCTTCGGGGCTTCGGCGAGAACGACCTCCTTGCCCTTCGCCTTGTCGCGGATCAGCTTCAGCACGCGTTCGCGATAGGTGTCGCCGTACCGGGTGGGGTCCCACTCCGTCGCCATCGAGCCCACCAGTTGCCGGGCCATCTTCAGCTCGCGGTCGGACACCTGGCGCCGAACCGGCACGTTCTCCACCTCGTCCACCGAGCGCACCTCGTCGGGGAAGAACATGGTCTCCAGGGCCAGCACCTTGCCCATCGGCCGGATCGCCGCCAGGTACTCCTTCGTTCGCATGACGAACCGCCCCACGGCCACCATGCCCTCCTCCTCCATGGCCTTCAGCAGCAGCGCGTACGCCTTCTCCGCGCCGGCCTCGCCGGACGGGGCCAGGTAGTAGGTCTTCTCGAAATAGATCGGGTCGATGTCGGCCAGGTCCACGAAGTCCTCGATCTCGATGGTTCGGGTTCGCTCCGGTGCCACCCCCTCCAGCTCCTCCGGGGTCACGATGACGAACTCGCCCTTGTCCACCTCATAGCCCTTCACGATGTCCTCGTAGGCCACCTCCCGCCCCGAGTCCTCGGCCACGCGCTTGTGCCGGATGCGCTGGCCGGTGCCCTCCTTGAACTGGTGGAACTGGACGTCCTTCTGCTCGGTGGCGGGGTAGAGCTTCACCGGCACGCTCACCAGGCCGAAGCTCACCGCGCCGCTCCAGATCGCTCGGGCCATCGTTCGCCTCCTCGCCGTCACGGGGTTTTCCCGTTCTTTCCCGGTTCGGGCTCCCCGGACGCCCCGGAGCGATTCACCGCACTGCCTATGGGGAAAGCTCGGAAGCGGTTCGAGCCGGACGCCCCCCATCCGGGACCCATCGCGATGCTGGACGTCGACATCACCCCCAGCTCCCTCGACCGGTTCGAGGCGATCCTCGAACCCGAAGCCCATCGCGCCTTCGCCGGCGAGATGCGGGAGGCCGTCGAGTGCTTCGGTGGGCGAACCCTGTGGTGCGTCAACTCCACGCCGAAGGGCGGCGGGGTGGCCGAGGTCCTCACCTCGCTCATGGGCTATCTGGCCGGGGCCGGGATCGACGCGCGGTGGATGGCCATCGACGGGGACGAGGACTTCTTCGCCCTGACCAAGCGCATCCACAACCGGCTGCACGGCGAGGACGGTGACGGCGAACCCCTCGGGTCGGAGGAGCGCCGTCTCTACGAGGAGTGCCTCCGACCGAGCGCCGAGGAGCTGGGCCGGCGGGTTGAACCCGACGACCTGGTGATCGTGCACGACCCGCAGCCCGCGGGGCTGGTGCCCGAGCTGAAGCGGTTGGGAGCCACGGTGGTCTGGCGGTGCCACATCGGGGTGGACGAGCCGAACGGGACCGCCACCCGCACCTGGGACTTCCTCAGGCCGTTCGTCCAGAAGGCCGACCTGTGCGTGTTCTCGCGCCGGGCCTACGTGTGGTCGGGCCTCCAACGCGTGGAGATCGTCCCCCCCTCCATCGATCCGTTCTCACCGAAGAACCAGGACCTCGAACCGGACGCCGTAGCTTCGATCCTCCGGGCCGCCGGGCTGGTGGAGGGGCAGCCAGCCGTGCCCGCCCGGTTCGCCAGGAAGGACGGCAGCGAGGGGACCGTCTCGGCCCGGGCCGACGTGGTCGGAGGGCCGCTCCCCGAGGGCGCGCCCTCCGTGGTGCAGGTCTCGCGGTGGGACCGGCTGAAGGACCCCGTCGGGGTGCTGCGGGGGTTCGCCCGGCACGTCCCGGAGGAGACGGGGACCCACCTCGTGCTGGCCGGCCCCCGGGTCGACGGCGTGTCCGACGACCCCCAGCAGGACGAGGTCCTCGGTGAGGTCCGAGCGGCATGGGAGGGCCTGCCGCCGACAGAGCGCGAACGGGTCCACCTGGCGAGCCTCCCCACCCGGGACGACGAGGAGAACGCCGCCATCGTCAACGCGCTGCAACGGCGGGCCGCGGTGGTGGTTCAGAAGAGCCTGGCCGAGGGGTTCGGGCTCACCGTGGCCGAGGCCATGTGGAAGGAGCGCCCCGTGATTGCCAGCGGGGTGGGAGGCATCCGCGACCAGATCGTCCACGGCGAGTCCGGCCTGCTGATCGACGACCCGGCGGACCTCGAGGCCTTTGGGGGCGCCGTGGCCCGGCTCCTGAGGGATCCCGAGGGTGCCGCGAGGATGGGCCGGGCCGCCCGGGAGCGGGTCAGGGAGGAGTTCCTCCCGACGCGGCACCTTCTGAAGTACGTGAAGCTCCTGCGGCGGCTCGGGGCGGAGGCGTCGTCGGAGACCCCCGCCTGACGCCTCGGCGCCGGTGAGGTTTCGAGATCGCGCCCGGTAGGAACAGAACAGGGGTCGCCCGCGACGAGGTCCGCTCGACATGCTGTTCACGCTCTTCCTGACCTGCGCCATGTGCCTGGCCGTGGCCACCGCGGTGCTCCTGGTGGCCGGACGGTGGGCGCGGGTGGCGTTTCGCCCCCTGGGCGTCCTGCTCGCGGCCGGGGTGGCCCTGGCCGGGGGAGAGCTGGCCGCATGGATCTGGCGGCTCCCCCCCGGCCGGTCCTGGAGGGCGAGGGCCTGGCGTTCGCCCTGAGCCTCCTGGTGGTGGCGGCGAGGCCTCAGTGGAACCCCGTGGGCCAGGCGTTCCTCGGGGCGCTCCTGTCGGCGGTGCTGGTCTACCTGGCGTTCGGCCTCTACGTGACGTTCGGCACCGGGCTGTCGGCCGTGGCCGCGGCGGCGTCGTTCGTGCTGTTCCTGTTCGAGCTGGCCGCGCTGTTCCTGGCGGCGTCGTTCGCCTTCGAGAGCCTCGACGTGATCTGCCGGGTGAAGTGGGACCGGCCCATCCCGTCGCCGGACCCGGCGCACCGGCCGTTCGTGTCGCTGCACATCGCGGCGTACAACGAACCCGCCGACATGCTGATCCAGACCATCCAGTCGGCGGAGGGCATCGACTACCCGAACTACGAGGTCGTGGTGATCGACAACAACACCACCGACCCCGAGGTGTGGAAGCCGGTAGAGGAGTACTGCTCCCGCCGTCCCAGAGTGAAGTTCGTCCACGTGGAGAACCTGCCCGGGTACAAGTCCGGGGCCCTGAACTACCTGATGCACGAACAGGTCCTGGATGCGCAGGCGGAGATCATCGGGGTGATCGACGCCGACTACCTGGTGGATCCCTCCTACCTGTCGAGCCTGGTGGGGTACTTCTCCGATCCCCGGGTGGCCTTCGTGCAGTCGCCGCAGGACTACCGCGAGTGGGAGGGCGATCCCTATCTCACGGCGTGCTACGACGCCTACCGGTACTTCTTCGCCACGACCATGCCGTCGCGGAACCAGCGCAACTCGATCATCTTCGCCGGGACCATGGGGCTGCTCCGGCGCGACGTCATCGAGAAGCTGGGCGGCTGGAACGAATGGTGCATCACCGAGGACGCCGAGGCGTCGCTGCGGATGCTCAAGGAAGGGTACGAGGGCGTCTACGTGGCCCGGTCCTTCGGCGCCGGGATCATGCCGCTGACCTTCGCCTCGTTCAAGAGCCAGCGGTTCCGGTGGTGCTTCGGGGGCATGCAGATCCTCCGCCTGCACTGGCGGGACGTCATGCCGTGGCGGCGGGACCCCTCGAACCATCTGTCGTTCGGCCAGCGGATGGACTACTTCCTGGGCGGGGTCCAGTGGCTGAACGACCTGATCTACCTGGGCTTCACGGCGATCCTGCTGGCGTCGGCGGTGATCCTGGTCCGCACCGGACACATCGCCCTGCGGCCGCTCCTGGGTGCGGCGGTGCTCCTCCCGGCGGCGCTCATCGGCTCGGGGCTGATCCGGGCGCTGTGGGCCCTCCGGGTGCAGACGGGCATCGGGGTGAAGCGCGCGCTGCTGGCCTTCCTGAACTGGCTTTCGGTGTCGTGGACGGTGGCCATGGCCTGCGTCCAGGGCCTGGTACGGAAGCAGGGGGTGTTCCTGCGGACGCCCAAGTCGGGCGAACGGCGGGATCCGCTGTCGGCGCTGTGGACCGCCCGCACCGAGACGCTGCTCGCCGGGACGATGTGGGGCCTGGCCGGCGTCGCCGCCGCGAGCGGCCGGGCCACGCCGTTCCTCCTGGGCCTGCTGGCCTGGCAGGGCGCCGTCTACGCCTCGGCCCCGGTGATGTCGCTGATGAGCGCCCGGACCAAGCTGGCCGAGCCGCTGGAGCGGCGCCGCCGGACCGAATGGATGCGCGAACGGGTCAACCGGGTGGTGCCGTACCTGATCGGGGCGGCCGTCACGGTGGTGGCGGTGCTCGCGGTGGGGGCCCTGGTGGGCGTGGGGGGCTCGCATCCGGGGGCCAGCGCGCGGAACCCGTTCGTGGTGCCGCACCGGGCTCCGGGGCAGAAGGGTCCGCTGGGGAACCTCATCGGGGGCGGGCCGGCTCCGACGGTCACGCCGTCGCCCACGCCCAGCGTGACCTCGTCGGGGACGCCGAGCGTGACGCCGTCACCGACCACGACGGTGAGCCCCACACCATCACCGGCCGCGTCCGCCTCGCCGCCGCCGCCGTAGCCGTTCCAGGCCGGCCTCGTCTCGGAAGCCGGCCTCACCCGTTCGGGCCGAAGCCGAACTCCCTGGCGCGCTCGTCCCACTCCCGCCGGCGGGCCTCCGGCCCCATGTCGTAGAGCCGCTTGCACTCGGGACAGACGGGGAACCGCTTCGGGTCGCGCGAGGGGACCCACACCTTCCCGCACAGGGCGATGACGGGCGTGCCGTTGACCAGCGCCTCGGTGAGCTTGCCCTTCTCGACGAAGTGGGCGAAACGCTCGTGGTCCCCTTCGTCGATCCGGATGTCGGGGCGGGTGCGTTCGTCGGGGATGGTCTCGGTACTTGTTCCTCGTCGCATGCCTTCCATGATGACCGATGGTGAGAGTGAGGGCGGCCGGGTCGCGGAGCGACCCGGCCGCCGCTCCGCCGCTCGGCTCAGGCGCTCGTCGAGGAGCTCGAGGAGCTTGACGACCCCGATCCGGCAGCCGGCCCCGGGAAGGCCGGCATCCACGTGCTGCCGATCTGCTGCAGCCGGGTCTGGTCCACCAGGTCCACCGCGGTGGCCTTGCCGCCGTTCACCACGGCGGTGACGTGCACGGTGTCCCCGCTCTTCACGTCGGAGATCCCGTTGTTGCCGGCGTTCACGGCCGTGTTGTCGCCGACGGCGTAGGTTCGGCTGAACCCGTCGTCGCTCTTCACCGTCACCGAGGACGAGCCCACCGCGGTCACCGTCCCGGTCTGGGTGGCCAGCGTCTCGTATCCTCCGCCCGGAGCCGGCACCACGAACTCGCCGTGCAGCGAGCCCATCCCGAACCCGAACGGCCCGGGCCCCATCGGTCCGCCCACCGGTGGGGTCGTCGTTCCGGCCCTCGGTGTCGAGCTCGAACCCGACTGCGCGCTGGCCACGTTCAGCCCGGCCATGACCGCCGTGACGGCCAGCCCCACCCCGAGCACCCCGGCCAAGACGCCCGTGCCGAACCCGCGACGGCGTCGCCCCGCCGGAGCCGGTCCCTCCTCCCGCTCATCCATCTCCCCGCCTCCTCTCCGGGTTCGTCTGTCGAACCCACGGGGCCAGTTGTAGGGCCGGCGGCTGGGAGCGAGCTGAAGGCCGGCTGGCGGCTCCGTATGAACGAGCGGCTCACCCGCCGCAGGGCAGGAGGCCCTGGGCCTGCTTCGCCACCAGGACGCGAAGCGCCGCCGAGTCCACCAGCCCGCGGAAGTTCGGATCGTCCGCGGCCTTCGAGGCCACGGCCGCGGCCATCTCGGCGGCCGGGTCGAGCGTCTTCGAGATGATCATGTTCCCGCCCGCCTCCAGGAAGTCCACGGCCCGGTCCGCGGGCGCCATGTCGGAAACGGCCTTGGCCGCGCCCATGTCGTCGGACACGACCACGCCGTTGAAGCCAAGGTCCGTTCGGAGCACCTGTCCCATCACCGTGGACGAGAACACGGCCAGATGGTCCGGGTCGATCTTCGTGTACCTGGCCAGCGCGACCATGACGAACGGCACGCCGGCGCCGACCGCGTCGCGGAACGTCTGCAGGTTGGGGTCGTCCGCGGTGGTGACGTCGTCCACCACCCCGGCCACGTCGTCGGTGTTGCCGACCACCCGGCCCAGCCCGGGGAAGTGCTTCGCAGTGGTGGCCACGCCGGCCCGTTCCATGCCTCGAAGGAAGGCGGTGCCCTCCCGGCTCACCGTCGAAGGATCCGTGCCGTACTCGCGCTTCAGCACGCCGATGGGCTGGTTGCTCGACTCCGTCCCGGCGGGCACCACGTCCATGACGGGGGCGAAGTTCAGGTTGACCCCCGCCGCTCCGAGCTCCCGCCCCCAGCGTTCGGCGTCGTGTCGAAGGGTCGACGGGGGCAGCCGGCCCTGGTCCACCGCGGTGGGCATGGTCGAGAACCCCGGGCCTCGAAGGGCCTGGATCAGCCCGCCCTCCTGGTTCGCCCCGACGAGGAACCCCACGCTCGCCGTGGCGTCGGGGGCCAGGGCCTGCACCTGGCCGGCCACCGAGCGGACGCCGTCGGCTCCGACGGAGGTGGTCTCGGTGAACCACACCGAGCCGAAGTGATACGTCCGGATGCCGCCGGCGTCGTCCGAGCCCAGCACGTCGTCCTTCAGCCCCAGCAGGAACAACTGGCCGACCCGGAGGTCCTCGGACATGCCCGTGAAGACCTGTTCGGCGCAGCTTGGGGTCGGGCTGGGAAGGGGCGAGGGGCTCACGCTCGGCGAGGGCGGGGTGGTCGGGCCGGAAGGAGGACTCGCCGTCGGGCTCGGTGCGGCGCTGCCCGCTCCCGCTCGGCAGCCCCCGCAGACGAACGCCGTCACGAGCAGCAGCGCGCCGGACCGGCGCCGGACCCGCGAGAGCGACACGCCCGGCAGTCTCTCACGCGGCCCTACGCTTGCGGCCGTGCTGGTGCGCAATCCCTACCTCGAGGAGTTCGAATCGACCTCGCCGGCGTGGCGCGTCCCGCCCGAGATGCGCAAGCTGAGCTTCGAGCGGTATCAGCTTCGCCAGGAGCTGGTGGCGAAGTACGCCTGGGCTATCCCGTCGCAGGAGGCCGTGGAGCTGCTGGTCCGGCACTCCCCGCTGGTGGAGATGGGCGCCGGCACCGGCTACTGGGCCTGGCTGGTGCGGCAGGCCGGAGGGGACGTCCTGGCGTTCGACCGCTACCCGCCGCCCGACCGGCGCAACCGGTGGCACGCCGGCCGGCAGCCCTGGACCGAGGTGAAGCCGGGCGGGGCCCGCCTGCTGGCGAAGCATCCGGATCGAACCCTGTTCCTGTGCTGGCCGCCCGAGGACGAACCCATGGGCATCGACTCGGTCCGGGCCTACCGCGGCGACACGGTGATCTTCGCCGGCGAGCCCACGAGCGCCGGCGAGGTCGTCCGCGAGCTGGACCGGTGGGACCTCACCGAAACCCTGGACATCCCCCGGTGGGAGGGGATCCACGATCGGCTGTTCGTGCTGCGCCGCCCTCGACACGGTTGATCCTCCGACGGAGAGGTACCGCTCACCGGGCCGGGCCAACTGCTACCGTCCTGTTCCGGGGCCGCGCGTTCGGGATCCCTTCAGGCACGTCCCGAGGGCGCTTCGACGAACGAGGGAGGCAACGCCATCGCCAGGACACGGCTGACCCGGTTCCACGCGCTGTGGCGGCTGCGGTCGTATCTGCGGCCCTACTGGCGGCGGGCTGCGTTCATGCTCGTCTGCGCGGGGTTGATGGTCGGCGCGGCCATCGTCATCCCGCTGATCACCCGGGCGGTGGTGGACGGCCCCATCCGCCACGGCGACCGGGGGCGGCTCGTGCCGATGTTCGCCCTGGCGCTCGGCCTGGGGTTCGTCGAGGCCGGCCTGATCTTCGCCCGGCGATGGGTCCAGTCGCGCGCGGTGCTCAGGGTCGAACGCCAGATCCGGGACGACCTGTACGGGCACCTCCAGCGCCTCCCCGTGGCCTTCCACGACCGGTGGCAGAGCGGCCAGCTCCTGTCGAGGGCCACCACCGACCTCGGCACGGTCCGGCGGTTCTTCGGGTTCGGCGCGATCTTCCTGGTGGTGAACACCCTGCAGTGCCTGACGGTGGTGGCGCTGCTCCTGAACCTCTACTGGCCCCTCGGGCTGGCGGTGGCCGTGACCATGGTCCCGGTGGTCTGGCTGGGGAAGCGGTTCGGGACCGGCTACGCCCACATGTCGCGGCGGATCCAGGACCAGCAGGGAGACCTGGCCACGATGGTCGAGGAGGCGGCCACCGGAATCCGGGTGGTGAAGGCGTTCGGGCGGGGACCGCTCATGCAGGCCCGGTTCGGCGCGGCGGCCCGGACCCTCCGGGACGTCTCCCTGGACGGGGTTCGGGTGAGGGCCCGGTTCTGGGCGCTGCTCGAGCTCATCCCGAACCTGGTGATGGCGCTGGTGGTCCTCCTGGGCGTGACGGCGGTGGCCCACGGCAGGATGACCCTGGGCGGGCTGGTGGCGTTCACGGCCCTGCTGGTCATGCTGCAGTGGCCGGTGATCGACCTGGGTTGGATCCTCGCCCTCATGCAGGAGGCCGCCACGGCGGCGGAGCGCATCTACGAGGTGTTCGACTCCCCGCGCACGGTGGCCGACCGTCCCGGGGCCATCCCGCTGGTCCGGCCTCGGGGCCGCCTGGAGTTCGAACGGGTGAGCTTCCGCTACCCGGCGACGCCGGCCGGGAGCGAGCCCGTGCTGCACGACGTGGACCTGGTGGTCGAACCCGGGGAGACCGTGGCCGTGGTGGGGGCGACCGGCTCCGGCAAGAGCACCCTGGCCTCCCTGGCGCCCCGCCTGTACGACGTGACCTCGGGCCGGATCACGCTGGGCGGGCACGACATCCGGGACCTCACGCTGAGGTCGCTGCGGGGCCACGTCGCCGTGGCCTTCGAGGACCCCCTGCTGTTCTCGATGAGCGTGCGGGAGAACCTCACGCTGGGCCGGCCCGGGGCGAGCGAGGCGGACATCCGGGAGGCCCTCGAGCTGGCCCAGGCCGAGTTCGTGTTCGACCTTCCCTGGGGCCTGGACACCCGGATCGGCGAACAGGGCCTGTCGCTGTCGGGCGGCCAGCGCCAGCGGCTGGCCCTGGCCCGGGCGGTCATCACCCGGCCCACCGTGTTCGTGCTGGACGACCCCCTGTCGTCGCTGGACGTGCACACGGAGGCGCTGGTGGAGGAGGCGATGGCCCGGGTGCTGGCGAACGCCTCGGGGCTGGTCACCGTGCACCGGCCTTCCACCGTGGCCCTGGCCGACCGGGTGGTCCTGCTGGCCCGGGGCCGGGTGGTCGCCGCCGGCACGCATCACGACCTCATGAGCGGCGAGCCCGCCTACGTCGCCGTGCTGTCCGCCGCGGCCTCCGACGTCGAACAGGCGGCGTCGTGAGCGCGGTCGAACGGTGGCGCGGCGTCGCCGCCGAGCAGACCGACGAGGTCTCCGGGAAGATCTCGGCGCTGCTGCGCCGGCGGAGCCGCCACCTGCTGGGGTCGCTCCTGCGGCCGCATCGCCGACGGGTCTGGCTGCTGGTGGTCGTGGTGCTGCTGCAGAACGCCGCCGCCATGGCCGGGCCGTGGCTGGTGGGGGTGGGGATCGACCGGGGCATCCCGGCGGTTCGCGGCCACCGTCCCTCCACCCTGTACCTCATCGTGGCGGGCCTGGCGGCGGCGGCGTTCGTCCAGGCATGGCTGTACCGAACGTTCGTGGTCGGCGCGGGCGAGGTCGGCCAGGAGCTGCTGTTCGACCTGCGGGGGCGGGTGTTCGCGAAGTTCCAGCAGCTCTCGCTGGCCTTTCACGAGCGCTACACCTCGGGCCGGATGATCTCCCGGCTCACCTCCGACCTAGACGCCGTCAGCGACCTCCTCGACGCGGGACTGGACACCCTCGTGACGTCGGCCCTGTCGATCGTGAGCATCGGGGTGATCCTGTTGCTGCTGGACCTGCCGCTCGGGCTGATCGCGCTGGCGGCGTTCGTCCCTCTCCTGATCCTGTCGCGGTGGTTCCAGCTTCGGTCCTCCGCGGCGTACCGGCGAACCCGAGAGACCGTGGCGCTGGTGATCGTGCACTTCACCGAGTCGCTCGGCGGGATCCGGGCGGTCCAGGCCTTCCGCCGGGAGCCTCGCAACGACGAGATCTTCGCCAGGCTGAACGACGACTACCGGGCGGCCACCGAGCGGGCCTTCCAGCTGGTCACGGTGTACTGGCCCGGGATCCGCCTGATCGGCAACGTGACCACCGCTGCCGTCCTGCTCTACGGGGGGCTCCGGGTGATCCACGGGGCCATGCAGGTGGGGGTGCTGGCGGCGTTCCTCCTCTACGTGCGGCGATTCTTCGAGCCCATGGCCGAGATCAGCCAGTTCTACGACTCGTTCCAGGGCGCGGCCGCCTCGCTGGAGAAGCTGTCGGGCGTGCTGGAGGAGGAGCCGTCGGTCCCCATGCCCCACCGGCCGGCGGCGGAGCCCGCCGGGGGGTGGCGGGGCGAGGTTCGGTTCGACGGCGTGACGTTCGGCTACCGGGGCGACTCGGAGGTGCTGCGGGACCTGCACTTGGACATCCCGGCCGGGCAGACCGTGGCCATCCTGGGCCGAACCGGAGCCGGCAAGACCACCATCGCCCGGATGCTGGCCCGCTTCTACGACCCCGACCTCGGCGAGGTCTCCGTGGACGGCGTGCCCCTCCGGCGGCTCACCGAGTCGCAGCTTCGCGGGGTCGTGGCCATGGTGACCCAGGAGAACTTCCTGTTCAGTGGGACGGTCGCCGAGAACATCGCCCTGGGGCGGCCCGAGGCGAACCGTTCCCAGGTCGAAGCCGCCGCCCTGGCCATCGGGGCCGACGGCTTCGTGGAGGCCCTCCCGGACGGCTACGACACGGACCTGGGCAAGCGGGGGTCCCGGCTCTCGGCGGGGCAGCGCCAACTGGTGGCGTTCGCCCGAGCCTTCCTGGCCGACCCGAGGGTGCTGATCCTGGACGAGGCGACGTCGTCGCTGGACGTGCCCACCGAACGCGCCGTTCAGCGGGCCCTGCGCACGGTGCTGGCCGACCGGACCGCCGTGATCATCGCCCACCGTCTCTCCACCGTGGAGATCGCCGACCGCGTCCTGGTGATCGAGGACGGCCGGGTGGTCGAGGACGGCCCCCCGTCGGAGCTCCTGGCCTCGGGCGGCCACTACACCCGGCTCCAGGAGGCCTGGCGCGACAGCCTGGTGTGAGCCGTCGTGGCGCCGGATAGCATGGGCAGCCCAATGGCCGGCCGAACGCTCTCGCTCATCTCCACGACGCCCGTGAAGAACCTCGCCCTGGAGCATCCGCTGGAGGTCGAGGTGAGCCCTCGGGGGGCTCGCCACGACCGGCGGTTCGTCCTGATCGGCCCCGACGGGGCCCGTCTGCGGAGCTCGCAGACCGCGTGGCCCGGGCCCATCGCGGCGCGTTACGACGCGGAGAACGAACGCCTGGCCACGCGGTTCCCCGATGGCGAGGAGGTCGAGGGCTCCGCCGGCGCCGGGGGCGAGGAGGTCGGGTTCGACTACCACGGCCGGTGGGTGCAGGGACAGGTGGTCGAAGGCCCGTGGGCCGAACCCCTGTCCCGGATAGCCGGCCATCCCGTGCGGCTGTTCCGCCCGCACGACCCCTGGGGGTGCATGGACGAACCGGTCACGGTGGTCTCCGAGGCCAGCCTTGATCGCCTCGGCCGGGAGGCCGGGTGCGCCGTGGACGGACGGCGGTTCCGAATGCTGTTCACGCTGGCCGGGTGCGAGCCGCACGAGGAGGACGGATGGCGGGGCCGGGCCCTGCGGGTCGGGGACGTCGTCGTTCGGATCGGCCTGCCGGTGCCCAGGTGCGCGGTGACCACGCGAAACCCCGACACGGGCCGGCGCGACCTCGACACGCTGCACGCCCTCCGCCGCTACCGGCCCGAGGTGGACGGCGTCGAGCTCCCGTTCGGCGTCTACGCGACGGTCGAACGCCCCGGCACCGCCCGGGTCGGCGACCCGGTCGAGCTCGTCTGACGATCCCGAGCGGCCACGCGGTCGCGGGGCGTACGCTCCCGGCCGTGGACGACGACGTGGACCTCTCCAACTTCGCCGCGACGTTCCAGCGGTTCATGGAGCAGATGAGCCGGCTGGCCTTCGCCGAGGCCGCCTCGCCCTTGAAGGACCTGCTCGACCGCCACATCGGCGCCGACGTCGAGACGATCCCGGTCATCACCGAATCCTTCGCCGCCTACGACCACGTCAACGTCCAGGTGGCGATGTCGGCCTACCTGCAAGTCGGGGGCCGAACCCACCGGGTGGTAGGCATGACCGGGCAGCAGCGACACTTCGGTTCGTTCTCCGACGTGCTCGAGATGACCCGCCATGGGGCTACCCGGGTGGGCCCGGTGGACCTGGTGAACCTGCCGGTCGGTCCGGACGAGACGCTGGCCTGCGTGCAGTTCGGTCTGTTCCTGGTCGCCGATCCGGGGGGACCGTTCGCCGTCCTGATGCGCGGCCCCGGGGAGCACCGCCCCCAGCCGGACGTGTCGCTCGAGGTGGTCACGCCCGACGAGGCGATGACCCGCCGATTCCTCGACGACATCCGCCGGCTGATGGTCGAGCTGAACGTGTTCCGGGGACAGGTGATGGGGTTCGGGGAGAGCCATCTGGGCCACCTCGGCGCCGGGCCGATCGTGTTCCTGCGGCGTCCGGAGATGGCGCGCGAGCAGCTCGTCCTGGGCGAGGGCCTTCTGGAGTCGGTGGAGCTGGAGATCCTCGGGATCGCCCGGCACCGCGACCGGCTGCGGGCCAGCGGGCAGCACGTCAAGCGGGGCCTCCTGCTCCACGGGCCGCCCGGTACCGGGAAGACCCACACGGTGCGCTATCTGATCGGCCAGGCGCAGCAGCACACGGTGGTCCTGCTCACCGGTGGCGGGCTGGCCATGGTCCGCCCGGCCTGCGCCCTGGCCAGGCTCCTCCAGCCGGCCATGGTGGTGCTGGAGGATGTCGACCTGGTGGCGCACGAACGCGGGATGTTCGGGCACGGCATGCCCACCCCGCTGCTGTTCGACGTGCTGAACGAGATGGACGGGATGGCCGAGGACGCCGACGTGGCGTTCGTGCTGACCACGAACCGGGCGGACCTGCTGGAGCCGGCCCTGGCCGAGCGGCCCGGCCGGGTAGACCTGGCCGTGCACATCGGGCTCCCCGACGAGGACGCCCGGGCCCGCCTGATCGCGCTGTACGGGCGGGGCCTGGACCTCCGGCTGGACAAGCCGGGGGTGGTGGTGGCCCGAACCGAGGGCGTGACGGCCTCGTTCGTCAAGGAGCTCATGCGAAAGAGCGCGCTCATCGCGGCGGAGGGCTCCCGGGGGGACGGGAGGATCACGGTGACGGACGCCCATGTGGGCCGGGCGCTCGACGAGCTGCTGGCCGAACGTAACGAGCTCACCCGGGCCCTCCTCGGCGCCGAGAGCCCGGACCGGCCCGGTCGGCGCGAGTAGCGGACCGAGCCGGGCGCGGCTTGCGCTTTCGGAACGAACGTCCGATCAGCCTCCAGCGTCGCTACACTGGGCCTGCCGTGCCCATCTACGAGTACGTCTGCCGCGAGTGCACGAACCGGTTCGACCTGCTTCGAACCCTGTCGGGCCCGCCGCCGTCGTGTCCCGAGTGCGGGGCCGAACAGCCCACCCGGCTGATCTCGTTGATCTCGGGCCTGACCGGATCGGGGCGGCCCGCCGTCTCCGCCGGCGGCGGCGGCTGCGGGTGCGGAGGCGCCTGCGCCTGCGGCCGGTGAACGTGGCCCGGGACTAGGATCCGGCCCGGAACACCGCCCGGCGCAGCGCGGTTGCACCCTTCGGGACGGGCCCGGATCGGGCCCGTCGACGACCATTCGAGGAGGCATGTGTGAACCGGCAGATCCCGGCCACCGAGGCCGAATGGCGAGAGCGCCTCTCGCCCGAGCAGTACGAGGTCCTTCGGCAGAAGGGCACCGAGCGCGCCTTCACCGGGGCGTACTGGGACGAGCACGGCACCGGCGTCTATCGGTGCGCGGGGTGCGGCGCCGAGCTCTTCTCCTCCGCCACGAAGTTCGACTCCGGCACGGGGTGGCCCAGCTTCTGGGAGCCGGCCGAGGACGCCGCCGTGAAGCTGCACCACGACGTCAGCCACTTCATGCACCGGGTGGAGGTGACCTGCGCGCGTTGCGGGTCGCACCTGGGGCACGTGTTCGACGACGGTCCCAGGCCCACGGGGAAGCGCTTCTGCATCAACTCCTGCTCCCTCGAGCTGGACCGTGGCGACCAGGCCCCGCCGCCGGGCTGAGCCGTCGCGAGGTTCGCCGACCCGAACGTGGCTCTCCGAAGGATTTCGTGCTTCACTGACACGGGTGGGCGGAACCTGCCGGAGGAGTTGACGTCATGGGCACCAAGGACAAGGGCGGGTCGAACGTCAAGAAGCAGGCCCAGCACAGCTTGAAGGAGAAACGCCAGGCGAAGCAGGCCAAGAAGAAGACCGCCGGGAAGTAGCCCGGCGGTCCTTCTCGCTGGCCCCCTGAACCTGGCGTCGAGCCGCCACGGTCAGGCCAGGGTGATCCGGAACACCTGGTCCGAGCCGAACCCGGCCACCCACAGCGAGCCCGCTCCCAGGGCAGGATTTCGAAGCTCGCTCCCGACGTCGAGCGAGGCCACGATGGCGGCCGTCGCCGGGTCGATCTCGTACACGGTCCCGTCGCCGTCCCCGACCGCCCACACCTCGCCGCCGCCCACCAACAGGCCGTCCAGGCCCCGGCCCACCCGTGCGGTGGTGGCCAGGACGCGTCCGGCCACGGGATCGATGCGCTGGACGGTCCCGTCGTCGTAGCAGGTCACCCACACCGAACCCTCCCCGGCGGCCGTGTGGACCGGGGTGGCGCACACGTCGACGGTCCCGGTGACGCGGCCGGTTCGTTCGTCCAGCCGCCGGACCCGCCCGCCCGCCTGGTCGGCCACCCAGATGGAGCCGAACCCCTCCGAGGCGTAGAAGGGCCGGCCCCCCAGGTCGGCGGTCGCCGTGACCCTGTCCTTCTTCGGGTCGATCCGCGAGGCCGTCCCGCCCACCAGGTTGATCGTCCAGATCACCGTCGGCGCCGCCACGATCCCTTCGGGTTCCCGGTCGACGGCGATGGTTGCGGTCACCTTGTTGGAGGCCGGGTCGATCCGCGAAACCGTGCTGTCCCCGTAGTTCGCCACCCATAGGGAGCCGAATCCCGAGGCGAAATCGATGGGGCTGTCCCCGGTTCGGATCCGCGCCACCACCCGGTTCCGGCGCGGGTCGATCCGCTCGACCGTGTCGGTCTGGTAGTGCCCCACCCAGATCGAGCCGAACGCGAAGATCAGTGGGTCCGGTTGATCGCCCACCTCGACCGTCGCGGCCACCGTCCCGAGCACCGCAAGGGAGGAAGTGGACGTCGCCGATGGGCGCCCTGCTGTCGGGCTGTGGCCTGCCTGAGTCGAAGGCGGCGCCGATCGGGCGTCCGAGGGAGCCCCTCCACAGGCCGGCAGCACCCCCAGCCCGGCGGTGAGCACGCACAGACCCATGGTCCGAACCGCCCGTCCCATCCGAAATGGTTGTACGGCCGCTTCTCCCAAGAGGGCTCGCCCCGGCGCGAGCCATACCGCCACGGGCGGAGGGGTCAGTTCGTCGAAGGATCGAACGGCATCGTTGCCATCAGGGCGGCCTCGCCGCCCTTTCGGCGGACCACGGCCGCCCACAGCGCCTCGGGATCCTCGGTGAAGACGTCCGAGGGCAGGGCGGGCTCGGGGATCCAGGCGGACTCCCCGAGCTCCGATTCGAGCTGCCCGGGCCCCCATCCCGCGTAGCCGGCGAACACCCGGGCCCGCCGGATGCCCCCCATGGAGCCCGGGTCCACCTCGCCCAGGAGGAACCCGATGGTTCCCATGACCAGCAGGCCCGATCGTTGCGGGTCCTCGAAGTCGGCGATCACCACGGCGGCCTGCGGCCGGACGGGGCCGCCGAAGAACAGGCGGTCGGCCGGGCCGACCAGCTCGGCCAGGGGCGGGATGGCCTCGGCCACGGTGACCGGCGCCGGCCGGTTCAACACCACTCCCAGCGCGCCCTCCTCGTTGTGCTCGCCCACCAGCACGAGGGTCCGGCGGAAGTTCGGGTCGACCAGCCCGGGCCCCGCGATCAGGAGGTGTCCCCTCAGGCTCTCCACGAGCTCAATGATCTCGCGCCGCGGTCACGTCGGGGCGGGCTCCGCCGTGCCCAGGGCCCGTTCCCCTCCCTGGCGGGTGGCTCGGCGAACGATCGCCGCCATGGCCAGCACCACCACGATCCCGCCGGCGATCTCCAGGGCGGCCAGGGGCTCCCCCAGGAAGGCCAGCGCGGCCACCGCCGAGATGACCGGCTCGGCCAGGATGAGCAGCGACGAGACGGAGACGTCGGCCTGCCCGTGGGCCCAGGCCAGGAGGATGTGGCCGCCCTGCGCACCACCGAGGAACAGTCCCAGCCACAGCCAATCCGTCACGCGAAGGCCACCCAGCGGTTCGCCCGACAGCAGGGCCAGCGGCGTCACCACCAACGCGGCGGCAAGGGTGACCGCCGTCATGTACTCCAGGGCCGGCACCTCCCGCCTGGCCCGTTTCGACACCAGGAAGTAGCACGTCCAGGTGAACAGCGACGCCACGGCGAACAGGTCCCCGGCCAGGCTCCACACCGGCGTGCCGCTCGAGCCCAGCACCACCAGGACCACCCCGCCCAGCGACGCCCCCATCCACCCCACGTCGAAGCGGGTGACCCGTTCGCCGAACATCCTCCCCGCCACCAGCATGATCAGCGCCGGCTGGAGCGACTGGATGATCAGCACGTCGGCCACGCTGGTTCGTTTGAGGGCCGAGAAGAACAGCACGACGTTCAGGCCGAACAGCACCCCGCCCGGCAGGGACGTTCGGATCTGCTTCCACGTGAGGCGGCGCCGGGCCGCCCGCAGCACCACCACCATCGCCACGCCGCCCAGCCACAGGCGGTAGAAGGCCCAAGTCACCGCGGGGACGTGGACGATCTTCACCACGACGTTGATCAACGACCAGGCCACCACCGCCGTGAGCACCGCGGCCACACCCAGAGGTGTGCTTCGGATGCCGGTTCGAGGCGCGGTATCCATCGCCTTCGATTGTCTCAGCGGCCGCCGACACGGCCCTTGGTCGGACTGCTCAGCCGGGAGAGTCGTTGACCCAGGTCAGGCCGCCGTCGCTCGTCCTCAACACGCTCGAAATCTGAGAGCAGCCCGACTTGAACCCGGTGCACGATCCGTTCGTGAGGAGCGCCCAACCATGCTGATCGTCGGTGAAATCTCAGGTGTCCCGAGCATCCAGTGGGACAGATCGAAGGATTGAAACGGCGGAAGACTGTCCGATCCCTGGATGGACGGAGGCTCCAGCGTCGTCGTCCCGGACCAGGTGGCACCCCCGTCGTTCGTGACGAGGATCCGGACGGCAGCCAAATCATCCGAGAGCAATTCCTCGACGACGCCATGGTTCGCGTCATAGAAGGTCGGAAGCCCGACCGTCATGCTGTGATACAGGATCGACGGAGGCAGCGGGACCTCGCTCTGCCATGAGCTGCCTCCGTCCACCGTCGAGAGGAGCTCTGCCGAATTGACAGCTCCGATCGCCCACCCAACGGAGTCGTTCTCGAACTCCAGGGGCCCCGCGAATGGGAGCGCAGGCGCGGGGGGACCCTGCCACGTTGCTCCGCCATCGGTGGTGGAGTAGAGATCGGAAAAGGCGAAGGCTGAGCCCGTTGGTTGTTGAACAGTGATCCAACCTCGATCCGCATCCACGAAGTCGATGTTGACTTGTCCGAACCCGTCAGGGTAGGTCACAGGAAGGTCGGCCCGGTCCCAGGTGAGTCCACCGTCCCTCGAACGGAACACCACCACCGCGTCGCCGGGCGCATCTGCGGCGGCCCAGGCCCTCGAACCGTCCAGGAAGAACGGAGCAACGAGGGGTTGGGTCGAACGTGGCGATGCGGTAATCCATGTGGTCCCGGCGTCGTTCGTCCTGATCACAGCCCGGCTGGTGAGCGCCCAAGCCGAGTTGGGGCCAGTCGCATCCAGCGCCTCGACCAGCTCGGTGGCGGGGGAGGCAGGCCCACCAAGGGCTGCCTCTGCATGTTTCCCCAGGGCGGGGCGACCACAAGCCGAAAGGGCGAGACCCCCGAGCCCGAGAAGGATCATCCAGCGCCTTCGCCTCTTCTGTTCATCGGGCCTGCGGGTCACGCCAAACCCTTCTTTCGTCTCCGTTCGATGGCCCTTGCCTACTCGACGAGGGGATCCGACCGGGGGCCGTAAGCCGGGATCAGGTCCACGTAGGGTTCGGCGTCGCCCTCCCACCGCATCGATCGGATCTGGCCGGAGCTTCGCCGTCCGGCCAGCGCGCGGTAGAGCTCGAACCGGTCGCCGGTGAGGGTGGCGGCCGGTGCGCCGTCTCCGGCCAGCCGCTCCCGGTCCCCGTACCGAAGGCGCAGCGCGGGAAGGCCGTTCATGGCCAGCTTGAACCCCAGCGCGGCGGCGTAGCTGGCGAAGGCCACGCTCACCCCGGCCGAGTCGCGGTCACCGGCGGCGTCCAGCGCCCCTCGCACGTCCTGGGCGTGGGTGGCCAGGTCCGTGACCAGCACGATGCCGGCCAGACCGGGCTGGATCGAACCGGGAAGGGGCCGTTCGTCCCGGAGCATCGGGAGCAGGTTCTCCGAGACGCGGTCCCACTCGGCCAGGATCTCCCCGACGGGCCGGTTCTTCCGTTCGGACACCTCCCGGGCGGTGATGGCCTCGCGCACGGCGGCCTGCCCCGGATCGTTCAGGGCCTGGATCAGGTCGAACCCGGGCGGGACGCTGCCCTCAGCGAAGTCGGCGGCCAAGCCGGCCACGTGGGCCACCACGTCCCTCACGATCCAGTCGGGAGATGCGGGAACGGTCACGGCAAGACGGTCCGGAGGGAGGTCGCGGACCAGCGCGGCCAGCGCGCCGCGCGTCTCCACGTAGGCCTGCGGGACGTCGATCACGGAAGTTCGACTCTACAGGCCGGCCGCGGTCGGGGAAGCCGCCGGGCGGGCGGTCGCGCCCCTTCCACGTAAGCTTCCGGAGGGGCGCTGCCCCGCCGGACACGGAGGTTGGCGATGACCGAGCACGTGCGGGCCGAATCCGACAGCATGGGGACGATCGAGGTCCCGGCCGACCGGTACTGGGGCGCGCAGACCCAGCGGTCGCTCCATCACTTCTCCATCGGCGGGCCCTCCGAGCGCATGCCCGTCGAGGTGGTTCGAGCGTTCGGCATCCTCAAGAAGGCCTGCGCCCTGGTGAACCGCGACCTGGGCAAGCTCGACCGGGACAAGGCCGACCTGATCGTGCGGGCCGCCGACGAGGTCATCGAGGGCAGGCTCGACGACCACTTCCCCCTGTACGTGTGGCAGACGGGCTCGGGCACGCAGTCGAACATGAACGCGAACGAGGTCATCTCCAACCGCGCCATCGAGCTGGCCGGCGGCGAGCTCGGCAGCAAGAAGCCCGTCCATCCGAACGACGACGTGAACATGAGCCAGTCCTCGAACGACACCTTCCCCACGGCCATGCACATCGCCGCGGCCACCGCCGTGGTGGGGCGCCTCCTGCCGGCCGTCCGCGAGCTGCGCGATGCCCTGGCCCGCCGGGCCGACGAGTTCGCCGGCATCGTCAAGATCGGCCGGACGCACCTGCAGGACGCCGTGCCGCTCACGCTGGGGCAGGAGTTCGGCGCGTATGTGGCCCAGCTCCACGCGGGCCTGGACCGGATCGAACAGGCCCTTCCCGGCCTGTACGAGCTGGCCATCGGGGGCACCGCCGTGGGCACCGGCCTCAACGCGCCGGCGGGGTTCGGGCAGAAGGCCGCGGCCGCGATCGCCGAGCTCACGGGATTGCCGTTCGTGGCCGCGCCGAACGCCTTCGCCGCGCTGGCCGGGCACGACGCGCTGGTCCACGCGCACGGCGCGGTGAAGACGCTGGCGGTGTCGCTGATGAAGATCGCCAACGACATCCGGTGGCTGGGCAGCGGGCCGCGCAGCGGCCTGGGCGAGCTGGACCTGCCGGAGAACGAACCCGGCTCCTCGATCATGCCCGGCAAGGTGAACCCCACCCAGTCCGAGGCCATGACCCAGGTGGCCGTACAGGTGTTCGGCAACGACGTGGCCGTGACCGTGGCCGGCTCCCAGGGCAACTTCGAGCTCAACGTGTTCAAGCCGGTGATGATCCGGAACTTCCTGCACTCGGTGCGGATCCTGGCCGACGTGTGCCGAACCTTCCGGGAGTTCTGCGTGGAGGGCCTGCAGCCGAACCGGGACCGCATCGCCGAGCTGGTGGACCGGTCGCTGATGCTGGTGACCGCCCTCACCCCGAGGATCGGGTACGACAGGGCCGCCGAGATCGCGAAGAAGGCCCACCACGAAGGCACCACGCTGAAGGAGGCGGCCCTGAGCCTCGGCTATCTGTCAGAGGAGGAGTTCGACCAGCTCCTCAGGCCCGAGAAGATGGTCGGCCCGGACTGAACTCGATCAGGTTCGGCTCATCCGGGTCCCGGCCTCGGTCCTCCGCCACGATCTGGTTACCGGCGGCTTGGTCGGAGGCCCGCATCGGAGGGACCCATTCCGCCGACGCACCGGCCCGAGTCTGCTCGCCTCCCACGGGCCTGGACGGGCAGGTCGGGCAGAGGTCGAACACCTCCTTCAGCTTCTCCGGGTGTTCGTCGAACTCCTCCAGCGTGCATGCCACTCGGAGCGCCGCGTGCGCCCCGAGCACTCGATAGGACTCGAACTGACGGTCGCTGAACCACTGGTCGACGGTGGAATTCGTGGGGAACCGAGGGTCTCGTGCCTTCCAGTCGAACGCGTCCTGCGGCATGTCCCTCGTGAGCGCGGCCTTGGCGAACATCAGGATCCCTCGCGTGCCGTTGGGGTAATGGATGCACGCCGTCGCGAACGGCTGGGCGCTGAAGCCGTCGTCGTGCTGGGTGAGGGGTTCGAGGTTCGGATGGATCTCAACCCCGAGGTCGCTGCGGGCGAGCTCGATGGCCTCGGAGAGCGTGTGGAAGTGCGTGAGGTCGTCGCCGGCGGCGTCGAAGCAGAGGATCCGCCCGCACCCCCTGCGCAGGAGCTCCACCAGGCCCAGGTTGTCCCAGTGCCCCCCGTCGGTGGCGTAGACGTAATGGCGGCCCAGGTGGTTCAGGCCGAGCGCCTCCCACAGCACGTACAGCGTGCCGGGGCGCCGTCGCTTCTTGAGTGGCTTTGCCTCCGTCGCGGCGGCCCCGGCGGCGGTCGCGGATTCCTCCGGGGTGGGGACATCGTGGGCTCTCACCGATGTGACCCCATCCGGGAAGTCCTCCATGAGCAAGGGGTTGGGCACCCACACCCCCAGCCTCCCGTTGAACAGCGCCAGCAGGAATCTGGCCCACGGCCTGGTCATCTTGCCCATCGACGGGGAGACGGCGGCACCGGAGATCGCCATCATCGCGGGCAGCGTCAGCACCCCCGGCCCGGCCGCCGACTCCAACACGTGGGTAGGGACATAGCCTGTGAGCGGACCCCCCGAGTAGTGCCGTTCGAACGTGAACGGCGCGGCCAGGCGGCCCGGCGGCAAGACGTCGTCGGAGACGTTGATGGCCGCGCACACCACCAGGTTCGGAAGCTTCGCGCTCGACGTCCCCCGTTCGATCTCCGAGAGCTTGATCGCCTTGCTCCAGTCGGGCTGGCCCCAGTGGAAGACGGGTCGGCCGTTCTCCTTCGTCCTTGTCCGGAGGCCGGCGAACACCGTCGAGAGCTGCTCGCGGTAGAACAGGTGCATGTTCGACGTGACCTCATCGAGCCAGAGCCAGTAGATGGCCAGGAGGATCAGGGGCGCCCCGATCAGGACGCCCGGGCCGAGGAACAGGTGCCACGTCGAGGGGCCCACGGACCAGTAGAGGTGCCACCCCTTGAACGCCACCAGATAGGTCACGCCGACCAGCGGAACCCCGACCACGATCGGGGCGAGGAGGGTCAGCGCGAGCGGCATGAGCTTCGGCACCAGCTTCTTGGCCAATGGCGACTTGACCCCGCGCTTGGCCAGGTAGCCCAGAAGCGACGCCACCCCGATCGAGCCGGCGCCCGCCGCGGCGGCCGTCCCTCCGACCCCGCCCGCCGACTGCACGAGGAAGTTCTTGTCGTGCAGGATCAGCAGCAGGGCCGGGAGACCCATCCCGAACACCGCCAGCGCCGCCTGGACGCCCAGGACCAGGATGGCCGCGGTCTGCAGGTTCCACAGGGCTCCCTCGTTCGCGGTCGTCTTCTCGACGCGGCCCCGGGCGATCAGCAGCCCGCCGGCCACGAGGGCCAGCGCCAGCAGCACCAGGGCCTCGGCGACGAACACCGTCCGCACGCCGGGCGGCCCGCCTGCGTTCCCGGCCTTCCGAAGGACCCGGCCGATCCAGTGAGCGAAGAGCAGGCCGAACACGGTCCCGGTCAGCGTGATCCCGGCCCCGAATGGGATCATGTGCCGGAGCATCCCGTAGACCACGTTCAGCCCCGCCCACGCCTTTCCCTTCAGCCCGGCCGCGAGGTAGGTCGTGTGGTCCCGGAGGTGCTGCTCCTCGGGCGAACGCGGCGCCCACGGCGGAAGCGCGCCGAACAACGCATCCTCGGGGTCCGGCTTCGGGGCGGGCTGGGCGGTGGGGCTGGGTTCCGGAGCAGCGGCCGCCTTCAGCGACTCGCTCACCAGGATGGCGTGCGCCACCGCCATGTAATCCCCTCCCGACACCGCCGCCAGGTACTCGGCCTTCGACAGCCAGCCCACGTGCCGAAGGACTTGCAAGGCCCCGAGGGCGTAGGAGGCCGAACGGATCCCGCCGCCGGAGCAGCAGATGCCGAGGCGCTCGGCGTCGGGCGGGCGCAGGTACTGATCGGTGGGGTTGCCCGACTTCAGGCCGCGTTCGTCGACCAGCTCGAGATCTTCTTCGTCGACCACCTCGGCGAACCGGTGCGCGGGGTCCCTCTCGGCCCGCTCAACGGCCTCTCGCCCCGGCGCGGTGACCTGTCGCCTCACGCGGCCTCCGATCGGGTTGGGCGGCCGCATTCTTGCACACGCGGCCCCGACCGCACGTCCGCGGCCGGTGCCGTTCGGTCCGGCTCCCTATGATGGCCGCCGACCATGGCGGAGAGACCACGCACGCCAATTCGCAAGCCCAGGGTGGCGTTCGTCCTGGGTGGCGGGGGGCACATGGGGACGTCCGAAGTCGGGATGCTCCGGGCGCTCCTGGAGCGAGGGGTGGTGCCGCACCTCGTCCTGGGCACCTCCGTCGGCGCGCTGAACGGCGCAGCCGTCGCGGCAGATCCCACGCCCGCCGCGGCCGATCTCCTCGAACAGGTGTGGAACGGCCTCGGGCAGGACCCCGTGTTCGACCGCTCGCCCTTCGCCGGGGCGGCCAACCTGGTGCGAACCCGCACCCACCTCCACTCGAACCGGCCGCTGCGCCTGCTGATCGAACGGATGCTGGCGGCGAAGACGTTCGCCGACCTGCGCGTCCCCTTCCAGTGCGTGGCCGCGTGCATCGAACGGGCCGCCGAGCACTGGTTCGCCGAGGGACCGTTGACGGAGGCGATCCTGGCCTCCTGCGCCGTGCCCGGGCTGCTGCCGGCGGTCGAGATCGGGGGCGAGCACTTCGTCGACGGCGGCATCGTCAACAGCATCCCGGTCTCGCGAGCCGTCCAGCTCGGCGCCACCGATGTCTACGTCCTGCACGTGGGCCGGATCGAGCAGCCGCTCACGCCGCCCAGGAACCTGTGGCAGGTGGCCGTGGTCTCCTTCGAGATCGCCCGGCGTCACCGCTTCGCCTTCGACCTCGAGCACGTCCCCGAGGGCGTCGCCGTGCACGTCCTGCCGACCGGGGAGACCGACCCCGTCCGCCCCGAGAGCCTGGCCGCACTGCGTTACCGTGACTTCTCCTCGGTGTCCCGGAGGATCGAACAGGCCCGGGCCGCCACGGCCGCGTACCTAGACGGTCCAGGCATCGGCACGACGTCCTGTTAGCCCTGGATGTTCGCCGCCCGCGAGGAAGTAGCATCTGGCAGGTGGGTCTCGGCGTGAGGAGAATTGAACGGATCAGGCGATGCTTGGCTCCCGCCATCTCGGTCTGCCTGGTAGTCGTTTCGGTGCATCAGGCTCTCCCGGCGGACGCCGCGAGGGTTCCCCGCTCACGGGCGGGAGGCTACTGGGTCCTTACTGGGGCGCCCCTCCTGGACATCTCCGTTCATACCGCGACGCTGCTTCCTTCGGGGAACGTCCTCGTGGCGGGGGGGCAGAACTATGATCCCCGGGACTCCCAGCTGTATTACCCCTCCTCGGGAGGGTTCGGGGCCACGGGGGCCATGCCGACCGGACACTGGGACCACACCGCCACGTTGATGAACAACGGTCGGGTCCTGGTGGCGGGCGGATGCTGCCCGGTGGCCGACGCCGCGGTCTATGATCCCCCCACTGGCGTGTGGCGGGCCACCGCGCCGATGCACGTGCGTCGCGAGGCAGACATCGCCACCCTGCTCCCCGACGGCCGGGTCTTGGTGGCGGGCGGATACACCGGGGCCACCGACCCCACGCGCAAGGCCGAACTGTACCTGCCGGGCCAGGGCCGGTGGGTTCGGATCAGGCCGATGGGCCAGGGAAGGCTCGGGTTCCAATCGGCGGTGCTCAACAGCGGCAAGGTCTTGGTGGTGGGGGGCGCGGTGACTGCGGGGACCGCTGAACTATTCGACCCGGTGACGGAGACGTGGAGCCCAACTGGGTCGCTCAGCGTTCCCGGGTGGGAGCCTTCGACGCTTACCCTGCTTCCCGACGGGAGGGTGCTGGCCGCAGCCGGCTGCTGCGGGTCGAACGGACGCGATAACAAGGTGGCAGAGACCTACGACCCCGCCACCGGGACGTGGTCGCAGACGGGGGACATGAACATCGCCCGCGAGGGAGCGCAGGCCGTCCTCCTCCCCGATGGGCTGATCTTGGTCGCGGGGGGCTTCAACGACTTCTACGGCATGAACTCCGACGCCGCCGAGTTGTACGACCCTGCCACCGGGAGCTGGTCGGTGACGGGATCCATGAACGACCCACGTCTCGGCTTCACGCTCACCTTGCTGCCAGACGGTCAAGTCCTCGCTGCCGGTGGAGACGGCGGCACCTCCACGGCTGAGCTCTACGTGCCCCCGACCGGGTGAGTTTGGTCGAGGATCGGCACCCACCCGCTGGTCAGAGCTTCGCCAGGTCGGCGCATTTCGTTCGTATCCCTCCGCGGGGGCTCGAAGTTGGCCAGCTCGCCGTTCGTCCCGGTCCATCTCGCCGATCTCCGCGACCCCGCCTGGCAGGGACGCCGACGTGTGGGTCGGAGATGCGGTACGGGCCGATGCACATGCGCGCACCGGGAGGACTTCTTCCATGCCGCCTGCCATGGCGGTCACCGTCTGGGCTACGGCCGAGGGCGGGGGCGTAGTAGCCGCTGCCCTTTTTGAGGAGCGCGACGATCTCGGCACCCACTCCAGCCCGAACCAGCGATGCGGCAACCCGCCAGGCCTGGGGGGTATCCTCCCGCGAGGATGCCTCTCCCACCGAAGATCGTCCGCCGGCTGATCCTCGGTCCGCTTGCCCTGGCCCTCTCGGTGGCGTTCGTGGGGCTGGCTCCGGTGCTGTTCCTCGGTGCCGCCATCACCGACCTGGCGCTGTCGCGGCGCCGGTGGCAGACCGTCCGCGTGGCCGCCTTCGCCGAGGCCTACCTCCTGGTGGAGATCGCCGGCCTGGTCGCGCTGTTCGTCCTGTGGATCGCAAGCGGGTTCGGCCTCACCATGAAGTCCGAACGCATGCGGCGGGCCCACTACGGCCTGCTGCGGGGGCTGCTGGCGGCGACCAACGGGGCGGCCCGGCGGCTGTTCCGGATGAAGATCTGGATCGAGGAGCGGCCCGAACCGAAGCCCGGGCCCATCCTGGTGTTCAGCCGCCACGCCGGCCCGGGGAACTCGCTGATGCTCGTGGGCACGCTGATGATCGGCTACCGGCGCGACCCCAGGATCGTGATGCTGGCGAAGCTCCAGTGGGAGCCGTTGTTCGACACGATGCTGAACCGGCTGCCCAACCGGTTCATCCAGCACGACGCCCGCAACCGCCAGCGCTATGTGGACATGATCGGCGAGCTGGCCGGCGGGCTCGGGGAGCACGACGCGTTCGTGCTCTTCCCCGAGGGCCACGACTTCACCTACGTGAAGCGGCTCAAGGCGATCGCCCACCTCAAGCGCAAGGGGTATCACGAGCAGGCCCTGAAGGCCGAACGCATGGAGCGGGTCCTCCCCCCTCGGCACGGCGGGGTGATGACCGCCATCACGGCGGCGCCCCAGGCCGACGTGGTGTTCGTGGCCCACACGGTGCTGGAGGACATCGGCACCTTCCGCGACCTGTGGCACCGGGTGCCGTTCGAGGCGCCCATCCTGTCTCGGTACTGGCGGATCCCGCCGGAGGAGGTGCCTCGGGAGCGGGACCAGCTGATCGAGTGGCTGTTCGAATGGTGGGAGCGCATCGACGGGTGGATCGAACAGCGCCGGGCCACCACGCCCAGCCCGGAGCCGGCTCCCACCGTGGCGGGACCGGCTCCGGGCTGAACCTGCGGACGACCCCGGTCCTTACCCCGTCGGCTTCGACGAGGGCAGCGGCTCCGTGATGGGGGGCGTGAGCCACCCGTCCCCGGAGGGCGGCTGGTCGGTCGAGTCGGTGATGCCCAGCTCGTAGACCGAGTAGGTCCCGGTGCCGGCGGGTCCGCTCCCCTCGATCGCCAGGAGCTGGAGCGTGTTCGGATCGAAGTCGTACCGGACCACCGGGCCGCCGTCGTAGGGGAACTCCAGCGCCGTGGCCGGCCGCCCGGCCGGGTCGGTGGCGGTGGCCACCACCTGGACGCCGGGGACCGTCTTGGCCACCTGGTAGATGGCCGCTCGCAGGTCGGGTTCGGTGTTCGGGTCGCGCAGCAGCTCGGTGATGGCCCGCCACAGGCTGCCCGCCGAGACGCCGCTCCCCACCTCGGGCCCGGGCGAGATCTGGTCTGGTTCGGGCGACTTCCCGTTGGGGCCGGTTCGGTCCAGCAACTGGTTCGCCAGGACGGCCGGATCGGTGGAGAGCTCCGTGACGTCACTGTCGGTGGGGAACTCTCCTGGGCCGAACGTCCCGGTTGGCCCGGAGCCCCACACCTTGTCGCAGTTCGGGATGGTGCAGTCGAACGCGGCGCGGCCCGACCCGTCGGACTTCCACCAGGTCTCGGTCACGATGTTGCCGTCGGCCGCCACGATGGTGGCCTTCAGGTAGAAGTACTGCCCGTCCCCGAGGGGGTGGCTCCCCGCGGGGGCCACGGCTCCGCCCCGGCCCTGGCCCGCGTGGCTGCCCCCGCTTCCGGGCGTCACGTGGCCCCGCGCCCCGGTCCGGCTGAGGACGGCGATGGTCCCGCCCAGCACGCCGGCCACCAGGGCCAGCGAGAGCGCCCCGGCCATCACCCGCTCCCGGCGCCGCCGCCGGTCCCGTCGCCGGAGGAGCCGTTCGAATGGCTCGGCCGGGGCCGGGATCAGCTCGCCCGCCTGCCGCAACCGCTCTCGAGCGTCATTCATCGGTCTCACCCATCTCTCTCCTGAGGGCGGCCCGGGCTCGGGCCGCGAGGACGCGAACCGTCACCGGCCGGACCCGAAGGGCCTCGGCGGCCTGCTCGGACGAGAGGTCGAGGACGTCCATCAGGACCACCGCCGCCCGCTGGCGAGGAGGCAGCGGGGCCAGGGCCCGTACCAGGGCCTCGCGCTCCTCCACCGCGGCCAGCAGGTCGTCCGGAGGGAGCTGGCGGACGGCCCTCCTCACGGCCACGGCGGCCCGCCGGAGCCGGCTCCGCCACAGGTTCATGGCGGTTCGGTACAGGTACCCGGCGGGGTCCGGCAGCGCGCCGACCCGATCCCACCGCTCCCACACCTTGAGGAAGGCGTCCTGGGCGACCTCCTCGGCCTCGTGCCGGTTCCGGGTGACCAGCGTCAGCGCCCGGAACAGCCGGAGGTGGTGCTCCTCGAAGAACAGCTCGAAGGGAGGCACCGGCACGGCCGCCGGGGACGGTTCCCCCGGGGTCCGCCGCGTCGCCACCACGACCTCGTCCATGCGTGCCATGAACGCTCGGGACGGCCCGCGGCGTTTACGGCCCGCCCCCGACACCTCCGTTCGGTCCGGTCGGTCGGTCGGGAGGCACAGGGTATCCTTCACCGGCCGTCATCGGCAGGTGGTCATGTCGAAGGGATGATGCCGGATGCTCACCAAGGCCCTGTTCGTCAACATCTACGTCGAGGACCAGGACCGGGCCCTCGCCTTCTACACCGAGAAGTTGGGGTTCGAGAAGCTCGCCGACATGCCCATGGGGGACGAGATGGGCGAGGGAGCGGGCGGCCGGTGGATCGCGGTTGGGATGCCCGGCGCGGAGACCCATTTCGTGCTGTACACGCCTCCCGGGATGGAGTCCCGGATCGGCGGCTTCTCGAACGTCGTGTTCGACTCCGACGACATCGTGGCCACCGCCGAGGACCTCAAGGCCAGGGGCGTGGAGTTCACCCAGGACCCCCAGCAGATGCCGTGGGGATGGTGGGCCCAGTTCAAGGATTCCGAGGGGAACGAGTACGGCCTGGCGCAGTCGCCTCCGCGGGGGTGACTCAGGGCTGCAGCAGTAGCTTCCCTCTGACCTCGCGCTCCCGGATGCGCCGGTGGGCCTCGTTCGCCTCCTCCAGCGGCAGCACCTCGTCGATGGGCACTCGGAGCTCTCCCCGGGTCAGCGCCTCCATGGCGTGGCCGAGCGACGCCCGGACGCGATCCTCGGGCTCGATGGTGCCGCTGTAGGTGAGGAGCTGGATCGACGTTCGATACAGCGCCCGGAGGTCGAACGACTCCGCCACCGGCCCCGCCGAGGCCCCGAACAGCACGATCCGCCCGAACGGCCGGAGGGCGGCAGCCGCGGCGGGGGTGAAGCCGTTCCCCAGGGGATCGAGGGCGACCGTCGGCTCGAACGCCGCCGCCCGTTCGGCCAGCGCATCCGCCGGCGCCACGACGACCCCGTCGGCGCCGAGGCCCTCCACGAACCTGGCCTTCTCGGGGCTGGTGGTCTGCCCCACCACGAACGCCCCGGCGGCCTTCGCCAGCTGCACCGCCAGCGAGCCCACGCCACCACTGGAGCCCAGCACCAGCACCCGGTCCTCGGGCCGGACCCGGCCGACCTCGTGGACCACCGCCCACGCCGAGGCGCCGGCCACCCCGAGGCCGGCGGCCTGCGCCGGATCGACCCCGCCGGGGAGGGCGATGGGCGCGGCCGAGGGCACGCCGGCCAGCTCCCGGTACAACCCGTCCCGGCGAACGCCGAGCCCGAACCCCCGCAGCAGGACGAGCCGCCCGTCGATCTCGCCCACCCCGTCGGCTCCCGGGACGAACGGCAACCGCTGGGAGCCGCCGGCCACGGTGCCGTCGGTCACCCAGACGTCGAGGGGGTTGACGGTGGCGTAGGCCACCCGGCACAGGTCCTCGTCCGGCCCCGGCCGTGGCTCCGGCACTTCGTCCACCTGAAGCGGTTGGCCGAACGCGTGCAGGCGGACGGCTCGCACGCGGATACCGTCAGCGACCCATCCGGGTGGGCTGGACGTCCGGGACCGGGCCGGCGGCCGGCGCGCCCGGGACCGAGGAGATCGGCGCTGGGGATGGCGAGGGCGTCGGAGGTGCCGGGGGCCGGTCCCACAGCGTTCGCATCGCGTCGAACACCGCGGCCGCGAGACGGATCCCCCCGGCCACCGTGAGATGGACGCCGTCCGAGGTTCGAACCATCTGCTCCCGGTCCGACCCGTCGGGGAGGTATGGCGCGTATCCGCCGCGCGGCCCGGCGAACAGCGACCACGAGTCGACGTACACCACCGCGGCGTGCCGGGCGGCCTCGAGCCGGAAGACCTCGTTCAGCGTTCGCATCTGGCCGGAGAAGCTTTGGTCCTTCATGGGCGGCATGCCAACCCACACCACGGCCGCCCCCCGCGAGGCGGCCTCCGAGATGATCCCGGCCACCCTGCCGGCGTAGACCTCGGTCCAGTCGGGGGAGCCGAACCGGTAGCCCTCCCGGGCCACCACCAGCCCCTGGTTGTCGTTCCCGCCGAACATCGCCACCACCACGTCCGGGTGGAAGCTCCGGATGTCGGCGTCCTCCTGTTTCGGCCAGTCGAAGTAATCGGGCCGGGCCAGGCCGGTGGACAGTCGAGCGTCGACCCTGGTGAGGAAGGTTCCCTTCGAGTCGAGGAGGCGGCCCAGCCCGATGCCGAGGTCCTCGCCGATGGAGTCCCCGACCAACAGGACGCGCAGCCGGTCGTCCATCACCGGGGGGCTGACGGTGGCTCGTGTGGGCGGGACGGAGGTCCCACCCACCGACCCGGCGCCGACCGGGCCGGTGCCCCGCATGGCGCCGGAGGCCGAGGGGGCCGAGGCGCCTCCCGCCCCGCGGCCGGAGGGGATCCCGCCGGACAGGCCGGGCCCCTTTCGTCCAAACGGCTCCGCCACCGAACCTCTCCGCCGCCCCAGGGCCGAATCGGCCAGAGACTGGACCCGGTCGAGACCGAGGGCCGAGGAGACCCGGGCCAGCGGCCGCAGCACCACCAGGGACGCCGAGCGACGGAGGCCCAGGGGCGAGGCCTCCGCGGCCCGCTTCAGGGCCGGAGCGGCCAGCAGCGCCCACAACAGGAAGCACACGCCGGCCACGACCAGGACGTGCCCGGCGGGGCCGACCCGGCGGCGCGGGCGGTCCGGATCGGCCCCACCCCGCCGCGATGGGGCGGGGGCGGCGGCGAGCCCCTCGGGGCGGGAGCCGGCCGTTCGTTCCTCCAGCGCGGTCGCCATGGCCGTCAGAACCGGAAATAGATGAAGGGGGCAACGCCCTGCGGCCCCATCGTGGTGGCGGTGAACAGAACCGCGGCCAGGACCGCTCCCTGCACGGCCGGCCGGAGCTGGGAGAACCCATCCTGGACCCTGGCCGGGAGCTCCTTCGGCACGTACTGGGCCGCCAGCATCCCCAGGATGACCAGCAGCACCAGGGGGGTCGCCGCGGGGGCCGGTCCGAACGTCGTGACCAGCCGTCCCAGCATGGCGAAGGCCGTGCGCAGCGAGTCGGCCCGGAAGAACAGCCACCCCAGGCAGACCAGGTTGAACGTGGCCACTCGCTGCACCAGCCGGGCGGCCGGCGCGTCGGCCATGGCGGGGAGGCCGCGGGCCAGCCTTCGTTCGCGCTTCCACCTCCCGGCGGCGAGGCCGGCCCCGTGCAGGCCGCCCCAGAACACGAAGGTCCACGCCGCGCCGTGCCACAGCCCGCCCAGGAGCATCGTGATCATGACGTTGCGATAGGTCTTCCACCGGGCCGAGTCCCGGGAGCCGCCGAGCGGGATGTACACGTAGTCCCGGAGCCACCGGGAAAGCGTCATGTGCCATCGCCGCCAGAAGTCCTGGAGCGAGCGAGCCGTGTAGGGGGCGTCGAAGTTCTCGGGGAACCGGAACCCCAGGAGCAGGGCGATGCCGATGGCCATGTCCGTGTAGCCGCTGAAGTCCGCGTAGATCTGGACCGCGTAGGCGTACACGGCGACCAGGATCTCCAGGCCCGTGTGCTGACCCGGCGTGCCGAACACCGGGTCGACGATGGCGGAGGCCAGGAAGCTCGAAACCACGACCTTCTTGAACAACCCGCCGAAGATCAGGTAGGCGGCCCGCGAGCGGTCGACCCGCCGGGGGTCGCGCCGCCCCCGGATCTGCGGCAGCAGCTCTCCACCCCGCACGATGGGCCCGGCCACCAGGTGGGGGAAGAACGAGAGGTACACCGCGACGTCCAGCCAGGCCGCCGGTTCGAGCCGGCGACGGTACACGTCCACCGCGTAGGAGATGGCCATGAAGGTGAAGAACGAGATGCCCACCGGCAGGGCCACCTGCAGCAGCGGCAGGGGCGAGCGGATCCGGAAGATGTGGAGGGTGTTCGAGAGGTTCAGGGCCAAGAATCCGTAGTACTTGAACCAGGCCAGGAGGCCCAGGATCACCACCACCGTCCCGGCGAGTGCCGACCGGCGGAGTCGCTCCTCCTCGAACCGGTGGATCAGCAGCGTGCCGGCCTGGGCTGCCACGGTCACCCCGGCCAGGAGGAACACGAACCGCCAGTCCCACCAGCCGTAGAACACGTAGCTGGCCCCGATCATGAACAGCTTCCATTGCTTGGGGAACGGGTTCAGGAGCCAGTGCACCACGAAGACCAGCCCGAAGAAGATGGCGAAATCGATTGTGGGAAACAGCATCGCCGGGCTGCCCCGTCCTGGTCGCTATGGGCTCTGTCCCTCGCGGGAACCTCCCGGGCGGACCACGGCGAGAGTCCGGCTCGACTGACGCCAGACCGCTCGGAGAAGGTGACCCATGGTAACGCGGGTGGCAAGAGGGGGGCAGACCCCCATTCGGAGGATATGGCCGGGAGGAAGCAGGCCGGGCCGCCGTCAGCCGTGTTCGACCTGCGAGCCTATGGGGCCGCGCAGCTCGTCGCGTAGGTGCAGTCGTTGAACGCGGTCTTGGCCGTGTTCGGTGCCGAAGGCGTGGCCAGGACCTTGCCCGAGTTCGCGTCGACCAGCTGGATGGACTCGGACGACTTCAGGGCGGCGTTCTGCCCGTTCACCTGGGCTCCGCTGAACTTCACGGTCCCCAGGTTCGGCAGCGCCGAGAAGCCCGACCCGCCGCCCCCGATGATCAGAGGGGTCTCCTCGACCCACTCGGCGGTGAGGTGGGTGGACGAATAGGGAACGGTCATCTTCCAGGACTTGCCGGTGGTGGTGTTCGTCAGGGCGATGGTCCAGAGCTCCTCCGCGGCCTCGGAGATCATGCCGGTGATGTTGTCGCCGGCCCGGACGGCGAACCCGCTGATCTTCACGCTGGGGGCCGGGATGAGCTCCCACCAGGCGTAGTAGGAGGCCTTGCCCGAAGAGCTGACGTCCTGCTCGGTGCCGGCCTGGATGAGGGTGGTGTCGGTGACGTTGCAGTTGGCGTCCACGCAGCCGCCCCCGATGCCGATCCAGCTCGAGGAGTACTCGGCCTGACCGCTGGTGTGTTGCTTCGCCGTGGGGACGACCCAGGTCCCCGCGACGGAGTTGAACAGCCCGCCCTTTTCGAGCGTTCCCTGGTTGTAGCCCGACCAGTTGCTCGATTGGTTCCCTCCGAGGGTCACGATCGGCCGGTGGTGGAGGGCGAAGCCCTGGGCGACGGCGCCGGCCCCCCCGGCGGCGGACAGGGCGATCATCGACACCATCGTTGCGGCGAACGCCAGCCGTCTGATCATGGTCTCTCCTCCTCGGTCGGGTCCCCGTATGGTGCCGGAGGACTAGCCCAGTATAGCTAGTCCTTTGTGGGGACCTCAATCTGAGTCTTCCCCCCGCCGCGGGATTCGATGCCGGCATCGCCCGGGGAGGCGGGGCCCCGGGTAGGCGGGGCCCCGGGTAGGCTCTGTGCCTCGATGGACGCCCTGCCGCTGGTGGCGGTGACCTTCCCGGTGCGGCCGGAGGACCGCGCGACCTTCGAGGCCACGCTGGCGGGCGTGGCCCGGGTGGCCTTCCTGGCCGAGCTCGACCACGACGGGCGAGCGGGCCGGCTGGCCGAGGCCGAGGTCCTGCTGTCGTGGCTGTGGGGGAGCGAGATCCGTCCCGAGGAGCGGGAGCTCCTGGGGAGGGTTCGGTTCGTGCAGCTCCTGAGCGCCGGGGCCGACGGGGTGCCGTTCGCCGACATCCCGCCGCACATCGAGGTGGCCGGCAACGTGGGGGCCTATGCCGAACCCATGGCCGAGCACGCCCTGGCCATGGCCCTGGCGCTGGCGAAGCGGCTGCCCCTGCGGCACGCCGAGATGGTCCGGGGAGAGTTCCGGCACTTCGCCTTCAGCCGAACCCTCGACGGTGCCGTTTGCGGCATCCTGGGTTACGGAGGCATCGGGAGGGCCGTGGCCCGGTTGCTCCGGGCGTTCGGCGCGCGGATCCACGCGGTGAACACGTCGGGCCGAACCGCCGACCCCGAACCCGTCGAGTTCCTGGGGACGCTCGAGGACCTCGACGCCGTGCTGGCGGCCTCAGACGTCCTGGTGATCGCCCTGCCGCTGACCCGGGGGACCCGGGGACTGATCGGCCGCCGGGAGCTGGAGCTGATGAAGCCCGACGCCATCCTGGTCAACGTGGCCCGGGGGGCCGTCGTCGAGGAGGAGGCGCTGTTCGACCACCTGTCGGCGCATCCCGAGTTCATAGCCGGGCTGGACGTGTGGTGGCGGGAGCCCCTGCACCAGGGTGAGTTCCGGGTGGACCATCCCTTCTTCGACCTGCCGAACGTCCTGGGGTCGCCGCACAACTCGGCCCTGGTGCCGGGCAGCCTGGAGGCGGCGGCCCGCCACGCCGCGCAGAACGTGGCCCGCTATCTGCGGGATGAGCCCGTGGCCGGGGTGGTCAGGCGGGAGGACTACGAGGCCTGAGGCCGGTGCTCAGCGAGCGGCCAGCCAGGCTCGAAACTGCCTCAGGAGCGTCTCGCCGCCCCGGGGCGGGTCCTTTCGATCAAGCCAGGAGGCCCGCTTCCGCTCATCCTCCAGGCGGACCCATTCATAGCCGTAGGAGCGGGGACCGGCCCAGAACGGCTCGGGCAGCCACTGCTCGCGCTGCAGCTCGGCCACCGCGGCGTACCCGTACCGGGCGCGGCCCTTCCAGAAGTCATCCATGCCGTGGAGCGGGGAGCCCCGGGTTCGAGCCCGCACGTCGGCCACCTGGGAGTACTCGCCGATCCAGCACAGCCGCACGGACGCTTGGGCCACGAACAGCCCGCCGTGGAGCTGCACCCACACCCGGTCGTCCTCGAAGGCCCCGTGCTTGTGCAGGGGGCCGGGCCGGTCGCGGATCTCCACCCCGAAGCCGACCAACGGCCGGGACGGCGAGCCGGCCAGGTGTTCGAGCTTCCTGATGAGGACGTGGTCCATCCGAACGGTGATCCTACCGGGAGGTCTCCCATCGCCGGACCCGGCCCGGTGCTACGGTTCGGCCCGGGCATGGTGCGACTCGGGCTGACGCCGCCGATCGAGGTGATGGGCCTGCGGCCCTCGGTCGACCTGTGCGTTCGGGCCGAATCGCTCGGCTACACCGACGTGTGGTCGGCGGAGGTCAACGGCGCCGACGGCTTCACCCCGCTGGCTGCCGTCGCGGTGCAGACCTCGTCGGTCCGGCTCGGCCTGGCCCTGGCGCCCGTCTACACACGCCCTCCCGCTCTGACCGCCATGAGCGCGGCCGCGGTCCAGGGGCTGTCGGGAGGACGGTTCGTGCTGGGCGTTGGGGCCTCCTCGCCCGCCATCGTCGAGGGCTGGATGGGCATGACGCTGGACCGCCCGGCCCGGCGGGTCCGCGAGTACGTCGAGGCCCTGCGCAGGGCCCTGGCCGGAGAGAAGGTGACCTACGCGGGGGAGACCCTTCGCCTCGACGGCTTCCGGCTCGGGGTCGATCCCGGCGGGCCCGTGCCGGTCATGATCGGGGCGCTGGGCCCGGCGATGTGCCGGCTGGCCGGGCGGATCGCCGACGGGGTGCTGTTCTTCCTGATGACGCCGGAGGGCGTGGCCCGGGCGCTTCGCGAGGTGGCCGCCGGGGCGGAGGAGACCGGCCGGGACCCGGGTGACCTCGACGTGTTCATCCGGTTGCCGGTGGCGGTGGACGAACCCGAAGACGTGGTGCGGTTCCTCGGCAGGCGCCTGCTGACGGGCTATGCGGTGACGCCCGCCTACAACGCGTCCCTGCGGCGCCAGGGGTTCGAATCGGAAGCCGCCGCCATCGCGGAGGCGTGGTCCGGGGGCGAACGCGACCGGGCCACCCGGGCCTTCACCGACGAGATGTTCGAGCGGTTGTTCGTGTTCGGCGACGCCGAGGCCTGCCGGGGGCGGATCGAGGACTACCGGGCCGCCGGAGTCCAGACCCCCGTGATCATGCCGATCTCCGTGGCCGGCACGCCCGAGGAGCGAGCCGAACGCGTCACCGCCGCGGTGGAGGCGCTTCCGCTTCCCCTGGGTGCCTGAACCGACCGGTCGACGCCGGTATCGTTCGCGGGCTCTTCGAACCGGGGCCTGTCCCGGCTGGGTCGCCCCGAGCCCGGCCGGAGCCTAGCCCTTCGCGGCCTTGATGGCCTCGGTGATCGCCGGAACGAGCTTCAGGGCGTCACCCACGATGCCCAGATCGGCGTACTGGAAGATCGGGGCGTCCTTGTCCTTGTTGATGGCGATGATGCGCTTGGACTCCTTCATCCCCACCAGGTGCTGGGTGGCCCCGCTGATGCCGATGGCGAAGTAGACCTCGGGCTTCACGGTCTTTCCGGTCTGCCCGATCTGCATGTTGTAGGGCACCCACCCCGCGTCGACCACCGCCCGCGAGGCTCCCACGGCGGCCCCTCCCAGGGCGGAGGCCAGCTCGTCGAGCAGCTTGAAGTTCGCCGGGTCCTGGAGGCCCCGCCCACCCGAGATCACGACCTTGGCCTCCTCGAGCTTCGGCCCGGCCGCCGCCTCCTCGTGGCGTTCGACCCGTCTCGCCTTCTTGAGGTCGTCGCCGATCCCGCCCGCGTCGACCTGCACCACGCTGGGCCCGGAGCCGCCGGCGGCCTGCGAGGCCTCGAACGACTTGGCCCTCACGATGACCAGCTTGGGGTCGGGTCCGGTCAGGGTGACGTCCACCACCTGCGAGCCGCCGAAGATCTGCGCCTGCGCGTAGTCCGGCGCCAGGAGGTCGGAGGCGTTCGACATCAACGTCACGCCGAGCCGGGCCGACAGCCGCCCGGCCACGTCGCGCGAGTCGTAGGTGGGCGAGAACAGGATCAGCTCCGGGTGGTGCTCCCCCACGAGCTGCGCCAGCGCCTCCACGTGAGGCTGGGCCACGAACTCGTCGAACACGGGGTCGTCGGAGGCGAACACGGTCTCGGCGCCGTACTCGCCGAGCTGCGGGGCGGCCTGCGTGGCCCCCGCTCCGAGGACGACGGCGGAGGCGGACGACCCGAGGTCGCGGGCCTTGGTGAGGTTCTCCAGGGCGGTCTGTTCGACCTTGCCGTCGGGCGACGTTTCGGCGTAGACCCAGATCCCCGGCATCCTCAGATCACCTTCGCTTTCTTCAGGAAGTCCACGACCTTGGCCGGCGCCTCGCCGGGGTCGTCCACGACCTCGCCGGCGCCCCGCTCGGGGACCGGTTCGACGCCCATGACCTCCTGGGTCGCTCCGGCCTCCTCGGCGGGCAGCCCGAGGTCGCCCAGCGATAGCGTGTCCACCGGCTTCTGCTTGGACTGCATGATCCCC
>WNGK01000356.1_pt1 | contig 49638 bp, 44 predicted proteins | sample 5400601 | NCBI WGS metagenome assembly WNGK01 (sample SAMN13153376, study PRJNA577476) | soil metagenome | isolation source: 60 cm soil or saprolite under Garry oak tree replicate 1 | place: USA:California | collected 2016-06-15 | reverse complement strand
TTCAATAGACTTGTTAGGCCATCTCTCTTGGAGCAATTCCTGTTCAACTCTGCTCACTGTCCAGGTCTCATCAGATTGATCGATCAATTCATACTCAAGTTGCCGCGTCTCCTGCGCCTTCCGCTGCACTTCGTGGTCGCCGGTTACACGTGCCTCGCTCTCTTCACGGAGGAAATGAAGATCAACCGTGTCAAAAATAATCCGGCTCTGCGGCGCAAACAGGCGAACATCAGCGATATGTTTGCGCGCAAAATCACACCGGCTTAACACAACGGCATCAAAGTCGGAGCCGTGCGAAATGAGGTAGTCGCGCACTTTTTTGACATAAGGGTGATAGACCACCTCGATTCCACGTTTTTGCAGCTCGCCCGTGTAGGGGCAAATGTTTGCAAGGTTGTCGGGAATGAAAGTGACGCGATGGCCAAGCTGGCAGAGGAGCTTGAGGATTTGGAACATCCGGAGCGATCCTGAATCGCGATCGGACATTGGAACATGGTGGTCAATTACCAGAATATTTTTCCGACCCGGCGGCGGCTGCCGCAGGAATGCCAAATCGCCATTGCCTGGTCTTGCCATCAGTTCAACGGCCCACCTTTCCGCAAATGTCGAGCGGTTGATATCCTGATGTTTTTTTGTGCCCGTTGCGAGATCAGTTCCGCCAGTTGCTCCTTCATAGTGGATAACCTCGCTTAGCGGCTGATATAACACCTTGTAACCAAGTCGGTGCACCTTGAACGATAAATCGGTATCTTCGTAATAAGCGGGCGCGTAGCGCGAATCGAAACCACCCACGCTCTCAAACAATGCCTTGGGAATCATCAGTGACGCTGCTGAGCAATAATCTACTTCGCGGAGATAATTGTATTCAGGTTTTTCAGGGTCATCGAACTTCCCGTAGTTCCATCCGGAGGCATCCTGCCAGATAATCCCGCCTGCCTCCTGTAGACGACCATCCGGGTAAACGAATTTTGAGCCGACGATGCCGGCTTGCGGCTCGTCGGCAAAGGTATCCGCCAGCGCGCTCAGCCAACCATCCTTAACAACCGTATCGTTATTTAAGAAAAGGAGATATTTGCCGCGCGCCTTTTCCGCACCGCGGTTGCAGGAGGCGATGAAACCGGAGTTCGTCTCGTTGCGCAGATAGACAACCCCCTTCATCCGCGGAATAGCCTCAGCGGTCGCATCCGTGGAGCAATCGTCCACAACAATGACTTCAAAACGCTCTGTTCCCTGATGTTCTTGAAGCGAAGCCAGGCAGGCCTGCGTGAAATGGAACTGATTAAACACTGGAACGATGATTGAAATTTCGACCTGTTCGTGGATCGGAAACTCAATGGGACGCGTCGGCACGGGAGGGTCATGAATAGCTGCTGACAATGTCGCGCTAGAAGCTGTCTTCTGCGAGGGGGCCGAATCTGCACCTGAAACGAGGGCCTGGATTTCGTTATCAATCGCAGCAACCTCGGGATGAGTGGTTAGCCACTTCTGGTAAGTCGAGACGATTTTTTCCAAGTGCCCGTAGCCTAACGAGCGGCGCGACTGCGGGGGAGAAAGCTTTGCCTTTAGTGCGGCAACCGGATTTGCAATTTGCCAGCGCGCCGAAGAGCGAAGCCGGGCCGCTGCGTCGTCAGCCTCGTCCAAAAGCCGGCAAAGCCTTTTGGTAGTCTTCAACTGTTGGCGCAGACGGTTCCGCAGGTCCTCTCCCCGCGCTTCGCTCTCCGCCAGGCTAATGCTTCTGGCGCGGAGAAGCTGATTCATCTCCATAATGCGATCGCGTAACTGCTCAACTTCACCGTTATAGCGGGCTTCCGTTCGTGCGAGATGGGTGCTGAGTTCCTCGATTTGGGCTTTGTAGCCAACTTCGGTTTGCGCAAGATGGGCGCTGAGTTCCTCGACTTGCGACTTGTGCCGAGCTTCGGTTTGCGCAAGATGGGCGCTGAGTTCCTCGACTTGCGACTTGTGCCGAGCTTCGGTTTGCGCAAGATGGGCGTTGAGTTTCTCGATTTCAGTCTTGTGGCGAGCCTCCGTTTGCGCAAGGAGTTCGCGCTCGAGATGCTCGATCTGCGCAATTCTTTCTGGAATGAAGGCATTCAGCCGGCTCACCGCTCCGGGAAGCAAGTTGGCCTCGTCCGGTTTCGCTCCTTGCAGGGCCGTGGCCCCTTTGTTCCTTCCTCTCGCCGATGCCTCGGCAATCAAAGCGCGATAAAGTTCGATCACTTCCGCCGACACGCGAGCATCGATCATTTGGTCAATCGTGAAATGGGTGTGGCGTCTTCGCTTGGTTACCAATGCGGCTGCGCTGGCTACTTCTGCATTGGGCAAACCAACGAAATTCGCAATTCGCCGCAATTCCGTTTCCGCGTCTGCGAAAAAGAAATCGTAATGAGTAACTAGTCGGTCTTTCCCCTTTGTTGTCTCAAGCAAGCGTCGGTTATAGATTTCCCAAAGCCGCAAACCGAATGAATAAGACGTTCCGTTCCGTTCCCGCATCGAGTAAGCGACTTCCAGCGGATTCCGCACGACGATAAGCGTTTTCAGCCCGGGCAAGAGATCCTGCCAGAATGGCAGCGTCAAACTGTTGCGCGGATCCTTCCAGCCCCAGACGCTTACCGAATTAAATCCTTCGACCAGCAGCCGCGCTTTCATCCGCAAAGGATCAAGCCGGGGATTCGTAAAGTTCTCGTCAGCCCTTGGTGGCAGATCCCAGGCCCCGCCGAGCTCATTCAACAATTCGTCGTTCAAGGCCACGAATCCCAGATGTTCCCAGAAACCCTCGGGGTTATCGGCCTGCGCAGGCATCAATTCGCTCTGTGGCCCCAGGTAGAGCCCGCAAGTATGCAGTAACCTCGTAACCATCGACGTGCCTGAGCGGTGCGCTCCGGCAATGCAAACCGCAGTCTGGGTGTCAGCGCTATTTTTCACTCAAAATAATTACAAAACGATGGGCCGCGCAGTGCGTCAAGCCGATTAGTCAGCATCGGCAACAAACGATCCGTGGCTACGGAAACAGTTGCACGTTTGGCGCGGAGCTCCGCCTCGCGCTGTAAAATCTTCGTCGCACAAATTCCAGCCACGTCTAAGCTTCCTACCGATGCAGCGAATTGACGGCCGTGGCCCCGCTGAGATCCGCTCACTCAATTTCGAGCTGAACGTGGCACCGTATGCGAGCGGTTCCGTGCTCGTCTCGATGGGTAAAACGCGAGTGATCTGCGGCGTCACTATCGAAGAAGCGGTACCGCGCTGGATGAAAGAACAAGGAGTGACGGGCGGCTGGCTTACTGCCGAATATTCGATGCTTCCGTACTCGACACAGGCTCGAAAGGCGCGCGACATCGCAAAGGGCCGGATCGATGGTCGCAGCGTAGAGATTCAACGTTTGGTTGGCCGGTCGCTGCGAGCAGTTGTCGATCTCGAGAAACTTGGGCCGCGCACGATCTGGGTCGATTGCGACGTCTTGCAAGCTGACGGAGGGACACGCACCACTGCAATCACTGGGGCCAGTCTGGCTCTCGCCATAGCCTGTCGCAAGCTTCTGAGAGAAAAAAAGCTCGACGCCCCTCCGATGCAAAAGTTAGTCGCCGCAGTGAGTGCCGGCGTTCTCGACGGACAGGCTATCGTGGATCTTAATTACGAAGAGGACAAACTCGTCGCTGTTGATTTTAATCTTGTGGCTACCGAAGACGGCGAATTCGTAGAGGTGCAAGGCTCTGGTGAAGAAGCGACGTTTGCGGGGTCGCAACTGGATGAAATGCTCGCGCTCGCACAGAAAGGCGTCGTAGAACTGATCGCAGCCCAGCGCGCTGTTCTGGCGCGAATTATGGTTTCGCCGCCGGAAACTTAAATCGTTGCTCGCGCACATTGTTTGCTTTAAAGCGAGACGCCGCTCATGAAGAAAGCACTCATCACCGGCATTACCGGCCAGGATGGTAGTTATCTGGCCGATCTGCTGCTCAAGAGAGACTACGAAGTCCATGGGATCATTCGCCGCGCCAGCACATTCAACACTTCGCGCATTGATCATCTTTACGCCGATCCCCACATCAACGGAGTCCGAATGTTTCTGCATTACGGAGACCTCAGCGATTCCGTGAATCTGGTGAAACTTCTTTACCAGTTGAAGCCGGACGAAATTTATCATCTGGGCGCACAGAGCCACGTGCGCGTGAGCTTCGACATTCCCGAGTACACTTCCGATGTCACTGGCGTGGGCACGATCCGGATTTTGGAGGCGATTCGCGAAGCAGGATTGCGTTCCCGTTTTTTTCAGGCGTCGAGCAGCGAAATGTTTGGCAAGGTCCAACAAGTGCCGCAAACGGAAAAGACGCCCTTTTGGCCGCGCAGCCCATACGGCGTCGCAAAAGTCTTTTCGTATTGGGCGACGGTTAACTATCGAGAGAGCTATGGTCTTTGCGCGAGCAACGGCATCATGTTTAACCATGAAAGCCCGCGTCGCGGCGAAACTTTCGTCACCCGAAAAATCTCGCGCGCCGTTGCCGCGATTAAACACGGGCTCCAAAAAGAACTGTTCCTCGGCAACCTGGACGCGAAGCGGGATTGGGGCTTTGCGCCCGAGTACGTTGAAGGCATGTGGCGAATTGTGCAGCTCGGAGAAGGGGATGATTTCGTGTTGGCTACTGGCGAAACTCACACAGTGCGTGAGTTTGTCGAAGCCGCATTTGCTCACGCAGATCTTGATTGGAAGGAATTCGTAAAGCACGACGTGCGGTATGAGCGGCCGGCTGAGGTTGACCTTCTCGTTGGTGACGCTTCGAAAGCCAGGAAAATTTTGGATTGGCAACCGAAAGTGCATTTCCGGGAGCTCGTCGCTATCATGGTAGATGCAGACATGAACTTGCTCTCGCGCGAGACGCCGAGAAAACATCTTGGAAAATTGCCGTAGGTAGGGACGGCGCCGGCGGCCGTCTGGACATCGCAGCGCGATGTCCCTACCGCATCACAAATGGCGCTGGATTGGTGTCGGCCATTGAGTGGGCCGAGACCATACTTGGAACGGCGCTGGCAAGTGGGGCGTTCACAATGGTAACTCCGGCGCCGGCTCCTACGATGTCGTATAATTGTATGATGTCACTGGAGCGCATCCGGACGCATCCATAACTCGCAGGCAAGCCGATGTTCCGTTCCTCTGGTGTGCCGTGGATGTAAATGGTCCGGGCAAACGCATTTCCGTTTTGCGTCTCGCGTCCACGCAGCCAGAGAATACGCGTTACGATTGGGTCGCGACCTGGGGAATCCGGTAGGACAATTTCGCCGGTACGGCGGCGATCTTTAAAAACCGCGCCAGGTGGCGCATTGTCGCCAATTTTTTTCGCGATCTCCAGTTGGCCTAGGGGCGTATAACTGCTGCCTGGCCAATCACCGAGACCAAACTTGGATGTGGAGACCGGATAGACGGCCATGAGAGTGCTGCCATCGAGAACAGCCAATCTCTGTTCGCGCGTGCTGATCACGATGTGATGTCGGGTGTCAGGCGCTGCGCACGATGCGAGAAATAGTGCAAGAAGCAAAAGGTAGGGACGGCGCGCTGCGCCGTCCGGACATCGCAGCGCGATGTCCCTACCAGATCCCCCGAATCGCGTCCTACCATTGTCGATTCTCATTGGCGATTGAACTGAAAAAACTTTTCCGCCGTTTCCGTTGTCGCTTCGGCAATTTCTTCCAATGAAAGTTCTCGCGCCGCCGCAATGGTTTCTGCTACGATGCGTGTATAGGCTGGTTCGCAGCGCTTTCCGCGAAAGGGAACCGGCGCCAAATACGGGCAATCGGTTTCCACCATAAATTTCCATAGGGGGATTTGTGCCGCCACTTGTTGCACGGCTGCGCCGTTTTTGAAAGTAACAATTCCAGTGAAAGAAACCAGGTGATCGAGACCGAAAACTTCGTTCGCTTGGTCGAGCGAGCCGCCAAAGCAATGAAAAACGCCGCGCACTTTGCCTGCGTACGGTCGCATGATCTTGAGCGTGTCTTCCCAGGCGTCACGCTGATGGATCACCGCGTTGAGCCCCAGCTCCACGGCGAGATCAAGTTGCTGCTGGAATAAACTCGTCTGCTTCGATTTGTAAGCGCCGTCGCGAATTTGCGCTTCAATTTCTTCATCCGTCTCAGTCCGCAGCGCGGACATGACCTGCACCTGCTTTTCCTTTGCTACTTTTTCGCTGGGCAAGCGGTGATAATCGAGTCCGGTTTCACCGATTGCCACCACCCGCGGGTTCCTTGCCAGTTCGCGCAGCGGCGTGATCACATCGTCCTGCGCCTCTTCAACGTAAGTCGGATGAACGCCAATCACTGCGAAAACGGCTGAATACTTTTCCGCGAGATCGATAGCGCGCCGGCTGCTTTCGATGGAAGTCCCGATGGTAATTATGCGCGTGACGCCAGCCTCGATCGCGCGCCCCAACACGTCCTCGAGATCATGGGTGAAATCGGGATAATCGAGGTGGGCGTGTGTTTCGACTAACATGAGAAGGGTTGAAGCGTTAAAGCGTTCCGAAAGGTAGGCAGGTAATGTTCCGCTTCAACGCTTCAACCTGCCGCCTCACCATTCTAGTATCGTGCTCGCCCAGGTGAGACCGCCGCCGAACACGACCATCAGAACATAATCGCCGGGTTTAATCCGCCCGGTGCGATTGGCTTCGTCGAGTGCGATCGCCACGGCCGCAGCGGAAGTGTTGCCATAGCGGTCCAGATTCACAAACATCTTGTCGCGTGAAATGCCGAGCCGATCCGCGATGGCTTCAATGATGCGCACATTCGCCTGGTGCGGAATGACGCAGGCAATGTCCTCGATGGAAAGTCCGGCTTGGTTGAGGACTTTCCTGGCCGCATTGAGCATTGCGGTAACAGCCTGCTTGTAAACTTCCTTTCCGGTCATGTGGATCGTTTGCAAATTCAGATCGACATTTTCGCGTGTAATCGGGCATCGCGAACCACCGCCGGGCATAAACAAAATATCGGAATACTGACCGTCGCTCCCGATGTGAGTGCTGATTACGCCGTGGGCACTGCCGCGGTGGCGCAAAACAGCGGCGCCGGCGCCATCTCCAAAAAGGACGCAAGTATTGCGATCGGTCCAGTTAGTGATCGATGTCAATTTCTCGGCTCCGATCACGAGGACAGTGTCGTGTGTATGGGAGGTAATAAATTGCTGTGCGATCTCCAGGCCAAACAGAAAGCCGGCGCAGGCCGCGGAAACATCGAGACAAGCGGCGTTGGTTGCCCCGATCTTCTTCTGAACGAAGCAGGCCGTGGCCGGGAAAAGCATGTCGGGAGTGGCCGTTGCGACGAGAATGAGATTGATTTCTTTCGGCGAAATCTTTGCCTGCTCGATGGCCTTGAGCGCTGCCTTGGCTGCCATATCGCTGGTATTTTCATCTTTTGCGGCAATACGGCGTTCCTTAATTCCGGTGCGAGTGGTGATCCAATCGTCGCTGGTATCGACCATGCGCGAGAGGTCCGCGTTGGTCAGAATCTTTTCAGGCACATAGCTTCCTGTGCCGATGATTGAGACCGTGCGCAGCGGTTTAGTGGAGCGCGGGCTCGAGCGAGGCTGTCGTTTCATAGTAACGGCGAATCTCCTCGACAATATGCGGGTTCACCTGCTGTTCAATCGACTCTGCCGCCACCCGTAGCGCATTCTTGACCGCCAGTGGCGTGCTCGCGCCATGCGCGATGATGCAGATGCCGTTCACGCCGAGAAGCGGACTGCCGCCGTACTCTTCATAGTTCGTCTTATCCTTAATTGTTCCGATGGCATTCTTTGCGAGGAATGCGCCGACTTTTCGCATCCTTGTACGCATGAGCTCGTGCTTGAGCCATTGAAACATCGCCACCGCGATCGATTCGCACGTTTTCAAGATCACGTTCCCGACGAATCCGTCGCACACGACAACTTCAACCGGATCTTCAAAGAGATGACGGCCTTCTATGTTGCCAACGAAGTTAAGCGAACTTGGTCTCAGCATCTTGAACACTTCCTTGGTCAATTCGGTGCCCTTAACATCCTCATCGCCGAGCGAGACCAAACCAACGGTCGGATTCTTGTAATGGAGAACATGGCGTGAATAGACCGAGCCCATGAACGCGTATTGAAGAAGATGTTCTGGGCGCGCATCGATGTTTGCGCCTGCGTCGATCAAAACGAAAACATTCGTTTCGGTCGGAAGCACGGCCGCGATACCCGGTCGATCGATTCCTGGCAATGTGCGAAGCTTAATCGTGCCCGCGGCGACGGCTGCGCCCGTATGACCTGCGCTCACAACTGCATCCGCTTGGCCGTGCTTCACCAGATCAAAGGCGCGGCTTACTGATGAATCTTTCTTTCGCCTGACTGCCGACCATGCGCGGTCGCTCATCTCTACGACTTGCGTCGCGTGCGTGATCTCGATCCGGTTGTCGTTGCAGCCATGCTTCTTGAGTTCTGCTTCAATCCGGGCGGAATCGCCGACAAGAAAAAGTTTGTTGATGTGACGGTATTCACGCAGCGCCATAACGGCGCCGGCAACGAGGTTAGGCGGGCCAAAGTCACCGCCCATCGCATCGAGGGCGATCTTCATCAGTGCGAAACTTTGCGAACTTTAGCCGCCGAATGCAAAGCGAAAAATGTGGAACGACGCAAATCGAGATTCCAGAATCGAGAATCGCAACCGACGTAACGATTTAACGATTCACGATATAACGCTTTAATGCTTCAACGCTTCAATGCGAATCTACTTCCCCTCGAGCGTCAACACCTGTCGTCCACGATAGTAACCGCAAGATGGACACGCGATGTGCGAGGGGATAGTGCTTCCGCATTGTGGGCATTTGTTAAGATGCGAGGCACGCCAGCGGTTCGCCGCTTTACGTGTGCGTAACCGCATTTTGGATGTTTTGCGCTTTGGAACTCCCATGGCAGGCGGCTATGAAAGCACGATCTCGTGGAAAAACAACCAGCGACCTGGGTGATCTATCAAAAGTTACACGGTTAGACTAGGAACGACGATTTACGATTCAACGGTTCAACTTCAATTTATCCAATGCGCTCCAATCTGGTTTGCGCTGTGTATCCCGGTCGGCGCTTTCGAGGTTCGTTGTCTTACAAACCCGATCTCCATCTTTGTCGCAACGCGGATGCGCTGGCAAGTTCAGTAAAAGGTCCTCGCGCATGAATGGCGTCAGATCGACAGTCTCCGGCCCGCGCAGCTCGGTATGCACGGCAAACGTGGGCACCTGGATTTCGTGAACAAAGTTTTCCAAACACGACACGCAGCGGAGCTCCACCGGCTGCGACAGCGAGCCGCTCGCCCACAGCGCGCCTCCCGCAACGCCCAAATCGATATCGTAATGCAGCCGACCGACGCAACGAATTCCCTCTGCTTCCATTTCCCTGATTGGGCAATCCTCCTCCCCTTCGAGATGTAGACCCTGAACTGGAATTTGTTTCAGATGGACTTTCATTAGGGAAACCTTTCGGAGTTTATCACCTGAATCTCCTGTTCAGCGCGTTGGCTACACAAGCCGGAACAAAATCCGAGACGTCGCCGCCAAGGCGCGCGATTTCTTTAACGATACGAGAACTCAAGTAAGTATATTCCTCCTTCGGCATGAGGAAAATTGTTTCTACTAGCGCGTCCAGTTTGCGATTCATCAGCGCCATTTGAAATTCAAATTCAAAATCGGAAACCGCGCGCAAACCGCGGATGACGGCGCCAGCTTTTTCTGCCTTGGCGAACTCGACAAGCAATCCCTTAAACTCAGCGATTCGCACATTGTCGATCTTTCCTGCGGTCTCTCGCAGTAAACTGAGACGTTCCTTTAGCGAGAAAAGCGGCTGCTTCTCGTCATTATGCGCCACAGCCACAATGACTTCATCGAATAATTTTCGCGCACGCTCAATCACGTCGAGGTGACCATTCGTGACCGGATCAAAGCTGCCCGGATAAATTGCCCGTCTCATTTGCAAAAACTCGCAGAGGAATCACAAATGAAAAGCGGATTGAAAATGACGAAGCGCGAATGACGAATGACGAAGGAAACACAAAACCCGAATGATCAGTCGTCAGTTCGATTTTTCGTCCTTCATTCGGTCCAAGTTGCCCAATGCTCGCGAAACACGACATTAACGTTCAGCTAATGCCGAATTCATCGCCGTACAAAACAATCGCCGTGGCGAGCACGTTTTCTCCCCGGTTCAGGCAAGTTCTTGCCGAAGCGAAGCGAATCCAGGAACGGTTTTCTGCGGACCTTCACCTCATCTACGTGGGTAAACGGAATGAGGAAACGGCAAAGAAATTTAACGATGCGCTGGCACAACTGGAGCTTCCGGTCGATTCAACGATTCATTACGAAGAAGGAGACCCGCCCGAAGCTATTCTCCACTTGCTCGCTCGCGAGGAGATCGACATGGTGATCGCCGGCGCGTTGGAAAAAGAGATCGTGCTGCATCCATTCCTGGGAAATGTGGCGCGCCGTCTCGTGCGAGAAGCACCCTGCTCGGTCATGCTTTTTACCAGACCGGCGATAGAACCCCAACCTCTCCGATGCATCGTTTTCGTTGCAGATTATTCCGATTACGGATTGGAGGCTTTAAAGAGAACGCTGCCGTTCGCTGCAGTGGAATCGTGCGAGCGGCTGTATGTTATTCGCATTATCACGACGTTTGACCAGGCGCGCGCGTCGATTCGCGCGGATGCCGCCGAGGGTGAAAAACCTCAGACAAAGGATGAGGAAGAAGACGCGCTGGAAAAATTCGTTTTGTCAGCGGGCACTACCGAGGTCCCAATCGAGGCGCGTTGCATCCGCGGAAACACTGGGTTAGCGGCCTCGGATTTCGTTCAATCAGTGAAAGCGGACTTGCTTGTAGTGCCGATGCAGAAAAATGCCGGCGCGATCCAGCAACTGCCGAGTAACATCGCCTGGGTTACTGATGTCATTCCGTGTAATCTCTGGGTAATCAAGTAGGTGGATCGCGTTCTCGGAACGCGATGGTAATGTCACGCGCCGAAGGCGCATTTATTTAGCATCTTCTTCGGAGGAGCCGATCCACCTTTGATGAATCTCGAGCACCCGTTTCAACCGTATGGTCTGCCCCATCTCACAGTCATTTTTCTGACGATCGTCTTGCCATTTGCGCTTGCCGCGATCGTGCGGCGCACAAAATCGTCGCGCGTTGAAAACACGATTATCGGCGTTCTCTCAGCAGTGCTGGTGTTGAACTATGTCGTCTATTTAATTTTTATCCGCAGCCGGGGCATCGTGGCCTGGCAGCAAATGTTACCTTTGCAACTGTGCGATTGGGGCATGGTCGTTGTAATGGTGGCGATGTGGACTGGGAACCAGCGCTGGTTCGAGGTGGCGTATTTCTGGGGAATTGGCGGCACGTTGCAAGCCGTGCTCACGCCCAACTTGCATTTTGGTTTTCCAGATTGGCGGTTCATCAGTTTTTTCACCTCGCATTGCGGCATTATCATCGGCGTGGTTTTCCTAATGTTAACTCGACGATACCGGCCGTATCCCATGTCGATCGTGCGTGTGTTTCTGTGGTCGGAGTTTTATTTTGTGGTTACCCTCGTTGCCGACGAACTAACCGGTTTTAACTACGGATTTCTGCTGCATAAACCCGAAGCATTTTCCATTTTGAGTTTTCTCTCCGATTTTCGACCACTTTATCTTTTGGAACTGCACGGCGTCGCAGCACTCTTCTTTCTGGGTTTGTATGCGCCGTTTGCCATTTTCGATCTGGTTAGGGCCCGCCAATGAGTCACCCAGCAAGCGCAGCGGTCATTCCGAGCGAAGCGAGGAACCGCTCACTTGATGGTTGGTCACACTCGGTAGTTTGCGTAATGTTCCGTGCGAATTGGAGGTCCCTCGCCATCTGTGCGACTCGGGATGACATGCTGAGTAAATCATGAGCAAAAAACCAAAGCCGTTGCGTGTTGGCAAAGTCTCCATCGGCGGCAAGCGCGCGGTATTCATTCTCGGACCGTGCGTGATTGAGTCGGAGAAGTTTGTCTGGCGCATGGCAAAAAGGATCGCGGAAATCTGCGCAGCCCAAGATGTTGATTTCATTTTCAAGGCCTCGTACGACAAAGCCAACCGCACCTCGGTGCGCTCCTTTCGCGGAATTGGCGTGCGAGATGGCTGCGAGATTCTTTCGACCGTCGGACGCGACTTGAAAATGCCAGTAACAACGGATGTTCATTCGCCGGCTGAAGCCGAGATTGCTGGCGAAAAGATCGACATGTTGCAAATCCCGGCCTTTCTCTGCCGGCAGACCGACCTGCTGCGCGCTGCCGCGGAAACGGGTCGAGCAATCAATGTTAAAAAAGGCCAGTTTCTCGCGCCCTGGGACGTGCGAAATATCGCCGAAAAACTGATTGCCTTTGGTAATTCAAAATTCTGTTTCACGGAACGCGGCACCACGTTCGGATATAACAACCTGGTCGCCGATATGCGCTCGCTCTATTGGATGCGCGAAGCCGGCTATCACGTGATCTTTGACGCGACACATTCTGTGCAGCGGCCGAGCGGGGCAGGGGACTCAACATCGGGCGACGCCGTTGTGGCACCAGCGCTAGCCAGGGCCGCGATGGCCACAGGGTGCGACGGAATCTTTATGGAGGTACATGAAAATCCGGCCCGCGCTTTATCGGATGGGCCAAACCAGATCCCGCTAAAGGATTTGCCGAAGCATTTGCGCATGTTAAAGGCTATTCATGCTGCCGTCTCGTAGCGGCCGCTCCGCATGCTGGAGCTGGCTGGTTTGGTTATCATCGATCGCGTTATCCGTTTTGATAGCGGCGTCGGACATGTCCGGTCAGTCAAAGGGTCACAAAAAGAAGACTCGCGCGGGAGCGGCGCCGAGTGCTTCTCCGGGCGAACAGAACTTGACCAATATTCCACTACCGATCGGGCATGAGGCCAAAGGTCTTGTGTTGCCGGATTTCGATGGCGAAGGTCATCTACGGGGAAAATTTGAAGCGGGTACGGCGCACCGGATTGACCAGGAACACATCGGCTTTCAACATCTCAAAATTACTACCTACACGCCGGAGAGTCAGCCTGACCTGCAAATCAACATGCTCACTTCGGTGCTTGACCTGAAAACCCGCATCCTAAAATCGCAGGAGCGCACAACGATCCAGCGCGCAGATTTCAATATTGCGGGTGATTCAGTACAGTTCGATACGAACACGAGAACGGGACGATTGATCGGAAATGTAAAAATGGTGATTACTGACCAATCGCATCTGACCGGGAAACCAAACACCAGCGAGTGAAACTGGTGGCACTGGTACTGTTTTTGGCCTGTATGGCGGGGACGCGCTTGCAGGGACAGATTGCCGCCGCACCGGCGAGTTCTGCCGCGCCGGCAAAAAAGGCGGAGAAACCAAGAACTGAGAAAGAAAATAAATCATCTGGCACAAACGTATTTGGCACGGGTTTACAATCCAATGAACCGACCACTACGGAAATCTATTCGGACGAGGCGTTTTTTGATTCAACCAAGAACATGGGCATCTTTAGCGGCCGGGTGAAGGTGACAGATCCGCGTTTCAATCTTCAATCTGATAAATTGACAGTATTCATTACAAAGGGACAAAACCAGGGTTTGGAGAAAGCCGTGGCCGAAGGGAACGTTGGATTGGTGCGCGACCGGCCTGATCCGAACGGCGGACCACCGACGCGCGCTGTTGGCCGAGCAGACAAAGCGACGTATACGGCTGCAACTGGAGATGTTGAATTGAGGGGAACGCCGCGTGTGCAGGAGGGACCGAACATGCACGTGGCGACCAGCCCTGATACAGTCATGGTCATTAACCAGAACAGCCAATTAACGACGCACGGCCCGAGCCGCACCGAGATTCGTCAGGAGCCAAAGGAGGAAAAGAAGGGCAAAGCGAGCCCTTCCCAGACCGCTCCCGTGCAGGTCTCGCCGGCGCCGCCTTTACCGAAACCATGATCAGCCAAACTGCGCCTGTCTCCGTTCCGAAAGTCGCGGTGTCGCCTGCGACAAAGAAAGAGACTGTCCTCACCACCGACCAGCTCGTGAAGATTTACGGTGGCCGGGCGGTAGTGGACGGGATCAACATGCATGTTGGCGCCAGCGAAATTGTGGGACTGCTCGGCCCGAACGGCGCAGGTAAAACGACCAGTTTTTACATGATCGTTGGACTGGTAAGGCCAAACAGCGGGCGCGTCATTTTTTCGGATACCGACGTTACCAACTATCCGATGTACAAACGTGCGCGGCTTGGCATGGGGTATTTGCCGCAGGAAGAATCGATCTTTCGCAAGATGACGGTGGAGCAAAACATCATGGCGATTTTGGAAACGCTCTCTTTGAGCAAAACGGAGCGCAGGAGTCGTTGCGATCAACTGCTGCACCAGTTTGGAATCGAGCGAGTCGCGAAAAACATCGCGCTTACCCTTAGCGGTGGTGAGAAACGGCGCTTAACCATCGCGCGTTCGCTGGTGACAGAACCCAAGTTGTTGATGCTGGACGAGCCGTTCAGCGGCGTTGATCCCATTGCCGTTTATGATGTGCAACAGATCATCGTAAACCTGCGCAAATCGGGTCTCGCTATCATGATCACCGACCACAATGTGCGCGAGACCCTCTCGATCGTGGATCGCGCGTATTTGATTTACGATGGCCGCGTGGAGAGCGAAGGCACAAAAGATTTTCTCATCAACGACCCAATCAGCCGTCAGCTTTACCTCGGAGAACGGTTTAAGATGTAGGTGCCAACGATCCGGCCGTTGTAGGGCAAGCGCATCGCTTGCCTGATCTTCTTCTTGATCCGAAAGAGAGATCCGCTAAATTCCGGCCAAGGCAATGGAGTTTGCCGTCCCCGTGAGACGGGGAAAATCGCTCGAGCTAATGACTCCTTCCAATCGGAAGGAGTTTTTTTATGCCCAATAAGATTCGGTTGCTCTCAGACAATACGCACAGAATTGCATTGCGACCCTTAGCTTGCGGTTCGCTTGCGACCCGGGTGCCGACACACGTCTCAGCAGCAAAACGAGGTTCGAACTGGAGACACAGCTGCGTCGCGTAAAACCAAAATACCGAAGAGGAGAAATTATGTTTGGAAACGTTTGGTTTATAGCCTCGATCTGGATGGGCCTGGCGCTCCTCGGCAGTCTGATCTCCATACGGACCGGAATTTCGGTCGCCCTAGTTGAAATTTTGATTGGCGTGGCCGCTGGAAATCTTGCTGTTGGGTTCGAGGGCGGCACGTTGCAGCTAGGCCTTGCTGGTGTGCAAACCGGTGTAGGACAAATGCACCACGTGCTGCAATCGACCGAGTGGACGAACTTCCTCGCGTTGCTTGGCAGCGGCGTACTCACGTTTCTTGCTGGCGCGGAAATCGATCCCATTTCTCTAAAGGCCAATTGGCGAGCGAGTGTGCTGATCGGCGTTCTTTCATTTGCCCTTCCGTTCGCGGTGGTGTGGTTCTTCGCCCAAACCGTTTTCGGTTGGTCTCTTCATCAGGCACAGATCGCTGGCATCGCGCTCTCCACGACCTCTGTCGCGGTCGTTTACGCGGTCATGATCGAGGGTGGATTCAGCGACACTGCCATGGGCAAGATGATCCTCGCTGCATGCTTTATTACCGATTTCGGGACGGTGCTGGCGCTCGGCACGCTATTCGCCAACTATAACTTCTGGCTGCTGGTTTTCGTGGTAGTTACGCTAATCGTTTTGTGGTTCATGCCGAAGTGGACACAATCGATCATTACTCACCTCGGCGCAAAGCAGGTAAGTGAGCCCGAAGTAAAATTCATCTTCTTCATCCTGTTTTTCCTCGGCGGTCTCGCCACGACCGCAAAGAGCGAAGCGGTGTTACCAGCATATCTGGTTGGTCTCGTCGTGGCCGGAGTTTTCCTACGTGACAAAACGCTAGTCCATCGTATGCGCAGTATCGCGTTCGCCGTCTTTACGCCGTTCTATTTCATTAAAGCCGGACTTTACGTCTCATTACCCGCGCTTTGGGCGAGTCTCTTAATCATTGGCGCGTTCCTGTTTTTGAAAATGCTGACGAAGGTGGTCGGCGTTTTTCCGTTGGCTCGATTGCACTACATGAAGGTTCGCGAAGCGAGCTACACGACCCTGCTAATGGCGACGGGCCTAACATTCGGAACGATCTCGGCTTTGTACGGATTGCAAAATCATATCATCGACCAGAATCAGTACACGATCCTCGTGAGCACGGTGATTCTAAGCGCATTTGTGCCGACGCTAATCGCACAAAAATTTTTCCAACCAAGTATCGGTATGATGCACGCCTGGGGACGTCTCTATCGTCGGCGACTTGGGACGCTCTCAGTTGAGGACGTCGATACGGAAGCTGACGGCGAGGCGGCGAGAGTGGGCGCAGAATATGATGTGGAAAGTCGATCCTAAAAAATCTCGCGGCGGCTTGCAAATGCGACAGAACCGATCGTCCACGGCATGTTAGCAGCAGCTCAAAATCGTCGAGATGTCGCGACGACTCGTGGCTTGGCACGACTTTTGGATGAGGCTGCCACTTGTATCGGTAGCCCATCTGCGAGTCAGGCGAAAATTTTGGAGCGACTAAATCTATTGCGTGGGCGGCTGGAGACGGAGCGTTTTCAACTCGCTGTTCTTGGTCAATTCAAACGTGGCAAAAGCACTGTGCTTAATGCGCTGCTTGGACAGTCTGTGTTGCCGATCGGGGTGGTGCCGGTCACTGCGATCGCAACATTTCTCGAACCTGCCTCTACTTCGAAGATCCGCGTCACGTACAGGTCAGGCAAATCGGAGGAGTTTGATCCGAAGAACACGGAAGTCTTGCGCGAAAGGCTCACGATATTTGTCACCGAGGAAGCTAACCCGCGCAATGTTTTAAATGTCGCGCGCGTGGACGTATTCTTGCCTTCCGAATTGCTCGAGCGCGGTGTCATTCTCATTGACACTCCAGGCGTCGGTTCGACACACCGGCATCAGACCGCAGCCGCAGACGCGGTGTTGCCGGAATGTGACGCGGCGCTGTTCGTTCTTTCCGCAGACCCGCCGATCACAGAAATTGAAATCGAGTACCTGGCGCGAATCCAGCAGACCTTGACGCGGCTGATCGTCGTTTTGAACAAGATCGATATTGTTGGGCCACACGAACGCGAGAAGGCCGCGACGTTCCTGCGCGACGCGCTTGTCGATCATGCCGGCCTCGATCCTTTCACGCCGATTTTCAGTCTGTCGGCGTGCAATGCGCTTCGGGCAAAAGAATCTGGCGATGCTGAAGCTTTCGCAGCTAGTGGATTCGCGGAACTGGAGGAGCATTTGGTTCAATTTCTCGCCCACGAAAAACAGGAAACGCTCAGCGCAGCAGTCGCGCGCAAAGCAGCGGCGTTGGTTGCGCAATTGGGGCTTGAGACTGAGATCGCGTTTACGTCATTGCGTCTTCCGGTGGGCGATCTCGAACGGCGGACAGCCACGTTCAATGAAGCTGCTAAACGTTTCGAGGCCGAGCGGCGCATAGCGACTGATCTTTTAGCTGGTGATCGTGTGCGCACGTTGCAAGAACTCGAGGCGGAGGCGGAACGGCTTCGGGTCGAGGCGCGTACCATGCTCGAGCGCGAACTCGATCAAGCGCTGGGGGCCGGTGAAAATTCAGACGGGGCTAGAGAGCGCCTTAGCACGAGAGTCGTTATCTTTTTTGAGAACGCGTTGCAAGAGGTGATTCGCAAGCTGGGCGCGCGGCTTGAAGAAGTGCTGCACGTTCATCGACATAGCGCTGATGAACTTATCACGCTTGTGCGGCAAACAGCAGCCGATCTCCTGGAGATTCCGTTTCACGCGCCGGAAAGCAGCGAAGCTTTTGAAGCCAAACGCGAGCCGTTTTGGGTAACGGCCGCGCGCACAAACGAACTTAATCCGATTCCGCCGGGTGCATTTGATCCGCTTCTGCCAACACTCATTCGCAAAGTAAGAATGCGAAAGCGTCTGCTCGATGAAATCGACGCCGTCGTGGTCCGCAATGTCGAGAATCTCCGCTGGGCTACACGGCAAAACCTGGAGGACACTTTTCGTCGCTTCAGCGCGGAGCTTGATGAACGATTATCGATGAGCTTGGATGCTACGCGGGGCGCGATGCAGAAGGCGCTTGAACAGCGCAAGCAACATGCCGAGCAAACTGATTCTCAGATTGAGGCCAAGCAGACAGCTTTGTCGCGATTAGCTGAGATCGCTGAAACTTTGGCGCATCAAGAAAAAGCACGTCTGCAATCGCCAGCAGAGATCGAGAAGGAGCGGCTCCCTAGTCTGGAAGAATGACACGATTTTACTGTCCAAACTGCTGGCGTGAAGTCCCGGAGACCGCAACCATTTGCCCGCAGTGCCATACGAGTATTTCGTAGCGGATTTCGCAGGCGGATTACACTGATAAGCTCATCGCCGCGCTGCGCCACAAGGAACCGATGACGCCCGTGCGGGCTGCATGGATTCTGGGCGAGCGCCGCGAACAAGAGGCAGTGCCCGCGTTAAGGAAAATTGTGAGAAAAGCGAAGGACGCGTTCCTTGTCGAGAGCGCGGTGGAGGCGCTTGGGAAAATCGGTGGGAGCACAGCGTCCGATGCGGTCCGTGCTGCGGCGCACCATTCAAGTCTGCGCGTTCGCGTGAAGGCGCGCGACGTTCTCAGAGACCTGGCGGCCAAGGGATCGCGTCCTGCAGACGAGTAACATTGTCAATGCGTGGCAGTCGGCTACGCGTATCGATCTGCGGCGCAACGGATACCGGTAAGCAGGATATTTGTAAATGAAGGTGTGTTTGCACGCCGCATTGCGCAGCGGAATTCGAGTTTGTTTTTGCGGAGACAATTGCCGCCGCGAACGATCCGGCCCATTCCAGCGCGCGGCATCGCGAGATTTCCCGTGGCATAACGCTTGTAAACATCCAGCTGATACCAATCGGCGCACCATTCCTCGACGTTGCCGGCCATTTGGAAATTCCGTGCAGTGAACAGCCTTGCGGAAATGCGTCCACCGGCACAGTCGATTCTTTTTTGTCATGACTGCCCCACCAGCAGAGATGATCGGGCTGCCAGTCTTTGCCCCATGGGAAAATGCGCCCATCGTTTCCGCGCGCAGCTTTCTCCCATTCAATTTCTGTAGGCAAACGCAATCCGGCCCACTGGCAATAGGCCTCCGCGCCGAACCAAGTGACGTTGATTACCGGATGCGATTTGAATTCAGGCAATGCGGAGTACGACCCTTCTTCGACAGATGGCACAATCCGATCCAGCCATGGAACCCATAGCCGAAGCTGTTGCGGCGAAGGCTCGGTTTCAGTCAGGAAATGCGCGAACTGTTCATTCGTTACCGTAAAGGCGCTCAAATAGAAATTGTCGATATACGTTCGGAACTGCGGAGTTTCGTGCAGGAGTGGAAACTGCGGCCCCGCCTTGTCCATCGCCTTCGCTGCCTCAGTCTGCTCGCGCGTCGAACCCATGGTGAATTCGCCAGCTGGAATCAAGTGCATAAGCAAGCCATCCTTTTTGTTTGTCCAGCTTTGGAGCATTGGTTTTCTCAACTCTGCATCGGCTTGATTTCGTTTTCGAGTCATGGCTAACTTGAGACGGCAATGGAGTTTGCTCGGCTCTGAATGCCTTCGGAGCCAAAACGCCGAAAGGCTGATGACTCCTACCGAGAAAAATCGGAAAGGAGAGCCGATCCTGAGTGGAGTCACAAATTAATCTTGCCGCCGATTTGCGGACACGCGGCTGTGCGGTGTGTAATCGAGTGATCGGTCTCGATCTGCTTGGTCTCGACCAGCGGATTCACGCGATCGATCTCGCAATTAAGACGGCCGCGGAGGAACTCGCGAGATGAGCGACGAGACCGAGGCGCATGGTTTTAGCGAGCATCATCATCGTCATGTGCGCACGACGTTCCAGTACATCGACAAGTTGCTTTCCGAGGCTGAGCACACGATGGCCGATGCTGGCTCGCCGTCACCATTTCGGCTGCATTCGGACGACACCACGCCGATCCAGCGCAAGGTGACGCACGACTACATCATGCGGATCCGCGAAGCAATGGGACGTGTTATGGCGGAGTTGAAAATTCCGCCGTCCGAGCCGCACTCCGGCGCGGTTTGGGCTGCCGCCATCAATCTGATGTTCTGCTCAATCTCGCTCAACGAGCTCACGCCGGAACGAATGCGCGCCTACGGACCCCTTTCTCCTGAGGCTGCCGATAGATTAGACGGTATCCGGGCGGAGCTCGACGGATTGGTGGCCAAGCTGCGAACTTATTTGGGCAAGGGCGCAGGTGGCGATCTGCAACAGCGGCTCCAGCAATTAGGCAAAACGGGAGACGAGATTCATTTGCTCAGTGAAATCGAAAGGATCGTCACCGCACATGGCCTCGTAGAATTTCGCGGCACGCTCAGCATGTTGCTCGATCGAATGGAATCGGCAGCCTTCGAGGTTGGCGTGTTCGGCAGAGTCAGCTCTGGTAAGTCGTCACTGCTCAATTACATTTTGCAAACGGACGTGCTCCCGATTGGCGTCACGCCCGTGACTGCGATTCCAACTCGCATCAGCCATGGCCCGATAGCAGAGGCGGGAATTGAATTCGCCGAAGCGCAGCCGCAAATCATTTCATTATCGGAACTGCCTGAGTTTGCAACGGAGCAGAAAAACCCGGGGAACAAAAAACACGTCACGCGCATCTTCGTCAAACTGCCGTCCGAGCGCCTAGCGGAAGGCGTCACGTTTGTCGATACGCCGGGACTTGGCTCACTTGCGGTTGCTGGTGCTGAGGAGACGATCGCATATCTGCCGCGGTGTGATCTTGGCATTGTTTTAATCGACGCGAGTGCGGGCCTTACCCAGGATGATCTGGTTGTCGTGCAGGCGCTCTATCAAGCCGGCGCCAGCGCCATGGTCCTCATCAGCAAAGCCGATCTATTTACCCCTGGGGATCGAGAACAAATGATTGCATACGTTAAAGCAAACCTGGGTAATCAGCTTAGCATCGAACCGCCTGTGCATGCGGTCAGTGTCTTCGGAGCGGATGCGGCGTTATGCGATCGCTGGTTTGAAAGCGAACTACGCCCATTTCTGACGCAACATCACGAACTGGCCATCACCTCACAAAAACGCAAGATTGTCGGTTTGCGCGAAGCTGTTATTGGCGCGTTGGAACGCAGACTGCAAGCTGGTCCGGAAGCGGTTTCAGAGGAAAGTGCCATTCTATCTCACGAAGCTACCGAAGCCCTACGCAATGGCGACCGCATTTTGGAACACGCACAAGGCGAATGCTTTTTTCTTACCCGGAAAATTACAAAAATGCAGCGGGCAATCATTGATATCGCTTCACAGCGAATCGCAGCAGTATTGATCGAGTCAGACGATGTGGATGCTGCGTCAATTTTTGCCGAAACGCTCACCCAAATGATTGCCGAACCGGCAGCCGCGACTCTGCGTGCAATCGAACAAACACGCGAGGGCTTAGCAGAAGCGATGAAGCACGCTGCATCGGCTTCCGGTCCCGGTCGCGCCGCGCCTGGGGAATTGCCGAAACCAGCGGGCATGCCAATGGTGGACGTCAATGAAATTTCGAAGCAAGTCGTGATCGCAAAGCCAGCGGTGCTTTCACTCTTCGGTAAAACGATGCTGACATCTCACGTGACGCGGAAACTGGAGAGCGAATACGATCGCGCGTTGTTGGAATTCTTAAGCCTTTACGCAAATCGTCTCCGTCGTTGGATGGAACAAAGTATCAACGCGCTGCGAAACGCGTTCAGTGAATTTGCCGACATGTATCGCGTGCACTTCGAGGCGGGATTGGCTCCTGGTTCGTCCGATATCCCGGCCTTCCAAAACGACCTTCGGATTTTGCGTGAATGGAACAATGTCAACGAGGCGCCTGTGATCAGCAGCAGGTGAATTTGCGATTCGCCGCACAAACCGCGGCAAAACAGATGGCCGATGGGAATCAACGTCGTTGTGAATTGGAAATTGCGCGCTATTCACGCTAGAAGTTAATCCTGATGGCGGAACAACGCGGGACCCAAACGATTACATCTACAAGCGACCGACAGAAGAGTGTCCCGGTTGTCACGGTCGAGAGCTTTTACGACTCTCACGCTGAAAAGCTTCAAATGAAGCTGGAAGGTCCGCGCGTTGGGTTTCATCGGAAAATTCGCGAACCCACTATTAACCGCCCCGGCCTCGCGCTCTCGGGCTTCCACACTTATTTCGCCGAGAAACGGGTCCAGGTGCTGGGTGCGGCCGAACATTCCTATTTGAAAAGTCTGACTCCAAGACAGCGCGTAAATCGATTTCAGAAATTATGTGAGCGCAAAATTCCATGCCTGGTGATGTCGCGCGGGTTCCACCTTGCGCCGGAGTTGCTGGCCGTCACAGCGGACGCAGAAATCGCAGTCTTTCGCACGCCAATGATCACAATGAAGTTCATCAATGCGGCGACGATCGCGCTGGAAGTCGATTTTTCGCCGACTGTGACCGAATTCGGCAGCATGGTGGACATTTTGGGCGTGGGCGTTTTGATTCGTGGTGCGAGCGGCATCGGCAAGAGCGAATGCGTCCTCGGGTTGATCGAGCGAGGCTATAGCCTCGTGGCTGACGACGTGACGCGGATCACTTCGCTCGAAGGGCGCGAGCTCATGACTACGGCGCCCGACCTGACCCGCAATCACATGGAGGTGCGCGGCATTGGTATTATCGATGTCGCAAAAGTTTTCGGCATTGGCAGTATTCGAGTTGAAAAGCGTCTGGACTTGGTCGTCACACTCAAGGACTGGCACGATGTAGAGGAGATGGATCGGATTGGGCTTGACCGCGAGTATTATGAAATCCTTGGACTTCAAGTGCCGCATGTGACGATTCCGGTCAGGCCCGGCCGCGACATGGCGCGCTTGATCGAAGTGGCGGCGATGGATCAAAAACTGAAGGGCTTGGGGCAGAACAGCGCAGTCGATTTCAATACGAGGCTGCTCAGTTTGATGGAGCAGAAGGGAGCGACGTAATGGGCTTGCTGTATCGAAGAGCGAGCCGCGCGGCGACCGCCCAGAAGATCGAGAAAGAAATTTCAATCGTGAATCGGCTGGGCCTCCATGCCCGCCCGGCCGCTATGTTTGTGCGTATCGCGAGCCGTTATCGCTCGGAAATTTGGGTGTCGAAAGAAGGGGAAGAGGTAAATGGCAAAAGCATCATGGGCCTGATGATGCTGGCTGCCGGGCAGGGATCGAAACTACGCATCCGCTGCGAGGGACCGGATGCCGACAAGGCCATGGAGGAGCTTGAAGGATTGATCAAGGCGAAGTTTAACGAAGACTGATTTGTCTGATAGGACTTATAGGACGTATACGGTGTGCCTTGCGAGACGTTTTCCCCAGTTGACATCGCCATTACTCTGACAATTGGAATGGGCGACAACAGGCAGCAGGAAGTCCGGTTTGAAGGGGCAGGCGTATCCCCTGGAATCGCCTGCGGCAAGATTCATGTCGTGCGCGATGACTTTGACGATATCGCGCGCTATCGCATTGCGCCTTCCCAAGTCACGGACGAAATCGGGCGTTTCGAAACAGCGCTCATTCAGACGCGTATGCAGATTCTGGAAATGCAGCAGCGCATTGCAGAATCGATTGGAGCAAAAGATGCCGCGATTTTCGACGCTCATCTGCTCGTAGTCGAGGATCGCACGTTAATCGACGAAGTGCTCCGGAAACTGGAGACCGATCTTTGCAATGTCGAATGGGTTTTCCAAGAAGTCGCCACACGTTACGCCGAGACCCTGAATAAAATTGACGATCCCTATCTGCGAGAGCGCGCGCTCGATATCCAGGACGTAACAAAGCGGGTGATTCGCAACCTTCAGGGGAAAGCTCCCAAGACATTTCTTGCTCTGACCGAGCCGCACATTTTGGTGGCTCATAATCTCACTCCTTCAGATACCGCAAGCATGAACCGGGAGAAAGTGCTGGGGATCGCTACGGATCTGGGCAGTCGCACCTCGCATACGGCGATTTTAGCGCGTTCTCTCAATATTCCGGCAATAGTCGGCTTGCACGACGCCACAGCAAAACTCGAGACTGGTCAGCGCGTACTCCTCGACGGGAGTGATGGCTGGCTGATTATCGATCCGACGCCAGAAACACTTGCCCGTTACGCGGAGATCGAATCAAGAAGAGCCAGAGTTGTGGCGCAACTGAAAGAGCTGCGCGAGACAACCTCGACCACGCGCGATGGCCGTCACATTGTGCTCTCAGCGAATATCGAGCTTCCAGAAGATGTCGATGCCGTGGCAGCCAATGGCGCTGAGGGAATCGGACTTTATCGTACGGAGTTTCTATACTTGAATCGCGCTACTCTGCCAACGGAAGACGAACAGTATGAAATTTATCGAAAAGTCGCGGAGCGCGTCCGGCCCAATCCGCTGATTATTCGAACGTTTGATCTCGGCGGCGACAAATTAGCCCCTGGCACGGTGGACATCAGCGACGAGTTAAACCCCTTCCTTGGCTGGCGCGCAATCCGTTTTTGTCTTGAGAATATCGACATCTTTAAGGCGCAATTGCGCGCTATTCTTCGTGCCAGCGTTGCCGGCAACGTAAAAATTATGTTTCCCATGATCTCCGGCTTAGATGAATTGCGCCGAGCGATCGCTGTGCTTGCCGAGTGCAAAGAGGAGTTGCGCGGATCGAAAATCCAGATCGCCGAAAAAACCGAGGTTGGCGCGATGATCGAAATCCCCAGCGCCGCCATATCTGCGAGCGTGCTTGCATCCGAGGTCGATTTTTTCAGCGTCGGAACAAACGATCTGATTCAGTACACGCTTGCGGTCGATCGCGTGAATGAAAAAATAGCGCATCTTTACGAGCCGACTCATCCGGCAGTACTGCGTTTGCTCAAAATGGTCGCCGATGCAGCGCACGCCAAAAAGATCTGGGTTGGTGTCTGCGGAGAAATGGCCGGAGATGTCGCGCTCATCCCGCTTTTGCTGGGTCTCGGCATGGAGGAGTTGAGCACGGCCGCGACGCTGGTCCCGCGCGTCAAGCGCGCGGTGCAAAGCCTGGCCATTCCCGAATGCCGCGAGCTAGTCGAGGAAACGCTGAAGCTCGACACCGCCTCGGAGATTCTGGCGCGTTGCCTTGAATTAGCGGACAAGCGCTACGGAGATTTGCTAGGCTGAGGCCTGCGTTAAGGAGTTGAAGGGTTAAAGCGTTGAAGCGGTGGGAATGCTGGCCCATGCTTCAGCGCTTCAAACGCTTCAACGATTCTCATTCCTCTGCTTCCGGATCGGGCTTTAGCCCCTCTTCCTCCATCTTGCGCAAAACGTCGCTCATATCGTCCACTTCATCCCAGACGTCCTGGCTGACATAGATCGGAGCCTTCTGCTGGGTAGCCATCGCGATGCAATCGCTCGGCCGTCCATCGAGCTCGATGATCTTTTTCTGGTGCAATTCGTTTTGGACGCGAATGATGACCCGCGCGTAGTAGGTGGCATTTTTCAGGTCATTGATAATTACGCGCTCGACTTTTGCGCCGAGGGCCGTCATCAAATGCCCCATTAGATCATGGGTGAGTGGGCGCTCCTTCGTGATCTGACGCATGAACATGGTGATCGCGCTGCCCACCGTCTGATCGACGTAAATAATGAACACCTTGTCGTTATTTCCGATAAACACTGCGCACCCACCACTTGTCGGCAATACTGCCCGCACTTGCACCTCGATCACCGTTTTGTTCATCGCGTGAACGGTACCCGTGCGAACATGAAAAACAAGCGATGCTCTGTAGCCGCTTCGCTGTGCGAAGCCCGGACGAGCACTCCCAAAAGCGGCGCGAGGACGCGCACGCACTCCGAAAGCTTTCGCAAAACTGAACACGCGTCTCGGCGGATTTTGCACGAAGTGCTTTTGGAGTGCGATGTGTCTTCGCATCGCTTTGCAGAAACTAAAAGCCGGGCGCAAGAGAAGCGCGCGTGACAGAAAGTTGTATGCGTACAACGCCCAGCGAGCCACATCTTACGCCTTCGGCGATATGTTTGGCATCGTCTTCGCAGAAGCGGATCCACTTTTGAATAGTGGAATGCATTGTTCTCAACGCATTGGCGGGTAAATCCAGCTCACCGCCTTACTTTCGCGCTTATGCGAATAATGTTTATCGCGATTTTTTTTGAAGGGGCTTGCATGTTCGGAACGCTGATTGAATATGAGTTTTTGCGGCTTGCGGCCGCGTGACGAATCGAAATGAAAAACGAGTGGGACCTTGAGTCCGCCATCACAACCTACAATGTGGAGGGATGGGGCAATGGTTACTTTAGCGTCAACACCTCCGGCAACGTCGAGGCGAAGCCGTTACAGGATAAGGGCGGTTCCATCGACCTTCTGGAAGTTGTAAATGAAGCGCGCGCACGAAATCTCAGTTTTCCTCTGGTAATCCGGTTTCAGGATTTGTTGCGGCACCGGGTGGAATCTGTGAATCGCGCCTTTCAAACGGCGATTGCGGAGTTCGGTTATCGCAACGAATATCGCGGCGTTTTTCCCATTAAGGTCAATCAGCTGCGCGAGGTGATCGAGGAAATCGTCGATGCGGGTGAACAATTTCATTTTGGCCTCGAAGCGGGCAGCAAACCGGAGCTGGTTGCTGCGCTCGCCATGCAGAAAGACCCGGAAAGCTTGATCATCTGCAACGGTTACAAAGATCGTGCTTTCGTTCGCATCGCGCTACTTGGCCGCAAACTCGGCAAACGAGTCATCATCGTTGCGGAAAAGCTGGAAGAGCTGGAGCAGATCATTCGCACGTCGAACGAGGTGGGCGTCGAACCGTACATTGGTATTCGCGCTCGCTTGTACAGCAAAGGCTCTGGCAAATGGTCGCCTAGCGGTGGCGAGAACGCCAAATTCGGCCTCGATACAACCAATCTCGTTGCCGCCAGTCAGATGTTGAAAAACGCCGGCCTAACACAATGTCTCAAACTCCTTCATTTCCACGTCGGATCGCAGGTGCCCGACATCTCGACGATCAAGCGCGCCGTGCGCGAAGGAGCACGCTATTACGCGAAGCTTTGCAAACTCGGGCACCAGCTCGGTTATCTCGACGTGGGCGGCGGTCTTGGCGTTGATTACGACGGCTCACGCAGTGATTTCGACAGCTCGACCAATTATTCGCTCCAGGAATACGCTAATGACGTTGTTTGGAATATCATGGACGTATGCGATTCCGAAGGCGTCGCGCACCCCACCATTGTGAGCGAAAGCGGGCGCGCAATTGTCGCGCATCATTCCGTGCTCGTGGTGGAAGCGTTTAGCTCTATCGAGAAAACTGCGCCAAAGCTCAAGGTCGAAGCCAGCGAGAAGGATCATAAGCTAGTGGGCGATATCCTCGACGTGAAACAGCGCTTAAAGCGCGGAAATCGCCTGGAGAGCCTGCACGACATCCAACAGATCAAAGAGGAAGCACAGCAAACTTTCGATCTCGGCCTGCTCGATCTCGAATCGAAAGCGAAAATTGACACGGTTTACTGGCAGCTCGCGCACCAAATCGTTAACATGCATCGCGGGCTGCGCTACGTGCCGGATGAAGTAAAGGAATTGGAGATATCGCTGGGCGACCAGTACATCTGCAACTTTTCCGTGTTCCAGTCGCTGCTCGATCACTGGGCGCTCGGCCAATTGTTCCCCATCATGCCGATCCATCGCCTCACTACACCGCCCGATCGCAATGGCACCATAGTGGACATCACCTGCGATTCAGACGGCAAAGTCTCAAAATTTATCGACCTTCAGGATGTAAAGGAAACGCTGCCGTTACATCGCATCAACCCTGGCGAAATTTATTACCTCGGCGTTTTCATGGTGGGCGCCTACCAGGATATCATGGGCGACCTTCACAATTTATTTGGCCGCGTTACGGAAGTACATGTTTTCCTTGATCCCGACGAAGAGTCCGGCTGGTACATTGAGGAGGTGATTGAAGGCAGCACCATCGGGGAAGTCCTTGCCATGACGCAGTGGGACAAAGTCGAGCTGATGCGGCTGCTGAAATCGCAAGTCGATGCCGCCATCAAAACCGATTTCCTCAAACCGAGCGACGCCATGAAACTTCTCTCCGATTATGAGCGCTTGTTGCAGGAATACACGTACCTTTCGCTCAATGGCGCGGCAGCACTGCCCCAGCCCGCTAATTGGGTGCCCCTCAGTTAAAGCTGTGGATCTTATAGCGCGCGTTTCACCCGCTTAGGGTAGTCGCACGCGTCACGCGTGCTGGTTTCGATGTCACCCCGAAACGAACTTTCCCTTAAAGTGAACGTTTGCGGCGTCTGCCACTGGACAGGAAAGTCCGCGATCGCGAGGACGCGTTCGCCGTTACGCGTGACGCGTGCGCTACCGCCATTCACCGGCTGAAAATTGAACGTTGAGCGCCTGGCGCTCCGTAGCCTTGCGAAGGCGGGTTGAGTGTTGAACGTTGATCGTCTGCTTCAAAATGATGGATAAGCCCTTTTCTCCGACTCCGATCAAGGATGCTTTGCAAAGCGCTGCACCGATCGATTCGGTTCTGGTTCAGGGATGGGTGCGGACCCGGCGCGATTCGAAAGATTTTTCGTTTATCGAGCTGAACGATGGCTCTTGTCTGCGCAACCTTCAGATCATTGCGAAAAATTCGTTGCCGAATTACGCGGCGGTGCAACGGCTGGCTACCGGCGCCTCTATCAGCGTGCGCGGCGCACTGGTCGCCTCGCAAGGCAAAGGCCAAAAATGGGAATTGGTCGCGGACAAGATCGAGATCGTCGGAGCCGCCGACGATTCCTACCCACTCCAGAAAAAGGGACACACGCCTGAATTCCTTCGCGAAATTGCCCATCTGCGTCCCCGCTCTAATCTTTTCAGCAGCGTCTTTCGCGTGCGGAGCCGGCTCGCCTTTGCAGTTCACCAGTTTTTTCAGGAGCGCGGTTTCGTTTACGTCCACACGCCCATCATCACCGGCAGCGATTGCGAAGGAGCTGGAGAATTATTTCGCGTTACAACGCTCGACGCCAAAAAGGTTCCGCGAACGGCCGACGGCGAAATCGATTACACAGAAGACTTTTTCGCTCGGCCGACTTATTTGACTGTGAGCGGTCAGCTGGAAGCGGAAGCGTTCGCCTTGGCCTTGTCCAAAGTTTACACCTTTGGCCCAACGTTTCGGGCCGAGAACTCCAACACGTCTCGCCACGCGAGCGAGTTCTGGATGATTGAGCCTGAGATGGCGTTTTGCGATTTGAACGGGAACATGGATCTCGCGGAAGAATTTGTTAAATATTTGATTACAGATGCGCGCAAACATTCCCCTGAAGAGATGGAACTTTTCGCCAGGTTCGTGGACAGGGAGTTATTTGCGCGGCTTGATTTCGTGGTTGAGCGGCCATTTCAACGGATCACCTATGGCGATGCTGTCGATCTTCTAAAAAAGAGCGGCGAAAAATTCGAGTTTCCGATCGACTACGGATTAAACCTGCAATCGGAACATGAACGATGGTTGACGGAGAAACACTTCAAGCGTCCGGTCACGGTTTTCAATTATCCGAAAGAAATCAAGCCATTCTACATGCGTTTAAACGATGACGGAAAAACGGTGACCGCAATGGATTTGCTCGTGCCGGGAATCGGCGAAATCGTCGGCGGCAGCCAGCGTGAAGAGAGACTCGAAGTCTTGGAGGAGAACATGCGTCGGCACAAAATGGATCCCGCCGATTACAAATGGTACCTGGATCTGCGCCGTTACGGCAGTGTCCCGCACTCCGGTTTCGGCCTCGGTTTCGAACGGATACTAATGTTCATCACTGGCGTGTCGAATATTCGGGACGTGATCCCATTCGCTCGCACCCCCGGGAGCGCCGAATTCTAAATGGCGGGCATCATTCGCCCGGCTTTTCAAAACCAGCCCAGACAAAACTGAACCGAAGCACGCTTGACGGTCCTGAATCATGCGTGTATATACACGCATGAGAGCTTCCGCACGATTATTTGAAGCGTGCCGGACTTGCGCCTGTTCTGCGCTGCGCCGTGCCAGCCGGGCCGTTACGCAGCACTACGAGAAATATTTCCGGGGAAGCGGTCTGCGCGCCACGCAATTCACGATTTTGACAACGCTCGCACAGACGGGTCCGCTCTCGATCTCCGAACTGTCGGAGCAGCTCGGTCTTGACCGAACAACACTGTCGCGAAATTTGCGCTTGATCGAAGAAGAAGGCTGGATCGCCGCGCTCGCGCACGATGATCAACGCGTTCGGAAGATGGCGCTTACTCCCAAAGGGATGAGAAAGGCGTCGGTCGCTCTGGCGTTTTGGAGGCGAGCAGATGCGAGTGTTGAACCGATCTTACGGCGGTTTGGTCTGCAATCCCGTCCAATGGTGCGAGCCAAATAATTTGCGATAAAAGATGTATATACACGTATTATCAAGGAATATATGATTGCTGCCGCCTGGCGATGCCACCCGTATCGGCTTTGGAACACAGGACGCCGCCAGGCTGCGCGGATGAAGAACGATCAAAGAGAAAGGAACAACTTATGAACATTGACCTTATCGGTTCTGTTGAATTAACGGCCTCAGCCGCCATCGTAATTGCGGCCCTGTCGATCGGATTCGGTTCTAATGCGGCCGCGCGGATTCGCGTCGCTGCGTGGCTCAGCCTCTGGTTCATCGTCGTTGTAATCTTGGCTGCAACGCGCGGTCTATATTATCAGGGCGGGACTGGCACGCCCGGTCTCGGTGTAGCGGTGGCGCTGCCGGTCGTGGTTCTCTGCATTCTCATCGTGCGCGTACAGTCGCTGCGCGAAGCTTTTCAACATGTTCCGCTCTGGTTGCTGATTGGCGTGCACGTGGTTCGGTTGCTCGGCATCACCTTCATCATTCTCTACCTGGCTAGACGCTTGCCAGCGCCCTTCGCGCCGGTTGCGGGCTGGGGGGATATTTTTATCGGCGCAACCGCTCCGCTGGTTGCGTGGCTTGCGTATCGACAGGGTGCAAATGCTCAGGGGATCGTGTGGTCTTGGAATTTAGTTGGAGCGCTCGATCTCATCGCTGCGGTCGGCTTGGGAGCAACGTCATCGCCTGGTCCGCTGAGATTGATCTTCGCCGAACCTAGCTCGGCTATCATGACGACCCTGCCGTGGCTCCTGATTCCCGGCTTTTTGGTTCCGCTTTTGTTCACCGTTCACATCGGCATTTTCATTCGTTTGATGAAGCGCGAAGTCGCCTGATCTCGTTGGGCCCCTCACTTCGGCGAGCATGCAGGCCGAGGATTTGTGCTTGGGCGCAAGGCCATAATCCTGGAAACAATGCTGGTTGGCGGGCCGAAGCCGGCTGTACACTCGCCCCCTTTCTGGAAAACACCCAATGATCGATCAATCCCTTATCAAGTCGGGCTTCGACTTAGAATTGCTGCTCGGCGAGGGCTACATCAAATAATTCCCGCTTACTTCCTTCGAAAATGGCTCGATCCCCAGGTGGACGCGAGATGTGACCGAAAATACAGGGAGGTCACGAACATCATTACGGCTTTCCCGCCGATCGTGCTCACCGAGCAGCAAATGCACATCGATGCGCACTTCTTTGTCCAATCCGATCCGCTACCGAGCGGCTTCCAAGGCAACGTGCGGCTTCGTCTCGAGCTTGTCGATATCGGCGGGCCGTTTATTACTGTCGCGAGCGGCCTGCCAGGCTTTAATAAGGCGCGACCCCTCGCGCGCATGAAGGAGGAATTCGACTGCGATGTGCCGTTGAGCATCGTGGGCAAAGGAGGCTCGATCATGCAGATCGAGACCAAAAAGTTCTTCTCGGATGACAAGAAGGGATTCGCCCACGTGTATCGGGCTGTACGTAAACTTCAACCTAAGAAACGGGCCGGAGCCGACATCCTTCTTTGGAGCGCGTGGTGACTCGCTTTGGCCGAGAATTTCTTGCCGAAAGGGCATCACATGGCATTCGGTTTTGCCGGCCATCATTGACTACGTTTCTCCCTCGCCAGAAGGGGAGCTAAAGGCACTTACGACCAAAGATTGTCATAGGATCATGTCATGAGGCGAGACCAAGCCGCAGCTTCAAGGATTCAGGCTTGCGGTCGGTTGTAAAATAACGAGCGCAGACGGTTTCACCGTAATTTCGATTTTGCTCGGACTCTTCGGCTTTTGCTTTTTGCCTGGCCAAGGCTCGTCATCAATGTGAAGCGTCGATCCTCTCCAAGTGACCTGTAATTGGCGGAACTTTCGAATGGGCAATGGAAATTTGTGCTTTTTTCCCGCCAACCGCGCATCCAGATGGTTCATGAGAAGAGAACGATCGACCTCGCGCGCGCAAACGAAATCGAGCTGGCCATCTTTAGTTGCCGCCTGAGATGCGAGGTAAAGAGCGGGGCCAACTGAGCGAATGTTCATCGCTTCCCAAAGTATGTAGCGATTTGAAATATCTTCGCCGTCGATTTCGATCTTCCAGCGCCGTGCCGGGTAATTGTGCAGCATTCGCTGCAACAGCGAAACATGCTGAGCCATTTCCTGCTCCTTGGAAATCTTTTTGCTTTTCGTACCTTCATCTTCCGCGGCCCGAACATAATCCGCGAACAGACCGCCGCCTACGGCTTCAAAAAAATACCGCTTGGCCGAGGGGCCTCGAGTCACACCGATGTCGAAGGCGCGTTTTTTCCCGCCTTCGAGACGCGCGATGATTTCTTCAGGCGAAGCGACGAAACCGAGACTACGCGCCAAATTATTGGCGGTGCCCAGTGGCAGAACGCTCAGTGGAATGCCGGTGTCGATAAGTCGGGAGGCCACTTTTACGACGGTGCCATCACCGCCGGCGACAAGGACGAGGTCGGTCGGTTTTTTTAGAGCTTTCTTATAATTGCTTTTCTTGGTGGATTGATAAGTCGCGTGATGTCCGGCTTTGGCCAGCGCGGCCATTAACTCTTTCTCTCCATGCTCAGCGTCGCCGGCCTTGGGATTGTGCATCAAGGTGATTCGCATGCTGTTTTGTCCGGAAAGTATCAGGCTAAAATGAAACTGCCGCACGTTTCATTTATGTGACGATGAGAATTCTGATCTCAAACGACGACGGCATTTATAGTCCGGGCATCGTTGCTCTGGCGAAGGTGGCATCGCGTTTTGGCCAGGTGCGAATCGTGGCGCCCGATGTTGAGCAGTCCTCAATGAGCCACGCCATCACTGCTTCACGGCCGCTTCGATATAAACGGATTCGCCTCGGCGATTTCGAAGCTCATCGCGTTAATGGCACGCCTGCCGATTGCGTCGCACTCGGCACGCATCATTGGGGACATGTCGATCTTGTTCTTTCCGGAATCAATCTCGGTCTGAATCTTGGCAATTCCTGCTGGCATTCCGGCACGTTGGCTGCGGCAAAGCAAGCTGCGCTGCTCGGAGTGCACGGCATCGCAATCAGCACATTCGTGAGTGAAAACAAAGAGCCAGATTTCGGCAAGCTCGAGCCATACATCGCAAAGGTGCTCGATTTACTGCTGGAAGAGAAAACGATGTCTCTGGTGAACGTGAATCTGCCGGAAAAACCGCGCGGCATTCGTTGGACGCGCCAATCGGTGCGGCATTACGACGGTAAAGTCGTCCCTAGCAAAGATCCGATGGGCCGCCCAATTTATTGGTTTACTATCAGACCGCTGGAGGGCGCGGAGGAAGGAACGGACCGCTGGGCGGTCGAGCACAATTGGGTCTCAATCACCCCGCTGCGCCTTGATCTCACCGACGAAAAAGATCTCGCCCGTGCGCTGGCGCTTCATCACACGCCACCAATCAGCACCGAAACATCAGGCAATTCGCAAACGAACAAGACCTCGCCACTCGCCGGAGTAAAACGTAAGGCGATTGTGCAGACAGCCAAGAAAGCGCGGCGCCGGAAAACTTAATGGACTGAATGGTGAAGCACATCAATGAGGTTTTAGCGAAACCAAACATTAACGCTGCGTTGCCTCTAGCCTCGTGAACTCGAGCTTGGAACCGCCGGGTTCTCGCAAAATCATCCGATCGCCGGAAATCTCCATCTGATAAACTGTAGTCGCGAACGGCGTTTCAATCTTGATTCGGTCCTGGTCACCGAACCTATACCTGCCACGCACGTTCCCGATAAGGACGGCGCCATTCTCGGAAAATTCCCAAAGGGTTGCATTCGAACCTCCTGACATGCGCCATTTACCGAGAATGGTAGGATTCCCGCAGCCAGTTATCGCACACAGCAAGATTGCCAACGCGATTATCCGTAAGCCTGATTTGGATCCGGAAAAAACAAATCCCACGACAGTCCGGGTCGTTTCTTGTTCCAGCGCGCTCGGCACAACAGAAAAACCTAGCGACTGATGAGCCGCAATCACGGCACGTCAAACTATCGCAGGTGATTATTCCTTTTTGGATTCCTTCTTAGACTCGCGCTTTGATTCCTTTGATTCCTCTGCTGCTTTTCTTGATTCGCCGGGGCGATATTCTTCTTGTTCCGCTGCCGCGAAGGCTTTCTCCAGGCCCACCATGTCTTCGCCCGGGCGGAGCGTATCGAACGTCTCGGCTTCCTTGCGCAGTTGTTCCTCGGTGTAGTTTGCGGCTTTGATCGACAATCCGATTCGGCGCTCGAGCTTGTCCACCTTGATGACGCGCGCTTCGACCTCCTGACCGACTTTGAGGACATCCTTCACTTTCGCCACATGATCTTCGCTCAATTGCGAGATATGGACGAGCCCGTCGATATCGTCCTGCAATTGCACGAACGCGCCGAAGCTGGCGAGTTTGGTCACTTTGCCTTTCACCAGATCGCCGATCTTGTACTTCTCATCGATCGTCTTCCATGGGTCTTCCGTGAGCTGTTTAATCCCGAGGCTGATCCGCTGGTTTACTTTGTCGATGTCGATCACAACAGCTTCGATTTCGTCGCCTTTTTTAAAGACTTCGCTCGGATGATTGATCTTGCGAGTCCAGCTCAAATCGGACACATGAATCATGCCGTCGATACCTTCTTCCAGCTCTACGAAGGCGCCATACGCAGTCATGTTGCGAATCTTGCCTTTCACCCGGCTGCCGATGGTGAATTTCTTCTCGATTTCGTCCCACGGATTCGGTTCGAGCTGGCGCAGACCCAATGAAATTTTCTGTTCCTCTTTATTCACGCCGAGCACAACAGCTTCCACTTCCTGGCCGACGCTGAGGATATCGGAGGGGCGCATGATTCGTTTCGTCCACGAAAGTTCTGAGACGTGGATGAGACCCTCCACGCCTTCCTCGATTTCAACAAACGCGCCATAGGGAACAAGATTGGTGATCTTCCCTTTAATGCGCTGGCCGGCAGGGAAACGCTCCTCAATCTGGTCCCATGGATTCTTCTGGGTTTGTTTGAGCCCCAGCGACACGCGCTCTTTTTCTTTGTTGATATCTAGCACGACGACTTCCAACTGCTGCCCGACCTTCAACAACTCACCGGGATGTCCGAGCCGGCCCCAGGTCATGTCGGTGACGTGCAGCAAGCCATCCATCCCATCGAGATCGATGAATGCGCCGAAGTCGGTGATGTTTTTGACGGTGCCGACGACGCGATCGCCCACGTTCACGCCTTCCATGAATTTTTGGCGTTTTTCGCTCCGCTCCTGCTCGATCACCTCGCGCCGGCTGAGCACGACGTTTTTGCGGTCGTCATTGAGCTTAACGATTTTGAAATCGTAGGTGTTACCAACGAATTGTTGCAAATCTTTTGGCGGAACAACATCAATCTGAGACGCCGGCAAAAACGCCTCAACACCGATGTTGACCATCAGGCCGCCTTTGACCACCGATTTCACCTTGCCTTTGATCAGGCCGTCCCCTTCAAAAACACCGACGATTTTGTTCCAGTTTTGACGGTAAGCGGCTTTTTCTTTCGAAAGAACGACCATGCCCTCCTCGTTTTCGAGCCGCTCAAGAAGCACGTCCACTTCGTCGCCCACTTCCAGCGAATCAAGATCGTCAAATTCTGCCCGAGGAATGACGCCCTCGGATTTGTATCCTACGTCGACCAACACTTCACGGGGGCGAACTTCCAAAATCCGCCCTTTAACGATGCTTCCCTCGCGGAAATCAGGCATCGGCTTCGACATCACATCCTGCATTTGCACCATAAATAAAAAAGCCTCCTTCAGGCACACTGAACCTTCCGCGCAGCTAAAGCAGCGGAAATGGGGACGCCACAGTAGCCAACTTACCAGCGAAGGTCAAACGCCGTCTGGGGTGGCGCGCGCGCCCTCGCGTGCTCGCGATGGCCTCTGCGCCATCGCGAACTTTGATGGTGTTTGCCACCGGTAGGAAAGTCCGTTTTGGCGAGACGCCAAAACCAGCAGGCGAGACCCGTGGGCTACCCGATCCGCAATTGGGCGTTGGACGTTGAGCGTTGGGCGTTTCCCGATTACGTTAAGAGCGAGATGCCGATATTCCAAGTCCGAAAGTCTTCCCGAGCCCCAATCGTTTTGGGATCCATTTTGCTCGCGCTTCTCGCAGTTAGATCGCTCTGCGCTGAATCCTCCTCCGAACAGAAGGTTGTCGATGGGATCAAATCACCGGACCTAAGCGTTGTGCATCTCTGGGCGCCCTGGTGCTCGAATTGCCAGGCGGAATTGAGAAGCGGCGGTTGGCTCAAAATGGTTAAAGACAATCCCCAAGTGAAATTTTATTTTGTCTCCGTTTGGAATAATGGCGAAGACGGCCGCGCGACGTTGCAGAAATTCCAAATCGCGGACCAATCGAACGTAGTCGTTCTGGCCGACCCGGGCCCGCGCAAAGGCGAGAATAAAATCAAGCAATTCGCCGGCATGCCGCTCTCGTGGATTCCGACGACTTCGATTTACAAAGGCGGCGATCTCCGTTACGCCTTAAATTACGGCGAGGTCCGTTTCCCTGTGCTCCAACAATTTCTGGAAGACAGCAAATCGGAATGGTCGCATAAAGGCGAACCGGCCATAGACTCACGATAGGATCGACGATGCTCGAAAGTCCCACCGTTCCCCCAATCAGTTCAAAGCATCCTCCGGCGATCCTGTCGCTTATTGGCGACACGCCGCTGGTGGAAGTCACGCAGTTCGATACGGGCCCCTGCCAGCTTTTTCTCAAATTGGAAAATCAAAATCCCGGCGGCTCGATCAAGGACAGGATCGCGCTGTCGATGATCGAAGCGGCGGAGAACGAGGGAAAATTGGGGCCTGGCGGCACAGTCGTTGAAGCCACGGCAGGGAACACCGGGCTCGGTCTTGCGCTTGTTGCTGGTGCCAAGGGCTATCGCGTCCTTCTCGTGATCCCGGATAAGATGTCGCAGGAAAAAATTTCGCACGTGAGAGCGCTTGGTGCTGAAGTGCGGATCACGCGTTCTGACGTCACGCGCGGCCATCCGGAATATTACCAGGATATGGCGGCGCGACTCGCTGAAGAGATTCCAGGCGGCTTTTACGTGAATCAATTTGGCAATCCGGCAAACCCTCTGGCCCACGAGCGCACGACCGGGCCGGAAATTTGGGAGCAAATGCGACACGATGTCGATGCTGTTGTCGTAGGGGTTGGTTCCGGTGGAACGCTGACCGGTCTTGGGCGATTTTTCAATCGTGTCAAACCGCGGCGCGGGATCGAAATGATTCTGGCCGATCCCGCTGGCTCGATTCTCTACGAATATATCAAGACCGGCAAACTAAACGAGGCAGGAAGTTGGGCCGTCGAAGGCATAGGCGAGGATTTCATTCCTGAGATCGCTGATATGTCGTTGGTGACCGACGCATTCCAGATCGACGACGCGGAGAGTTTCGCCACGGTGCGTGACCTCTTGCGCAAAGAAGGAATTTTCGGTGGCTCATCCACGGGTACGCTAGTGGCTGGCGCGCTGCGTTATTGCCGGCAACAGACCAAACCGAAACGCGTTGTCAGCTTCGTGGTCGACACCGGCAACAAATATCTTTCCAAGATGTACGATGATTTCTGGATGGCCGAGCAAGGGTTCATCCATCGTCCGCCACACGGCGACTTGAGCGATCTGATAACGCACCGTTACGAAGCTGGCGAAGTGATTTCGGTCGGGCCGACAGACACTTTACTGACTGCGTTCAAGCGGATGCGCGACGCGAATGTCTCGCAGGTCCCAGTGGTCGATAAAAACGGACGTGCCATCGGGATTCTCGATGAATCCGATGTGCTGGTGAAGGTGCACCGCGATTCTTCCCACTTTAATGATCCAGTGAAAAATGCGATGACCGACAAGCTCGAAACACTATCGCCAAAAGCAAAGATCAAAGATCTTCTCGATGTATTTGATCGCGGACGCGTCGCCATTGTGATGGATGACGACAAATTCCTCGGGTTGGTCACGCGCTCCGATCTGCTCTCCTATTTGCGGTTGCACATGCCCAAACAGTGAGACCGTGGATTGCACGGATAATAAGGTCGGCCTGTGAATCTTTGCATTTAATCCGCGCGGTCCGCGCTATCCCCGTCTAGATTTGATCGACATGAAAAAGCAACACGAGTTTGCTACGCGGGCAATTCATGCCGGTCAGGAGCCCGACCCTTCCACCGGCGCAGTGATGACGCCAATTTATGCAACATCGACTTATGTGCAGGAAAGCCCAGGCAAGCATAAGGGCTACGATTATGCGCGCTCAATCAATCCGACTCGGCTTGCCTACGAGCGTTGCATCGCCGACTTGGAAAACGGGACGCGCGGATTCGCATTCGCATCCGGCCTCGCCGCCATGGCCACAGTGCTTGAGCTGCTCGAGAGCGGCTCGCATGTCGTCGCGAGTGACGATCTCTATGGTGGCACATTCCGATTGTTCGACAGAGTGCGCCGTCGTTCGGCGAATCTTGATTTTACCTATGTCGATCTTACCGACGCGAAAGATCTTGAGAGTGCAATCAAACCAAGCACGCGCATGATTTGGATCGAAACTCCAAGCAATCCACTGCTGAAGTTGATCGATCTCGAAGCGATCTCGAAAATCGCGCGCGAGCACAAAATTATTTCCGTTTGTGATAACACATTCGCGACTCCATGGATCCAACGTCCGATTGTGGCCGGCTTCGATATCGTGGTCCATTCCGCCACCAAATATCTTAACGGACATTCTGATCTGGTGGGGGGCGTTGTTATCGTCGGCGACAACAAGGAGCACGCCGAGCAAATCGCATTTTTACAAAATTCGGTCGGCGCAATCGCTGGCGCGTTCGACAGTTTTTTTGTGCTCCGCAGTTTGAAAACTTTGGCGCTGCGTATGGAGCGGCATTGTTCAAACGCAATTGAAATTGCGCGCTGGCTGGAGGAACAGCGAGAGGTGAAATCCGTCCGTTACCCCGGTCTAAAGTCCCATCCGCAGCACGATCTGGCGCGGCAACAAATGCGCGGTTTCGGTGGAATCGTGACGATCACACTGAAGACTGATCTCGCTGGGACGAAACGTTTTCTGGAAAACACTCATTTGTTTGCGCTGGCCGAAAGCTTGGGAGGCGTGGAAAGCCTCATTAATCATCCCGCGCTCATGACGCACAGCTCGATTCCGGCCGAGCAACGCGAAGCGCTCGGGATTAGCGATTCACTGGTCCGGTTGTCGGTTGGCGTTGAAGACGTGAGGGATTTGATTGATGATCTGAATACCGCGCTCGCAGCGATTGAGTAGCATAGCGGTCTCGGCTGTGGGGCAGGCGGGCATCTCGCCTGCGAGTCGCGATCCCGCAGGCGAGACGCCCGCTGGTCCCACAGGCAAGACGCCTATGCTAGGATCATTCGAATCCCACGACAGGATGAGGAATGTATGGAGCTTCGAGTGCTTCGATTTCTGCGTCCGATAGTTTCACATCCAGCGCGGCGACCGCTTCTTCAAGATGGTGCGGTTTGGTCGCCCCAACAATTGGCGCGGTCACGGCCGGCTGGTGAAGTAACCAGGCCAGCGTGATCTGCGCGCGTGTGATGCGCCGTGCCTCGGCCATCTCCCCCACGCGATCTGCTACTCGCTTGTCCGCTTCTTCAGTTCCCGAATAGAGCTTCCTGCCGTACTCATCAGTCTGAAAGCGCGTCGTACTGGCTTGCGATTCCCAAGCGCGTGTCAAGCGACCGCGCGCCAGCGGACTCCACGGCAACACGCCAATGCCTTCTGCTAAACACAGCCCCAACATTTCGCGTTCCTCCTCCCGGTTAAGCAGATTATAATGCGGCTGCATGGAAACAAAACGCGTCCATCCGTGGAGATCGGCCAGGTAAAGCGTCTTGCAAAATTGCCAGGCAAACATCGATGACGCACCGAGATAACGGGCTTTTCCCGCTTTGACGACGTCGTGGAGCGCTTCGAGCGTCTCTTCGATTGGAGTGTCGTAATCCCAACGGTGAATCTGATAAAGATCGACATAGTCGGTTCCCAGGCGTCGCAGACTGTTGTCGATCTCTGTCATGATCGCTTTGCGCGATAATCCGCGGCCGTTAACGTCCGGCCGCATTGGGAAATACACTTTCGTCGCAATCACGGTCTCGTCGCGTTTTGTAAAATCACGCAGCGCCCGGCCTAATACCTGTTCGCTCGCGCCGTCACCATACATGTTGGCCGTGTCGAAAAAGTTAATTCCGAGCTCAAGTGCTCTCCGAATGAAAACTCGGCCTTCCTCTTCGTCCAAGAACCATTTCTTTTTCAGTAGCCCGTAGCTCATGCAGCCCAGGCAGATTCGGGATACTTTGAGGCCCGCTTTACCAAGGTTTGTATAGTTCATTCCTTTATACCTCCTTCTTTAATCATCAGCGCTCCGTTTCAAAGCCACTCCGGCGATCACTGCGCCGATCCCGGTTAATTCGAAAAGCGAAGGAATTTGGCGCAGAACGACTATTCCGATCATGCACGCTGTTGCCGGCAACAGAGACAGCATAAGCGCAAACGTAGCTTTCGATAATCGCGCCATCGCAAGTTGATCGCATATGTACGGGATGACCGACGAACACACACCAACTCCGGCGCCGGCAAGAAGAAGTTTCGGATCGAGCAACGCTCCCAAGGCAGTTCTTAAGCCGATAGGCGTGACCACAATGCTCGCAACGAGCATTGCAATCGCCAGCCGTTCAACTCCGCCCCGACCGCCTCTTCCTGCGATGCGATGCCCAAGTAAAATGTAGAGAACGAACAGCGCACAATTCGCAAACGCAAAAATATATCCGATTGGCTCGCCGTTGATTCGCACACTCGTGAGCAGGAGTACGCCTCCGCATGCCAATAGAAGAGCGAGAAGATTCCGAATCGTTCGCACGCCCAACGCCGCCAGCGCGATCGGTCCGAGAAACTCAATAGTTCCGACCGTCGCGAGCGGCAGCCGGTTGATCGCGAGATAGAAACAGACGTTCATGATGGCTAGCACGAAACCGAAGGCGAGCACGATTCGGCGCTCGCCTGTGCCTAGCTCTCCAAATAAACGCCACGGACGCTTCCAAAATGCGAACACCGCCGCGGCGCTTGCAATCCGCAACCAGGCGACGCCTAATACATCTACGTGCGCGAACAGAAGGACCGCGAAGGCTGGACCCAGATAATGAAAAACGGCGCTGCAAATGAAAAAGGCCTCCGGCGGAATGCGGCCGGTGTTTACCTGTGCCTGCGTCAGTGGCTGCACCGGCAATATGACCTCGTCCGTCATATGAACGAAAATAGAACGTTCACCAACTGACGCAAGTATGAAGTTAATGCCTGTTTGCTCATTTAATGATAAATATTAAGGTCTAATTCAATTTTATCGGTGAATTATAAAGAATTAGTGGCGAATAGCAAAAATATTGAAATTCTGCGGCTGCTGCAGAAAAATCCGCGCATGTCGATCGCCGAGCTCGCCCGAAAAATCGGCATGTCCAATCCGGCGGCGAAGGAGCGCGTCCGCCGTTTGGAAAAGAATGGCGTGATCGCCGGTTATCGGCTCGAGTTAGATCCGAAAGCGGCGGGACATGAAATCACTGCATTTGTTAGAATTCGGCCGCTGCCAGGACGTCTTCCGAAGATCGCCGCCATGGCCCAACGGATACCCGAGGTGGTGGAATGTCATCGAATCACTGGGGAAGATTGCTTCATTCTTAAAATCCACCTGCCCGATATCGCGTCTTTAGATCGCGTTCTGGATCGTTTTCTTGTTCATGGGCAGACGACAACTTCCATCGTTCAGTCCTCGCCCGTGCCGCCGCGGTCGCCGCAGCTTGCGCAAGCTCCCGGTCACAAACGCGCGAAACGCGCCTAATTTCGATCAACGATCTCGAATTCGCTTTCGAGGCAATGTAGCATAGCCGTCTCTCGGCCGTAGGGCAGGCGGGCGTCTCGCCTGCCGAGCCGCGATCCAGCAGGCGAGACGCCAGCTGGCCCCACAAGCAAGATGCCTGTGCTACAATACGCGCTATGGGCAACACGTTCGGACAAGTTTTTCGTGTTACCACTTTCGGTGAATCGCATGGTGGCGGCATCGGCGTCGTGATCGATGGTTGCCCGCCGAAGATCGGCATCTCAAGAGCGGAAATTCAACGGGAGCTGGACCGCCGTCGCCCGGCTCAGAGTAAAATCACAACGCAGAGGAAAGAAAAGGATCGGTGCGAGATTCTTTCTGGCGCTTTTGAAGGGAAAACGCTCGGCACTCCCATCACGATTGTCGTGCGCAATAAAGATGCCCGGCCTGAAGATTACAGGGAGATTGCAAACAAATTTAGGCCGTCACACGCCGATTATACCTATGAGGCCAAATACGGAATTCGAAACTGGCAGGGCGGCGGCCGCGCATCGGCGCGCGAGACGGTCGGCAGGGTCGCAGCGGGCGCAATTGCGAAAAAGATATTATCAACGTTGTATGTGGATTTCGAGATCGTCGCTTATGTGACCCAAATTCACGAGGTCATTGCGAAGATCAATCGTTCCGCAGTGAAGATGAAAGACGTGGAAAAAAATATTGTTCGCTGTCCGGACGCCGCGGCGGCGAAAAGGATGATGTCGCTGATCGAGCAAATTCGCGATGAAGGCGATTCGATCGGTGGCGTGATTGAGTGCGTTGCGCGTGGCATAGCGCCTGGACTCGGCGAGCCAGTTTTTGACAAGCTCGAAGCGGACCTTGCGAAAGCGATGCTGAGCATACCAGCCACCAAGGGATTTGAGATCGGCTCCGGTTTCGCGGCGACGCGGATGCGCGGCTCGAAGCACAACGATCCATTTGAAATGCGCGCCGGGAAAATTCGCACAGCGACAAACAACTCTGGAGGTGTACAAGGCGGGATCAGCAACGGCGAAGAAATTTATTTTCGCGTTGGGTTCAAGCCAACCGCTACAATCGCGCTCCGGCAGAAAACGGTAACCAGCTCTCAGAGGCAAACCGAGCTCGCGGCACGCGGACGCCATGATCCGTGTGTTCTTCCTCGAGCAGTACCAATCGTGGAAGCGATGGCCGCGCTCGTCCTTTGCGATCATGCGCTGCGGCAGAAAGCGATCGCTTTGCTGGGTTGATGGAAGTGAAACCTGAGCTTCAAGCAGTGGCTGGTTCGCCACTTTGGCAGATAGTCTTCATTTCTTTTGCCGTCGTTTTGATTTTGTTCGAAATCGTACGCGGCTGGCGACTCGGTTTACTCCGTCAACTGGTGCGCCTTACCGCGCTCGTCGCTGGGTATGGGGCCGCATTTTTCGGCGGCAGGTTGCTTGTCCCGATAGCCCGGCCAGTTTTCAAAATGCCTGACATGGTGCTGTCGGCCCTGTGCGGCGCCGCGCTAGCGCTTGTTGCCTATGCGCTGGTGAACATGATCGGAATTATCTTGTTCAAACGGACCGGGCAGCAAAATTCCAGAATCGTTCAGCTTATTTATGGATTTTCAGGGGCAATTGTCGGCTTGTTTTTCGGCATCTTTGTCCTTTGGCTGATCGTGGTGAGCGTTCGTGCTGTTGGCGCCGTTGCCGACGCGCAAGTGCGCAGCCGATCGAGTTCTGCGTCAAAAGCTTTTGGCGCTGACCAGCCTGCAACATTACACGCTCTGGAGGTCCGGCGGCGCTTCCTCGGGCAGTCAGATGAGGAATCTGCCAGGTTTGCCGCGTCGCTAGCGCGCTTAAAGAACTCGCTTGAGCTTGGCTCCCTCGGAAACGCGGTCAAGCAAATGGACCCCGTTCCACAGAAGAGTTATGAAACACTGGCAAAGGTGGCCGGTGTATTTTCCAGCCCGGAACGTGCGCAGAAATTCCTGTCGTTTCCAGGTGCACGCGAGTTGAGCGAGCATCCGAAAATTGTGGCTTTACGAAACGATCCGGAAATCGTCGAGATGATCGCGCAGAGGCGCTTTCTCGACCTTCTTCAAGATCAACGGATCATCGACGCGGCCAATGACCCGGCGTTTGCGGATCACATCAAAAAATTCCAGCTCGAGCGTGCGCTCGATTACGCGATGCAATCTCAAGACCCCACGCAACGACGTTAAATGAACTACCTCGTCACCATTGGCCTTGAAGTGCACGTACAGCTCAAGACGCGCTCGAAAATGTTTTGCACTTGTCCGGTTGAATTTGGAGCCCAACCTAATACACACACTTGTCCGATTTGTCTCGGACTTCCAGGCGCCTTGCCAGTGATGAATCATGAGGCGTTGCGCATGACGGCGCTCACCGGGCTCATGCTCGGCTGCGACATCGCGCCGATGTGCAAATTCGATCGCAAAAATTATTTCTATCCGGACATGCCGAAAAACTATCAGATTTCGCAGTACGACATGCCGCTTTGCACTTATGGCCGGGTGCCATTGCACGACCTCGCCTATCCAAAGGACGCACAGAAAAATATCGTGACCTCCGACAAGGAAGTGCATCTGGTGCGGATTCATCTCGAGGAAGATGTGGCGAAGAGTTTTCATTTCGAGAACAGCACGGGGATTGATTTCAATCGGGCCGGCACGCCGTTGATGGAGATCGTCACGCAACCCGAGGTCAATTCGCCGGAGGAGGCGTTCGCATTTTTAACATCGCTCAAACAAATTCTAATCTACGGAGCGGTAAGCGATGCCGACATGGAAAAAGGGCAACTCCGCTGCGACTGCAATGTTTCCGTCCGGCCTGAAAAGCAAGCCGAGCTCGGAGCGAAGATTGAGATCAAAAACATGAACTCGATCAGTGGCGTGCGGCGCGCCCTCGCTTACGAGATCCAGCGTCAAATCAGTGTGCTGGAGAATGGCGAACAACTCGAGCAGGAAACGCGCGGCTGGGATGATGTGGCTGGCCAAACCTTCCTCATGCGTACAAAAGAGTTCGCGCACGACTATCGCTATTTTCCCGATCCCGATCTTGTGCCGGTGAAAACCGAAGTCCTGCTGGCCGATGTGCGGGGGCGCGTGCCCGAGTTACCAAGAACGAAACGCGCGCGGTTCGTCCAGCAGTATCAGGTGAGCCCCTACGATGCCGGCGTGCTGGCGAACGATCTGGAGCTTGCAAGATATTTCGAGACGGCTGCCAAAGGTGCAAAGAAACCGAAGAATATCGCCAACTGGATTCTGAACGATTTGCAGAACGCATTGAGCACAGCCGGCAAGAGCATCAGTGATTGTCCTATTCCGCCGGAGGCGCTTGATCAGCTGGTCAATCTGATCGACAGCGGAAAAATCAGCGGTAAGCAAGGCAAAGAAGTTTTCGCGGAAATGTTTGCGAGCGGAAAGAGCGCGGCTGCGATTGTGAAAGAGAAAGGAATCGAGCAACTGAGCGATTTGAGCGCCATTGAAAAATTATGTGACGAAGTAATCGCTGCGAACCTAAAACCGGTCGCGGATTTCAGGGCGGGCAATATGGCGTCGCTCAACTTTCTCAAGGGCCAGGTTATGAAATTGTCGAAAGGGAAGGCCAACCCGCAGTTAGTAGGCGAAATTTTGGAGAGAAAGCTGACCGCCTAAAGAAAACGTCCAACGCTCAACGCCTAACGCCCAACGCCCAACGCTCAACGCCCAACGCCCAACGCCCAACGCCGAAGTCGGATCGCGCCCTTGTGTCATGTTGAGCGAAGTCGAGACATCTCTTAACTCATATTAACTGTGAGAGATTCCTCGACTACGCTGCGCTCCGCTCGGAATGATAACAGCGGGGAGATAGTGAAATTGTCTTCATGCGGATTCTAATAGCGCCCGACAAATTTAAAGGCTCGTTGAGCGGGCGAGAAGTGGCAGAGACGCAGAAGCGATTTGCGAGGCGCGCGGCGGTTCGTGGCTGCAATGCAAAGCGCACGATCCGCTCGGCCGGGAGATCGACGCCCGTTATGGGTGGATCGAAGAGAGAAAACTTGCCGTAATGGAAATGAGCGAAGCCGCAGGTATGCGGTGGCTATCTGAAAACGAACGAGATCCGGCCCGCGCGACCACATTCGGCGTTGGCGAAATGATTTTGGATGCGACGAAGCGAGGCGCGGATGAAATCATTATTGGTCTTGGCGGCAGCGCGACAAACGATGGCGGATTTGGAATGGCGAGGGCGCTCGGGTTTCGGTTCGATTACCAGCGAGAACAAGACGACGAGCAGAAAGTGACTTGCCTCCTTTACCTCGCAAGAATCGCAAAGCCGAAAGATTTGAGGTTGCCGAAGATTATTGCGGCAGTCGATGTGCGCAATCGGTTGCTCGGCAAAAATGGCGCGACGCGAGTGTTTGGCCCGCAAAAGGGCGCCACGGATGACAAGGTCGAGAGCCTGGAACGCGCGCTTGCCTGGCTGGCGGACGTTGTTTCGCAGGAATTCGGCGTTGACTATCGCGATGAAGCCGGCGCCGGCGCGGCGGGCGGACTTGGATTCGGCCTAATGAGTTTTTGCGGAGCGAAAATTAGGCCCGGTTTCGACGTAGTCGCTGAAGCGGTCGAGCTCGAGTCGAAAATGAAAGATGCCGATGTTGTGATTACAGGCGAAGGGAGTTTAGATCGCCAGACGCTCGAGGGAAAAACACCTGCAGGCGTCGCAAATCTCGCACGGAAACTCGGCAAGCGGGTTTTTGCGATTGCGGGGCGCGCCGGTGAAGATCGAAAAGTGCGCGAAGTATTTGATGAAATTTATGACCTCGCGCGCCCCGGCACGAGCCAGAAGGAACAGATGGCCCGCGCGGCGGAATTATTGCGCGAAAAGGCGCGAAAAATAGCAGAAGAACTGTAGGGCGTTTGTGTGAACCCCGAAAGCCTTCGGGGGTGACACAGATGCCTACAGCAACGGCGCGCACGAAGTGACGCGCCCCTACCATCAGTAAAACTCGCGGAACTGCTTAGCGGTTTCGACATAGCTCCATGCCCAGCGCGCGATGTCCTTTTGTTCATCGAGGCTGAGTTGACGACGAATTTTCGCCGGCGATCCGAGCACGAGTGAGCCTGGCGGGATTTTCATTCCAGTAGTGAGAAGCGCGTTCGCGCCGATGATGGAGCGCGCGCCGACTTCTACATCATCGAGAACGATGGAGCCCATCCCCACCAGCACTTCGTTATCGATCTTGCATGCGTGCACAATGGCGGTATGTCCGATGGTGACCAACTCGCCCACGGTAGTGGGATAGTTTGTATCGAGATGAACGACGGCATTATCCTGAACGTTCGAGCGCGGGCCAATGATGATCCGATTGATATCGCCGCGCAACACCGCGCCGTACCATACGCTCGATTCTTCTTCGAGTGTAACGTCGCCAATTACCGTCGCGCTGGGGACGACCCACGCGCTGGAATGAATTGTGGGTCCTTTTCTTAAACGTGCACCGATGCCGGGATGTCCGATTGGCAATGAATCTGGTTCAATGTGCATTGGACAATTAACGTCCAACGCTCAACGTCCAACGTCCAACGTCCAACGTTGAATAACGCAGAATGGGATTTTCTTCTTCCCGCGTCTGAGCGATCATAGGCACGGCATGCCCGAGATCTCTCCAGACGAAGTCACGCCGTTCGTTTTCTGCGATCCCACCGGTAAACGCTGGCCGCGCCTGCGCCTGATTTTGCTTATCAGCGGAGTGCTGTTTTTTCTTGGGACGGTGTTGTTCGTTCAGACGCTTTTTGTCGCACCGAAAATGAATGTGCCTTTTTCCCTGCGGCAATTAAAAGGTCAACTGAAAGCGTTGCAAAAGGAGAATCCCGCCGGTCAGTTGTCTCCGACTTCGCTGCTGTGGCAAAAATTTGGCGCGGCGCGACAAGCAGCAAGAAAGCTCGCTGGCGCGGCGCCCACGCCTTCCGCGCGGCCGCGGAAGAAATCGCCTGACAACGAAGTGCGTCTCGCATTTTATACTAATGGCGATCCGTACAGCTACGCTTCGCTCCAGCAGCACGCGGCGCAGATCACGCATCTCTGTCCCGAATGGATGACCGTGATCAATGGCATGGGCGATTTGCAAATCGATGGGGATTCCCGACTATCGAAACTGACCGCGAACAAGGGGATTGCGCTTATGCCACTGCTGACGAACCTCGTCGGCGACATCTGGCAACCGGAAGCGATCGAGAATCTCGCGCATGGACCAGGCAACCGACAGGATCGGTTTATCCAAAGGGTGCTTTCCGTTTTGCGTAGCGTTAAGGCATCAGGCGTGGTGGTCGATTGGGAACAAATCGACCCTGCTTACAAAAAAGACATCACCGGATTCATCGATAAGTTCGCCGACGCGTTACACGACGATAACAAGGAGCTGTGGCTATGCGTTGAGCCCGGCCAGGAGTTGGATTACATCGATTTCGACGCGGTTGCTGACAACGTCGATCGTTTTGTGGCGATGTTGTTTGATGAGACGTCGGACACCGATCCACCGGGGCCGCTAGCTTCGCGCTCGTGGTTCGAAGGCTGGATGCATGTCCTGCTGGAAGATTCCGATACCAAGCAATGGATCATCGCGCTGGGTAGTTACGGATATGATTGGACCATCGGCGGGAAAAAGGCGGAGCTGATCAATTTTTCAGAAGCGATGAGCCGCGCCAATGATGCGGAAATCGAAAGCGCAGAAGTCCGGGAACCCAGTTACAGTCCGTATTTTTATTTTCAGGATGAGGATAAGGAGCACGCCGTCTGGTTTCTGGACGCCGTGACATTCCTCAACGAACTGCGCGAGGTGCGCAATCAAAAGGCGGGTGGGTTCGCGCTCTATCGGCTCGGCAGTGAAGACCCTGCAATTTGGGAGGCGTTAAGCGTTCCGCGGGATTTCAAGATGGACAATCAGACGCGCCAGTCGCTCGAACTAATCAAGTCGACGGACACAATCACGGATGTCGGCGACGGTGAGATTGTAACTGTGGACGAGGATCGCATGGATGGGATGCGAAAGTTCACGGTTGACGCAGACGGCTATCTCACGGCGAAATACGTGAAGTTTGCACAATTCCCAACGCTTTATCATCAAGGCGCTGGCGGTGAGCATCAGGTCGTAATCACTTTTGACGACGGCCCCGATCCGCGATGGACCCCAAAGGTTTTGGACATCCTCAAAGCAGCAAACGTGAAAGCCGCCTTTTTCCTCGTGGGAGTGAACGCGGAGCGTTACCCCGGGCTTGTCCGGCGCATTGTCAATGAAGGGCACGAGATCGGGAACCACACGTATTATCATCCAAACCTGGCGCTCTGCTGGCCGGAGCACATCCGGCTTGAGCTGAATGCAACGCAGCTTTTGCTCGAAACAATCACAGGTCGCGCGACAACAT
>WNGK01000297.1_pt1 | contig 49780 bp, 53 predicted proteins | sample 5400601 | NCBI WGS metagenome assembly WNGK01 (sample SAMN13153376, study PRJNA577476) | soil metagenome | isolation source: 60 cm soil or saprolite under Garry oak tree replicate 1 | place: USA:California | collected 2016-06-15 | reverse complement strand
GCTATGATTTCATGTCGATCTCAGCCAGTGTGCCGAAATCGGCTGCCACTTGCGCCTGCCGGAGCCGTGGCTGAGCTTATTCTCGTTAGGCCGCTAATTGTTCACCACCAAAATCAAACCTGCACATTCAAATGCCCACTAAACCAATTCCCGACGGATTCCACGCTATTACACCGTATCTATTCGCCGAGGGCGCTCCCCGGTTGATCGAGTTCATCTCTGCAGCCTTTAGTGGCAAGGTGACTTACCGCGCAGAGCGGCCAGACGGCTCGATTATGCATGCCACGATGCGAGTCGGAGATTCCATGCTGATGCTGGCCGACGCGAGCGCGCAGTTCGGGCCGATGCCGACCTCGATTTATCTTTATGTTACCGATAGCGACGCCGTGTATCAGACAGCATTGAATTCCGGTGGAATCTCCGTCTTTCCAATCATGACCTTGCCCTCTGGAGAACGGTATGGCGGGGTCAAGGACCCTTGTGGAAACATCTGGTGGGTTGCCACGCACGTAGAGGACGTGCCGCCGGAAGAGCAAGAAAGACGCTGGAAAGAATTCCAAATGCCATGAGCCAGGAGCAGAGGCGCTGGCCATTGTGGTAAGAAAGTTTGGGGTTGAGAGATGATAGTTGAGAGTAAAGCAAAGCTCGTTGACTCCTTCGCTCCCGCTCAGTCTCCGCTACCCTCGCGGCATTGCCGTCTACCCCGCGGCTTCCCGGCTCGCGGTGTTCTCATCAGCGGTGATTGATCTTGTGTCCGGTTCGGCACCTTAAAGACGAGGAGGTTAGTCATGGGGGCGTCCACCTTGAGGTCTTGGATTGGGGCGGCACAGGCACGACTTTGGTCTTGCTGACCGGCCTTGGAGATAACGCGCACGTGTTCGATCAATTTGCATACCAGTTCAACGATCGCTTCCATGTTATCGGCATCACGCGTCGAGGTTTCGGGCGCTCAAGCCAGCCTGCGCACGGCTATGACATTGACACGAGCGCGCGCGACGACATCGCGGTCCTCGACAAGCTGAACATACGTGAGGCCGTATTTGTTGGGCATTCCGTTGCCGGAACGGAACTGAACAAGCTGGGTGCAGTCTATCCGGATCGGGTCAAGAAACTTGTTTACCTGGATGCTCTGGATATCGGGTCGGGTGGATGGATAACTCTCCCTCAACCGCCGCCTCCCCCAGAGGATACTGCAGAGGATCTGGAATCTGTGCAAGGTTTTGCCGCAGCCTCAGCGCGTTCCGATGGATACCGAAAACCTCTCGCAGCGATATGTAACATGATCCGGTCGGATTCCTCGGGCAGAGTTGTTGGAGCGGTTACGCCTCCTGAAATTTCCAGCAAGATATATAGGGGTTTACAGCCGGCTGATTACGACCGTATCCAGGCTCCTGCGCTCGGCATTTTCAATAAAATCACACCTCAATACCGTTTGCCCTACTACTGGTATCTGGACCCTGCCAAGCAAGAGGAATTCAATCACAACATCAAGTCGCTCGCGAACTGGGTGGAAGGCGCAATCCAGCGCTTTCGCTCTGGCGTGAAGAACTCGCGAGTGATCGAACTGCATGACACTAACCACTACGTGTTCATAGTAGACGAAGCGTTGGTCGTTCGAGAAATGCGCAAGTTCTTGCTTGAAGAATAAGGTGCTTTGTTCAAGCTGTCATTGATCGTCATTGTTACATTAAGTGAATATTACCAAGAACAGATTGCGTGGAGTGAAGTGGCTACCTTTAACTTTGGCGCATGATCTCCGATCTCCGTCAAAAAGATTCGCCCTTGCCGTGATTATCGCGTCTTGTTATTTCTCGGGACAAGCGAGATCCCAGCCCAAGCAATCAGAAATCGATTCGGCCGATCGGCTCTTTCAGGCTGGGAAGTTTGCCGAAGCTGGCAAACTTTACTCGCAAATCGCCACTCAAAATCCCAAGGACTATTCGGCAATCCTCCAGTTGAGTCGCATTGCGTTGCTTTCCAACCGGCTTGACGAGGCACAGAAATGGCTGGAAAAGGCCATAATCCTCCAACCGGGTGACGCTGACGCCAAGGTCATGCTTGCCGAGGTGTTTTATCGCCGCGACGATTTTCAAAAGGCGGCGGCATCCCTGAAGGGCGTCGACGTAAGCAACAACAAGTTGATTGCTTCGCAGTATCCGACTCTGAATGTTGCGAAGCTTGAGAGCTTCAAGGGCCAGGCGCCCTATGAAGTGCATGGCAACGGGAAAAGTACGCGTCTGAAATTCTTAAAAACCGATCCGCTGCCGGTAGTCAGCGTGCGCGTAAACGGCGGCGACGAAGTCACCTTCTTCATCGATACCGGGGGTTCGGAGGTGACTCTCGATACGGACTTCGGCCGGGAACTTGGCGTGCCGCGATTCGGGACGGTCCAAGGTACTTTTTCCGGCGGCCAGCACGCCGATGTACAGCAGGGGCGGATCGACTCCCTCACCGTCGGCGAATGGACCATCAAGAACCTGCCCATCGCAATGATGCCCCTGCGCCAACTCTCGAAAGACTTCGGCGTGAAACAAATCGACGGAATCATCGGCACCAATCTGCTCTACCATTTCCTTGCGACCATGGATTACCCGCACGGCGAGCTTGTGCTGCGCCGGAAGAGCGCCAAAAGCCCGGAAGAGTTTGCAGCAACATCATCGGCCAAGAGCGTCGCGGTTCCTATCTGGATCGCGAGCGACCACTTCATGGTGGGCTGGGGTCGTGTGGAGACGCTCCCACCTGCGCTCCTCTTCGCTGACACAGGGTTGGCGGGTGCGGGTGTCAAGTTGGCGGAGTCGGTTATCAAGGAAGCTGGGATCAAGCTGGAGGAAGACAAAGCTTTCGCAGGGGCCGGGGGCGGCGGGAAGCTGAAAATCGTGCCGTACACTGTGCGTCAACTTTCCTTCGGAGACATACAGGAAGACAACATCCCGGGTCTCTACGATGGGCCGTTCCCGTGGGAATACACTTTTGGCTTTCACCTCGCAGGCATGGTCGGCCACGATTTCTTCAAGCACTATGCCGTGACCTTTGACTTTAAGAACATGCAGATTTTCCTGCAATAGAAGCTCTGATCAGGGAGGTCGTGTCGGAGAGCCCGCGGCCGAAGCCACGGCCAATATGTTTGGCCTCACTCTGGCTCTGATGCCTCCCTTCACTTTACGGAGACACGTCCATTGCATTCCACGCTCGTTTTCGCAGCGGTGGGTGATCTTGTTCTCGTTAGGTTCATGCGTGTTTGCCTCGGCATTATCCTCACATTGCTGCCAGCGTATGCGATTACCACTCGGGCCTACAGTCGTTGTCGAGTCGCCGGAGAAGCGAGACGTCCTGCAAATTCACCCGCTTGACGTGCGCTTCGCGCGAGTAGACATCGACAGGACCCCCATGCTTGCGGCTGTGGACGCGTTGACCGCAGAAGTCCACAAAACGTATAGCGAGGACTTCGCATTCAGTTGGTCTTATACTGCCGGCGTATTCCCGGCAAAACCTGAAGGGCGAGTCACGTTCCATGACAAAAACGTTTCTGCGCGCGACATTCTGGATGATTTTTGTCGTCAAACTGGCTGGACTTACTACTGGAACCCCAAGCATTTTATTGACTTCCGTAGCGGTCCTGTCCCTGGATATAAGCCGGAGATTCGACGACCAAAGACCTAATTCAGGCGATGCAGACATGTGGTTGGCTGGCGTACTGTCTCGCTTTTGTGTTATGGAAACACGTCCATTGCAATTCAAGCTCGCGCTTGCTGGCGGTGGCCGCTCTTGTCTCTCTTCAGGCCTCATGAGCGCCATTCTATTAATCCTCGCGATACTGTGGGTCGGCGGTGTTGATTCTGCATTGAGCGCCGACACTGCAAACAAGTCGCTCGATGTCGAGTTCCTGAGCGGCTTTCTCGCTGGTGAATATGATCTTATCGGTCGCAAACCAGATTCAGCGACTACCTACACAGGCCGCGTAACCATTCGTGATGTCGGCGGCACTTTGCAAGTCACCCGAATCATCGATGGCAAAACCGAGCGTGGCACAATTCAGTTCGATACCGCCGCCGGAGCGGATCGTATTCCGGTTCTTCGGGCGCACTTTAGCATGGACGGACGAGAGTATGAGGCTACCTATCTCTGGCGATCCGACCTGGACAACTATCCCAGAGTGACAGGCTACATCTACCTTCCAAAGAATCAGACTAAGTCGCCTGGGCTTGAAGCACTTTTCCCAATTCACTAACGAGGCCTGAGCATGCGCAGAGTCTGTGGCTCACTTGTTCGGGCTACAAGCGGTTTCAAGATTCCTTTTCGCCCAAATGTAGGGCGTCTGTGTCAGACGCCTACCCGCTTGTGCCATGCGTTTGGTTTATGCGCTTGAACACAAGCGCCGCTACAGTTGTTCCAAGAACTCGAGTGCTTTGTCGTAACTTTTCCGCTGAAGATAATGCGCCAGCCGTGGATCGGTAGGTTTGGGCAAACGCGTTTGCAAATCGTCGATTCGTTCCGAAATGGCTTTCAACCGCGCGATGTGTTTTGCCTCATCCCGGCGGCTTTCTTCGTCGTGAATGATGGCGACGCGTTCTCGTAACGCTTGCGCAAGATCAGCCATTACGTTTTCCATTGTTTTAAAAACCGCGGATTACACGGATTAACGCGGATAGAGACATTGGTTCAGCGCGGGCCTGATTCGGAGAGGAGTTGTCGCTTGGCCTTGAGCCAATCTGAATCTGCGTCGCCTGGCAGCCCAAATCTGCGGCGGCGCTCGGAGATGAAGTAGGCACGAAGCCGGATTTCCTGATCGGACGGTCCCGCCGCAGTTCCTACTTCAGGTGGCATTGAGAGCTTTCCCTTCCGCGCAACCGGGCCCTTCTTGCGAGCGGGTTCGGAGGTTGTTCCCTTGGTCGATGTTCGGCGCGTCGTCGGTGTTTTTCTGATTTTCATTTCGGCAGGTGAGCCGCCAGCCTCCGGTGTCGCTTGATTTTTACTTTGGACAATTTTGTTCTTTTTCGGCACAAATTGATGGTGTTGATGATTTCAATTCGTTTACTGCGCATCGGCCGATCCGCAAGCGCTTTCTCGTCTGCGTTTGGTGGAACCAGAAATCACGATAATCTCTTTGTATGCAACATTTCGTTTTCCGCTGGATTGTGACCACAATCGCGGTGTTTGTGGCCGCGCCGATTGTTGGTATCAATTACGGTGACCGCCTCGATTGTCTGCTCGGTGCGTCGCTCCTGCTCGGAATTGTAAATGCTTTTATTCGCCCTGTGCTTTTGCTGCTGGCCCTGCCGTTGATTCTCGTCACTCTTGGCTTTTTTATCTTAATTATTAATACGCTGATGCTAAAATTCGTTGGGCAGGTCGTGCCATGCTTTGAAGTTCCCGGTTTCTGGCGCGCCTTTTTCGGCGCAATCATCATTTCGATCGTTAGTTGGTTGCTGAGTGCATTTTTTCGCGGCAGCGACGGACGCGTTCACGTACTCACGCATCATAGCCAGATCCGGCGGGTCCGGGGCCGTGTGATCGAGCCAGGCGAACGACACTGAAGGCGACTACTTCTTTTCCACTTGCGAGAGATATTCTGATTCGAAAGCGCGAAGCGACAGGTAAGATGCCTGTCGGCCCCACAGGCTGGAAGCCTGTGCCCGGTCCTCTTCTAGCCAAGATATTTGCTTAGCCGCGAGCGCAGTTCCGTGCGTGCGCGAAAGAGAACGCTTTTTACAGCGGGAACGGAGAGATCGAGAACCTCGGCAATTTGCTCGTAGCTAAGCTGCTCATACCTCCGCAGCACCAGCGCCATCCGCTGGCTCTCTGGAAGCTGCAGGATTGCTTCCTCGATTGTTCGCTGAAGCTCCAATTCCAGAAGAGACGCATCGGGAGCGAGGTTCGTCTCATCTTTCAGAGGAGGGTCTTCTGCGCCCGGTTCTGATTGAAGCGGAACATGCGGGCGCCGCTTGGAACGGCGCAGCTCGTTGAATACTAGGTTCCGCGTAATCTTCAGCAGCCAAGTGGTGAATTTGGCGCGGGGGACATAACGGCGAGCGCTTTTCCAGACGCGAATAAAAACCTGCTGTGCTATATCTTCCACGTCAGAGTTGCTGCCCAACATGCGCGCTACGGTGCCTGCTACCAGAGCTTGATGCTTCTCCACGAGCTCCTCGAATGCAACCGTATCGCCTTGACCCACCAGCCGCATCAGACGCACGTCGTCAGCGTCTTCTTCCGATCTTCCTTGATTTCCTGGATCGTTCGCAGCCATCGGTCTTAAGAGACTGTCGAGATACTCGGAGTGGGTTAGGTGCTGTCGCCCGTGTCGCTCGTCTGTCGCAGCCCGCGTGCGGGAATGCGCTTCATTCGCTCCTTACCATCCATCCTTTTGCCTCTACGCGCGGTCCATTCCAGTATTTCAACGGCTTCTTAGACGTTCGCATCAGGGAAAATTTGCCAGAAAAATGGCGCTCCACCACAATTCGGCCCGCCGTCACATTCGTAGCCACGGTTTTTGTTGCAAGCCGGAAGCGACCTGTGCATGCTTGGGCTGCCGAGGGCTTGCGCTCGACCATGAATTACCAGCTCATTCCGAAAGAACTCAGACCGATCGCTGAAAAAGTTGAGGCCCGGCAGCGGATTTCGGAGGCGGATGCTCTCAGTCTCTATCGCGCGAACGATCTTAACGCCCTTGGAATGATAGCCAACGTTGTGCGCGAGCGAAAGAACGGCAACTACGCAACCTATATCCACAATCGCTACATCAATTACTCCAACATTTGCGTGCTCTCCTGCCAGTTCTGCGCTTTCGCCGCCAAGAAGCGCGATGCACACGCCTTTGAGTACGCGACTGACGAAATCATCCGCGTGGTCAGCGATGCGCTTCGCCTGGGAGTCACGGAGGTGCACATGGTCGGCGGGCTGCATCCCAGCCTGAAAAAAGATTGGTATCTCGATCTTGTGCAGAGGCTGCGCGCTCTTGATCCGCAGCTTCACATCAAAGCATTTACCGCGATCGAGATTCGCCATTTGGCCCAACGCATCTTCCGCATCCCAATCCGTGACACGCTGGAAACTTTGCGCGAAACCGGTCTCGGCTCAATCACCGGAGGCGGCGCAGAAATTTTTGATCCGGTCGTGCGCGATAAGATTTGCCGCGGGAAAGAAACTGCCGCCGAATGGCTTGACGTCCATCGCACCTGGCATTTAATGGGCGGCCGCAGCACCTGCACGATGCTCTACGGCCATATCGAGACACTCGCTCAACGGGTCGATCATTTGCGCCAACTGCGTCAGTTACAAGATGAGACCGGCGGATTTACCGGCTTTGTTCCTTTCGCTTTCGAACCGCAGACGACAATCCTTGCCCACATCAAACGCGCCTCCGCATTCGAACAACTCCGCAATCTGGCGGTGAGCCGCATTTATCTTGATAACATCGATCATCTCACCGCTTATTGGGTCAGCCTAGGATTGCCTCTCGCACAGGTCTCGCTCAGCTATGGCGTGGACGATTTGCACGGCACCATTCTGGAGGAAAAGATTTTCCACATGGCGGGCGCAACCACGCCGCAGCAACAAACTGTTGCGGCGCTTGAGGACGCCATCAGGGAAGCTGGTCGCGAGCCTGTCCAGCGTGACAGTCACTATCGCTATTTAAATGGCACGAGAGGAGCCGTTCGGCCTAACGAGCGCGAACTAGTCTGCGCGTGATGGTGAGTGAGAGGTGAGACGTGAGAAGTCCGAAGCGAAAACTATTCACGATTCACTTCTCACTTTTCGCTAATCACGTCTCACGTTGAAATCTTTGCGCATCGGGTGTGTCAAATACCTTAACGCCCGCCCTCTCATCCGAGGATGGCCGGATGAAGTGGACTTCGACTACCCTTCGGCACTGTGTCGGCGACTCGCGAGAGGCGACCTGGATGTTGCACTTGTTTCGAGCCTCGAATTTTTGCGCAATCCGATCTACCGGATCGTTGATGATATTTCCATTTCATCCGATGGCCCGGTTTACAGCGTCGTCGTCGCCTACCGTGGCGAAATCTCCCAGATCGAGGAAATCGAGCTCGATCCTGCCTCTGAAACATCCGTGGCGCTTCTGCGCTTCTTGCTCAATGAGCGCGGAGCGAACCCCCGATTGGGGAGCACAAGCTGCCAGCCTGTTGTTGCCGGCAGCTTGCCGGCAACACACAACGCGCGCCTGCTCATCGGCGATCAAGCGATCCGTTTCCGGCAAGAACACGCAGCGGAATTTCGTTTCTGGGACCTCGGCGAACAATGGAAGAACTTAGTCGATCTTCCGTTCGTTTATGCACTTTGGTTGGTTCGCCCCGAAGTCGCTGATCCAAAACAAATCGCGAGCCGTCTTCGCGCTCTGCGGGATGAGAACTTGGTCAACCTCGATGGGTTAATCGCCGCCGAAAACGAATTCGATCACGAATTTTGTGCCCGTTATTACCGGGAAAATCTCCGATTCAACTTTAGCGAAAAGGACAAGAAAGGTCTGCAAACTTTCGCGAAGCTATGCGCCAAGCACGGTCTGCTTCCAGAGCGCGATCTCGTATTCGATCTCGCGTAGACAAGATCGGTATCCGGATAGGTATTTCCGGTTGGCGCTATCCCGGGTGGCGGGGAAAGTTTTATCCGAAAGGGTTGCGGCAGCGGAGCGAATTGGAGTTCGCTGCCAGTCGATTCAATTCAATCGAGATCAACGGCTCATTTTATTCGCTGCAACTCCCGTCGAGTTATCAGCGATGGTACTCAGCGGCGCCAGACCATTTCGTTTTCGCAGTCAAGGGCGCGCGTTACATCACACACATGAAAAGATTGCGAGACGTCGGAACGCCTCTGGCAAACTTCTTCGCCTCCGGCGTGCTGGCGCTTCGCGAAAAACTCGGCCCGATTCTCTGGCAGTTGCCGCCAGACTTCGGTTACAACAAAGAACGACTGGAAGATTTTTTTAATCTGTTGCCGCGCAATACTCGCGAAGCGGCGGAACTCGCAAAAAAACATGATGACAACTTGAAAGCGCGCGCCTGGACGAAAATCGATCCCGTGCCTGCGAGACTTCGCTACGCTCTTGAAGTTCGGCATAAAAGCTTCATGACACCGGAATTTTTCGATCTGTTGCGCAAGCACAGCGTCGCCTTCGTTATCGCCGATACGGCGGGGAAGTTTCCGTACTCAGAAGATTTGACCGCTGATTTCATTTACATTCGGCTGCACGGCGGGAAAGAACTTTACGTCAGCGGTTACAATGACAAGGCGCTCGATTGGTGGGCCAATCGTATCGAGCATTGGTGCAAAGGAAGACAACCGCGCGATGCCAAAACCATCGCGCGCGCTAAAGCCGGCCCCAAACGATGCGACGTTTTCGTTTACTTCGATAACGACGCCAAAGTCTACGCTCCCTTTGATGCGCAACGACTGGCTGAGCGGCTCGGAGCGAAGTGAACGCGTTTTTTGGCGATTGAGATCGCTGCGAAGTCAACTCTTCGTCCCGCCCAGGTCGAGGTCGAGCTCGTAGAGCCGCCAGCTCAGGCCGCTAAGGCGGAATCGGAGTTTGATTCCCTTTCGATCTACTACAAAAGTGCGCGGACTCGTGAAGAGTGCATACCTTAGTTGTGACCAGTTAACGCCTTTAGCGATTGGTGCCTGCCGCCGAGGCCGCAGATCCTTCAGTGCCGATGGGTTGGAGATGAGCGCGGCCAAACCATCTGGCGTAGCGTAAGCATCAACGATCGCATCGATCAACGTCGGACCGAGCTTATTCCATCGCTTGTGACCAGTTGCGGCGCTAGCGAACCTCGCAACAAGTTGCTTCTTTAGCGACGCTCGAACAGCGGGAAAATCCACACGAGAACTCAACGCTTTCGTATCGCCAGACCGAAGCGCAGCCGTGAAGCGCCAGAATGAAAAATACGGGGATACACCGTAGGCGATCAGGACAACAACGCAAATGAGCGCTAACCAGCGGATGAGTCTCATTTTAAACATTACGACCCGAATATTGCGCATGTTTGACAGCAAAAAGCGACGCGAGGACGCGTGCGCGTCTCCATAATTTCGCACGAATTGCTTTTGGAGTGCGATGCGTGTTCGCATCGCTTTCACTGTTACTGACGCAATGATTCATGGGCGGTCTGGATAAGAGTCCCCCGATCCAGCTGAAGGAAGCAGATCTATCTGCCGTGAGTATCGAACCGTCCGAAAAAATCAGTGGGAAGGCACCGGACCAATTTTTTTCCAATATTGAAGAATCCGTCCGCCACCCGGAGGAGATTCAAATTCCGTCGGGCGAGGGCCGCCGGGAGAGCCCCAACAGGCGCGCTTGTGGGTCGCATCGAGAATTTCGTAGATGCCGCGGGTCAGTTGACCAGCGTTCGGTCCACCTTCGGCGATCGAGTCCACTTGTTTGGGTCTCGTGTTCGGATTCACCGTGAAGGTTCCGGCCGGATGCGTTCCGACGCCACTGGCCTTTGGGAACCGGAACGTGTTGTGATCGGTGATCAGGATTGTTCTTCGCAACACGCTTGCGGGCACCGCCTTTCCGTTCACGACTGCGCGGGTCAACTGCCAGGTCCCCGTCAGTCGCTCATAATCTCTCTGACCAGCCGCAGACTGATCGGTTGCACCGCCGAGTTTGCCGCTTGCACAACCACCGGTAATTGCTGCCACCGCGCCAATCGAAATGATCGATATTGCTTTTCTCATATCTTTCCTTTTTCCACGGAACGCAGTTCTTTGTCGAGCCAAAGGCAAAACGGATCAAAATTCTGCTCAGCCGCGCATCTTGTCAGAAGGTTTTGCGCGAATAAGGTGATCGGTGCAAAGCCGATGGATTATTGCGCCGCCTGAGGAGTTGAATGGCGGTCCGATTTCGTGGAACGAGATATGCGGTTCGGTGTGCATCGCGCGGCTGCTGATGCGCAAAGGTTTCGCGAGCGCGGACGAAGTTGAAACATTTCTGAGGCCACGGCTCAGTTCGTTGAGCGATCCGTTTTTGCTTCCAAACATGCAAACGGCGGTGCAGCGGATCCTCAGCGCGCTGGATCTAAAGCAGCGCGTTGTGCTCTTTGGAGATTACGATGTCGATGGCGTGACTTCGCTTGCTTTGTTGGCAGAAATACTACGCGCCTATGGTGCCATTTCGGACTTATTCCTGCCTTTGCGAATGGAAGAAGGCTACGGCTTAAGTCGTGAAAGCGTCGAGCGTTGCCTGGAGCAGCATCATCCGCAGCTCTTGATCGCCGTGGATTGCGGCACGTCCTCCCTAACTGAAATTGAGGATCTTCATCGGCGCCGTGTCGATGTAATCGTGCTGGATCACCACGAGCCCAAATCCGGGCTGCCCGATTGCATCGCTCTGGTCAATCCAAAAATCGACCCGCGGTCACCATTTCATTATCTGTGTAGCGTCGGAATCGTTTTTAAGCTTTGTCACGCGCTTTTGAAGACGCGTGCGATCGAGTTTGACCTGAAATCGAGACTCGACCTGGTTGCGCTGGGCACGGTGGCCGACATCGTGCCGCTGCGAGGAGAAAACCGGATTTTCGTCCAGCGCGGGGGGATTGAAATTGCAAGATCTACAAGACCTGGTTTGAGAAAATTGGTCGAGGTCAGCGGAGTCCGGCCGCCAGTTCTGACGGAAGATATTGGATTTCGGCTTGGGCCTCGCTTGAACGCAGCGGGGCGGCTTAGCACGGCGGAAAAATCGTTGCAGCTCCTTCTTACAAAAGACCAAACGGAAGCTGCCGCGCTCGCTGATTCTCTCAACGAACAAAATCGCGAGCGGCAGGACATTGAAAAACAAGTGCTCCTTGCCGCAGAGGAGCAAATCAGTCGTCAGTTTAATCCGATAAACGATGCGGCGATTGTAGTCGCGGCACCAGGATGGCATCCAGGCGTGCTGGGAATTGTCGCGTCGCGAATATCGCGCAAATATCATCGGCCGGCGATCGTGATCGGGTTCGAAAAAAACGGTATGGGAAAAGGAAGCGGCCGGAGTATTGATGGGCTAAATCTCGTTGAAGCGTTGAAGCGTTGCAGCGGAGCTCTGCAGAAATTTGGCGGACACGAAATGGCGGCTGGTCTGACGATCCAAGAGAAAGATGTCGATTTTTTTTCGGAAGCTTTTCGTTGTGCGGCACGCGAACTTTTGTCGGATGAACAGTTGCAGCCTTGTTTGCGACTCGATCATGAGCTCGCCTTTTCCGAGCTTAATCCCGACTTTCTCCATTGGCACGAAATGCTTCAGCCATTCGGTAATGGAAATCCGGCGCCTCTTTTCTTAGCGCGGGAAGTGGAACCGGTCGCGCCGCCACGGGTGGCGAATGACCGGCATCTCATTTTGCGCCTGCGCCAGGGCAATTATCGTCGGCGCGCGGTTTACTTCGATTCGGCAAATGCAGCGTTGCCGCATGCGCCGTGGGACATCGCATTTCGGATTCGGGCGGATGAATATGAAGGCGAAATTACGCTGGGCATGCAGATTCAGGCGTTGCGACAAGCCGCGCCGGCCGATTGATGCAAATTTCGAGACCATTCGCTGAGCTCGATTGGATCCCGCGGCCGCGTCTGCTCGCGCTGCGCCGCCTCGGCGTCGAGACGGTCGAGGACTTGCTCACGCATTTTCCGCGGCGTCATGAAGATCGGACCGAGTTCCCGGAATTTCCACGCGAAGAGAGCGATGTTCCGATCTGTCTTTGCGGCGAAGTGATCAAAACTTCGCTGCGCCGTTTTGGCGGCTGGAAGAAAATCTTCGAAGCAACGTTACAAGAATCGAAACCAAATGCTTTGAGCGAACCTCTCGTCTGCCGCTGGTTCAATTTGCATTACGTGCAGAAGATGATTGCGACAGGCCAACGCCTCGTAGTCTTTGGCAAACCGCGTCTGCGCGGAAAACGAATTTGCATGGACCACCCAGAGTTTGAGGTAATCGAGAACGACGAGGAGATCTCGATCCATTTTCGCCGGATCACTCCGATCTATCCCGCCACCGAGGGTCTTTCGCAACGCGTATTGCGCAGCATCATCTATCGACTTTTGAGTGAGCTTTCGGATGAACCGTTGGAAACGCTGTTGCCGAGCGAACTGGTTAGCGGCGATATGGAGCGGGCGACCGCGATTCGCGCAATTCATTTTCCGGAAAGCTGGGAAGCGCGGGACGCTGCCCGCGAGCATCTGGTCCTTTCCGAATTCTTCGCGATGCAAACGCTGATTGCATCGCGACGCACTGACGCATCGATTCGTATTGGCCAGGCGCATTGCGGACCTGGCGCGCTGCTCGATAAATTTCTAAAGGCTTTACCATTCGAGTTAACCCGAGCGCAGTCCAAAGTGATCGCGGAAGTTCGGCGCGACCTCGCGGCGGGCCATCCGATGAACCGGTTGCTGCAGGGTGACGTTGGCTCAGGCAAAACGGTCGTCGCCATAGCAGCGATTCTCCTTGCCATTGAAGGCGGATATCAATCCGCGTTTATGGCGCCGACGCAGATTCTGGCGGAGCAACATTACGCTGTTTTGCGGCGCTGGCTCGAACCGTTGGGCGTAGGTATGGCTCTGCGCACTGCAGCGCGACAAGAGGAAAGTTTTATCCCATTGATTGCCGGTGATGAAAGTCCGGGCGTAATCATCGGAACGCATGCGTTGCTTTACGACACCGTTTCGTTCTCCAATCTTGGGCTCGTTGTTATTGATGAGCAGCATAAGTTCGGGGTTGCGCAACGCGCCCGATTGACCGCGCGCGAGCCGGCGCCCGATGTGCTGGTGATGACCGCCACGCCGATCCCGCGCACGTTAACAATGACTATTTACGGCGATCTCGATGTTTCAACGATTGATGAAATGCCGCGCAACCGAGGGAGGATAATCACCGCTGTGCGCGATCAGTCGAAGCTCGGCGAAGTCCTCAACTTTTTGCGAACACAACTGGAAGCAGCACGGCAGGTTTATGTGATATATCCCCTAATCGATGAAAGTGAAAAGTTGGACGTGAAAGCGGCAGCGGCGGAGTACGAGTTGTGGCGGGAACGATTGCGTCCGTTTCGCTGCGAGCTGCTTCACGGCCGAATTCCGGCGCTCCAGAAGCAGGAGATCATGGAACGCTTTCGGCGTGGCGAGACGAACGCGTTGATCAGCACGACTGTGCTCGAGGTCGGTGTCGATGTTCCTAATGCCACTGTGATGCTGATTGAAAACGCGGAGCGTTTTGGTCTGGCGCAGCTTCATCAGCTCCGGGGACGAATTGGCCGTGGAGAGCATAAATCGTATTGCATCTTACTGACCTCGAATCAGGCGAAGGAGGTTTCCGCAAAGCTCTCCGTTTTGGAAAGAACCAATAACGGCTTTGACGTGGCGGAAGCAGACTGGGATTTGCGCGGTCCGGGTGATTTGCTCGGCACGGCGCAAAGCGGCCTGCCCGCGCTTAAGATCGGCAATTTGAAGACCGATGCGCATTTGATGCGGCGTGCGCGCGCGGCTGCCATGGCGATCTTCGAGGCAGACCCGCGTTTGGAATCGCCCGAGAATCAACGTTTCCGGCGCCTAATTGTCGAACAACAGGGACGCACTTTTTCCAACGTGAGTTAATGAAAAATTTTGCAAAATTTTTGCTTTTTGTCCTGTTGGTCAGCGCAGGAATTTCCCTGCTCTACGATTACCGCCTCAATCATGGACGGCTGAATTTACCTTCCATCCGAACGCCGGAGAAATATACTCTTGCTTCAACTCCGAGCGTGGACTCAAAGCAAGTCCCCTCGCTGGAGGCATTGAACCGGGAACGCCGCGAACTCGTCAGCAGCGTGATCCCGTCCGTCGTCGCGGTGAAAACATCTAAGAAGATTGCCATACCGCGGGAACGCGGGCTCGATCTCTTCGAATTTTTCTACGGCAATCAGAGACGATTTCGGAATCCAAATGACCAGGCCTTGGTGCAAAATTCCCTCGGTTCCGGCGTAATTGTGACGAATGAGGGGCACATCATCACGAACAATCACGTGGTCGATCAGGTGGATGAGATCGAAGTGCAATTGAGCGATGGCCGGACGAAAAAAGCGCGCCTGGTGGGTGCGGATTCTCAGGTTGATCTGGCTGTGCTCAAAATCGACGATCCCGGCGTCAAACCGCTTAAACTAGCCGATTCAGACACGGTGCAGGCTGGAGATTTTGTTTTGGCCATTGGCAATCCATTTGGATTCGAAGAGACGGTAACAGACGGCATTATCAGTTCGAAAATGCGACCAAATCGCACCGACGCTTTCGGAGATCTCCTGCAAACAAACGCAGCAATTAATCCTGGCAACAGTGGAGGCCCATTGATTAATCTTCGCGGCGAAGTCATTGGGATCAATACAGCCATCATTTCACCTAGCAGCGCTTCCGCGGGCATTGGCTTTGCTATTCCGTCGAACACGGTTCGGACCGCCCTCGAAAGTCTGTTGAAGCAGGGCCGTATTATTCGCGGTTACCTTGGCATCCAGACGCGAGCGTTGCAGCCAGGACAAAGCAGCACCGACAACGAAGGGGTGGTGGTTGACCAAATAGTGCCGGGGTCGCCCGCAGCTCAAGCGAAATTGCAACGCGGCGACGTGATCCGCAAATTCAATGGTCGCGAAGTGAAGAACATCAATGCGCTGAGGAGTCTGGTGGCGCAGACAGAGTTGAATAAGAATGTTGAACTCGAAATCATACGCGATGGCAAACCGCTGAATGTGACCGCTCAGGTCAAAGAGGAACCAGCTAATTACGAAAGCGCCCGGGTTACGCCTCGGCGCGGCCAGTCGCAGCCGCAGGTGCCAGCGCAGCCTAACGATCAAGAAGCAAACAACGGCCCCTTGGCTTCAATTCACGTTGACGAACTCACTCCAGAAATTGCGCGCCAGCTGGATCTGCCCGCGAATGTGCAAGGCGTATTAGTGACCGAGGTCGATCCTGACAGCGGCGTGGCGGAATTGCAAAAAGGCGATGTGATCGAGGAAATCAATCAGCAGCCAATTACGTCAGTCTCGGATTACAACAAGATCGTTGCCTCAATTGATCCGAACCAGCCGCAAGTCTTATCCGTTTGCCGGCATCGGATGCGTTCGTTTCTTGTTCTGCGACCGCGATAAGGTTGTAGCGTGCTTGCGCAATGCTGTAGCCGCCTCGCTGTGCCGAGGCGCTGCGCGCGATTGACACAAATTCAGCAGGCGATCGCGTGGCGCCGGCAAACTCCGGAGAGCATTTCCCATAGCGCATCGAGAACGCGATTTACTGATGCTCCTACGGACTCGAAATTTTGCTTGTCGATGTAGGCGCGAAGCATCTCTCGTTCAGCGGCAGAATGTTCGCGATCCGCTTCGATGTGAACGGTGAAATATTGGTAATGCTTCGGCTTGGTGAAGCCGTAGTGTTTTTTAAGTCCATCGATCTTTGATTCACACACTGCTGGAATTTGGCTTTCGTAGGCGTAAAGCACGGCCAGACCTTTGGCTGTCGATTCCTCGCGACAAACTGATCGGAAAGTCTCGATCAGGTTTTTCGTTTCTGGCCACTTTTCCGATTTGCCTACATCGAAAGCGGAGACGTCGAGGCCTTCGGCGAATTGGAGCCAAAGCTCGGGATGATTTGGTGAGCCAGCCTCTTCATCGATCAAATTGTTGAGCAATTGTTTCCGCGTGGCTTGATCGTCGCATTTCGCATGCACCGCCGACAAATACGTCGGGAATGCCGCGACGTGGTGATAGTACTGACGCGCATAATCGGCGAGCGCTTCTTTGGTAAGTTCCCCACGCGCCCACGCGAGATAAAACGGATGTTTCAACAGATGTTTCTCCGCGATGTCATTGTCGATGTTGTCGAGATATTGATTCATAAAGACATTTTCTGAATCTGAAGCTGCTCATAAATCTCACCTTTGTAAACCGCGATTGATCAAAAGTTGGCAGAGCGCGCCTCAGTTCTTGAATATTGCGAGATAACTAAACCGATTTCAAAATGTGTTTGATGCCGCGGATGGGAATGACGACCCAGCTGGGGCGACTGTTTAGTTCGTAGCCGACTTCGTAAACGGCTTTGTCGAGCAAGTAGGCCTCGAGCATGATCTGAAGGTCATCGGTGTTTTTTGGGATGAAAATCGCGCCTGCGGTCGTTTTCAAATAACTTTGCAGAAAGACGCTGCTCATCTGGCGATACCAGAGATCCGCCCAGCGTTCCAGAAAAGGCACATCTTCTTTGCGCATGGCCGGCTGCCAGAGGGCACTGTAAGCGGCGTATTGAAACGAGCGCATCATGCCGGCAACATCACGCAGCGCGGAACGTTTCAGTTTGCGTTCGCTCAGAACGCGCGCCGGTTCGCCTTCAAAGTCGAGAATGACAAAATCTTTTCCCGTCCAAAGCAGCTGACCAAGATGATAGTCGCCATGAATCCGAATTTTCGAGGCATTGGTGCGGCGATCGAGCAGCCGTTTTTCGCGTGCGAGTATTTCCTGTTCCGCAGCGAGCACTTCCTTCGCTTCATCTCGAAATGCTGAGGAGAGGTCGGGCAGTTTCTTTTCCAGAAGAGTAAACGCGCGCCGCAGCGATGCGCGCATATTTTGGTAAACGGAACGCTGTGCCATGGCATTGAACGGTTCCGGCGCAAACGCGGGATTTTTTGTATCCGAGGCGAGCGCAAGATGCAATTCGCCAGTGCGCTGTCCGAGCAGCTTTGCCTTGTCCGGGTAAACCCCGCCGATCAGTTCGTCGAGGAGCACGCCGGGCGGCGCCGTTTCATTCTGGAGATCAGCCTTGCGTCCGAGCACCCGTTCGTAATAGCGGCCGACCGCGTCAAGGGTGAGCGTCCAGGCATCGCCTTCATTTGCCGCAGCGCGCTGCAAGAGACAAACAACAGTCGGTTCCGCCTTTGCGCGGCGGTATTCGAGTGCTCCGACGAAAGCGGGCACGTTTGGAAAATCGGTGTGCTCCGTGAGGAACCGGTTAATCTCGACGTCGGGATTCACCCCGTCTTCGAGTTTGCGGTAGAGCTTAAGGAAGAATTTGTTATCGAAAAGCATCGAAGAGTTGCTCTGTTCTGCGCCTAAAACCTGGGATTTCCCGGAGACAACCCCGATAGTCGGGACTTCCAGCGTCTCGCAGGCGAGGCCAACAAGATCGCTCGCGCGTCCTTTGATGGTTTGCTGTTGCACGATCGCCTCGAACAGTTGCGAGCGAAATGTTGCATCCCAGATTGCATCAAACAGGCCGGCTCCTTCGCTATCTGCGAAATGTGCAATGATCGCGTGCGGCGCGGCCTGAGAAACAGAGCGGGTCGTTTCACCGGAGGCAATCTTTACGGGGACGGCATACGTTTCGGTAGGACCGTCCAGATAGTTTATCTCAACGAACCAAAGTCGCGCGCCATCGACATCCGATGAGATGGCAAGCTCCTCGATCACCTTGAGATTGCGGAAGGTTCGCGCCTTGGAACCAAACCAACGGCAGGTGCGGACGTAATTGGGCAAAATTTCGCGCTCGATTTGTTCTCGCTGGCTATTGCCAAGCAGGACATCCAGATCGGCTGGCGCTTGGATCGTCGGCGCCACGCGTTTCTTCAACGCTCGACGACTGTCAGTAGGCGCTTGCAGGGCGAACCAGTAATAGGCATGCGGACCGAGCGTGATGACGTAGCGCGATTTTCTGATCGGCCGAAATAGATTGCGGCTAAAAACTTCCATCGGCACGTAGCCGGCAAAGCGCGAGAGATCCAACTCCGCCGACTGCGCGAACCGCGAAAGATTTACCACGACTACTATGGTTTCATTTTTCCAACGGCGAAGAAACGCCAGCACTTTCGCATTGTCCGGGTAGAGAAATTCAAGTAAGCCGCGCGAGAATGCCTTGAAATTTTTTCGCATGGCGATGACCCGGCGCATCCACCACAGCAATGAGGAGAGATTCTTTTGCTGATTCTCCACGTTGACGGCTTCGTAGTGATATTCAGGGTCAATCGTGACCGGCAAATAAAGCTGCTGTGGATTCGCCCTTGAAAATCCGGCGTTGCGGTCGGGACTCCATTGCATTGGTGTGCGGCAACCGTTGCGATCGCCCAGATAAAAATTGTCACCCATGCCGATCTCATCTCCGTAATAAATGATGGGCGTGCCGGGCATCGAGAACAGCAGGGTGTTAAGCAGCTCGATTTTGCGTCGGCTGTTTGCGAGCAACGGAGCAAGCCGCCGGCGGATACCGAGATTAATGCGCGCGTGCGGATCGGTCGCGTAAACCCGATACATGTAGTCGCGCTCCTCGTCGGTAACCATTTCGAGGGTGAGCTCATCGTGATTGCGAAGAAACATCGCCCACTGACAGGCCTCGGGAACCTGCGGAGTCTGCTCCAGGATGTCGATGATCGGAAAGCGGTCCTCCATCTGCAACGCCATGAACATGCGCGGCATGAGCGGAAAATGAAAACTCATGTGGGATTCGTCGCCTTTCCCAAAGTAAGCGGCCGCGTCCTCCGGCCATTGGTTAGCTTCTGAGAGCAGCATGCGATTTTGGAATTTCGCATCGACATGAGCGCGTAACTTGCGGAGATATTCATGCGTCTCAGGTAGATTCTCGCAGCTGGTGTCTTCCCGCTCGTAAAGGTAGGGGACAGCATCGAGACGAAGTCCATCTACGCCCAGGGCCAGCCAGAAGTCGCAGACCTTCTCCACTGCATCGTGCACCGCCGGGTTATCAAAATTCAGGTCCGGCTGATGCGAATAAAAGCGATGCCAATAGTAAGCTTTTGCGACAGGGTCCCACGCCCAGTTCGATGTTTCGAAATCTTTGAAAATGATTCGCGCATCCTTGTATTTTTCTGGGGTGTCGCTCCAGACGTAAAAATCCTTGTAGGCGAGATCGTCGTTGGAGCCGCTGGCCGCGGCCTGCAGTCTCGACTCTGCGCTGCCAGAACCATCAACCCCGGCTGCAGCTACAGCGCGTCGGGATTTTTGGAACCACGGATTTTGATCGGAAGTGTGATTGATTACCAGTTCCGTGATGACGCGCAGATTGCGCTGGTGTGCCGCTTCTAGAAGCGCGCGGAAATCATCGAGCGTGCCGAAGTTCGGATTAACGTCAAAATAATCGGCGATGTCGTAACCATCGTCACGCAAAGGGGACGGATAGAACGGCAACAGCCAGATGGCGGTGACCCCCAGTTCCTGGAGATAATCAAGCTTATCGATCAGGCCGCGGAAGTCACCCATTCCATCGCCGTCACTGTCACAGAAAGTCTTGACGTGCAGCTCGTAGATGACCGCATCCTTATACCAAAGCGGATCGATAGTTGTTTCGCCCCTATTTGCCGCCATGCGGCTAACCTTTGCCGTACAAAACCGAACCGTGCAATTGGAGGGTTCAACATCCTGAGCGAGATCGAGAACCCTTTGCTTCCGCGAGAGCGATAAAAGCGGCCACGTCAGCGCCGCCGTCAATTCAAATCTTAGCTTTTCAGCTCGGACGCAAAATCGTCATTTCTGCGAAACCAAAGTGCCCTGACTGGCGACGCATTGCCAGCTGCCGCCTCGATCCATCCAGGTGTCGGTAAAGCGATAAGTGCGATCAAACGTCTTGCCGTCTTTGCCGGAGCCTTTTTGGTGGGACATCCCGACCACAACGGCGACGCCAGTGCCGTACATGTGCACCGTGAGTTTCTCGGCTTTTGTCGATGTGTAGGTGTTTTTGTCACTCCTCAAATCAGCCAACATCGCACGGCGATTCTGAACTTCGCCCTTGGAGTTTACACCAATGAAATCAGCGGCCACCATTGATTCGATCGTCGCCGTGTCATGTTTGCCGATGGCGGCTGACCAGCGGTCTTCGTTGTTTGTCAGGGTGGCAGCCACGCTCATTTTCTTCCCCGCCGCGGGGGAGGTCGACGTAAGTTTCCCGGGCGCAGACGTTGCGGTCTTTTCTTTTTTCTGAGCGGCTGGTTGCACTGCCGCCGTTGCACTGGTCTTCGCCTCGGGCGCAGGCGTCGGCGTTTCTTGGATGGTAGTGGATGGTTTTTCCTCCGATGCGGGGGATGCTGTTTCCTCTTGGGCGAACGCCGATGTGGCGAAGCTTAAAGCAGCGATGCCGATTACCGATGTAATTAGTTTCATATGATTTTCTTCGACGATTTTTGTGTAACCCAAATCGCGCGGAACCGGGTCTCCTATCGTCGCGGCCAGCGGAGCGCAATTTGCCCCCAATCCAAGTTAATTCGGAGAGCGTAGTGGGGCTGCTCGGCGGGTCAAGATTTATGGTAAGAGGCGAATCGGATGCATCAGATTCTTCCCCTCGGATGAGTACGCTGCGCTTGGAAACCGGTGGACGAAGTTCGCTCCGCGGATTAAGAGACCAGATTGCGAGTCCGCGTCTAATCCTCTCTTTGATTCCTGTAATTTCTTGATCACACATGGGGCGATCCAAACTAATTTCGTCCAAGCGCTACAAGCCAAAGAAACCCGTGCACATCGCAAAATCGCGACCCCGACGGTTTTCTGCTACCCCGCAACTCGAACCCGGAGCCCCAAGTGACTTGGAATTAATGAAAGCGATCCAAGCTGAGGACGCCGACGCGCTCTCTCAGCTTTACGATCGATACAATGGGATTTTGAAGGCGCTTATTCTGAGGGTGATTCACAATGAAGCCGAGGCCGACGATCTCTTACAAGAGATTTTCATGGAGATTTGGAACCAGGCGAAAAATTTTTCTGCTCAAAAGGGCAAACCGCTCGGCTGGATGGTTACACTGGCCCGGCGACGGGCGATTGATGGTTTGCGTAAGAAGCAGGCTTATGCCCGCGCCGAGGAACGCCTGCAAAACGAGACCGAACAGCAGCCTGACGCCTGGGTGCATAATGCCACTGAAGAAGAAATCGTGCTGAGCGATACGCGTAGCCTCATACGCAAAGTAATCAAGGGGCTTCCACCAGCCCAACAGCAGGCGATCGACCTGGCATTTTTCCGAGGCATGAGCCAGCGCGAAATCGCGGCGAAAACGAATACTCCCTTAGGCACGGTAAAAACGCGGCTTGAACTGGGACTTAAAAAAATCTATGACGGCCTCAAGGAGTTGAGAGATGAACTTTAACGAGTTCCAGAATCAATCGCGGCTCTATGTTATCGGTGCCTTGGAACCGGAAGAATTAGAGGAATTCGAGAGAGCGCGTAAGAAATTTGGGAGAAAGGCCGAAGACTTCATTACCAAATGTTATGGATTGCACGAAGCATTTGCGTTGAGTCTGCGCCCGGCGAAAGCTTCTGTCACAATCAAAGAACGTCTTATGTCGATGGTGCGGGCACGGAAGGAAGCGTAGTTACCGGCCTCGTTTTCTCTCAGCCACCCAGTTCGCGCAGAATAAATTCCTGTAGAAAGCCGTAGAAGTTCACTTGGAACAAGCTCAAGTCCCGCCGCGAACCGGTGGGCGAACGAAAGTGGTCGCCTAATTCGCCCTCAGTGAAGTTATTTTTTGCGGCTATGACCAGGCGGGCCTGATTCAGCGCGCTCAGCCAGGCGTCGGCATGTTTGGATGGAATGCGCAGGGTGCGGTTCGCAAGAATTTTTTCGCTGCCGTTTAGTTGCTCCAAATCAGCTGCCACAGTCTGCGTTGCCGTCTGAAAAAGCCGTCGTAACTCAGGTTCGACATAAATCTTCCACTCCGCGCAAATCTCCGGTTCCTTTCCATTTGTCGGTGGACTGAAGAGGCGTTTTTCGGCTGCTGGCACCCCTTCTGGATTGGCGCTGGTTGGGATTTGCCGAAGGAGTTCGGCAAGGAAGGGGTCCAGCTCGGAGATCTCGATCTGGTCGTTGCGCCGGCAAATTTCCATATCAACTGACCTTCTCCAGTGTGGCAAGCAGGAGATAACCATGCAGCTGCTGCACATAAAGCTCGGCGCGCTCGCGCATGCCGCTCCACAAAACCGAACGCCCTTTGTGATGCACTTCCAACATATGTCTTTCTGCCTTCTCGCGCGGATAGCCGAAGACCCGTTGGAAAACCATGGTCACGTAGCTCATTAAATTCACCGGATCGTTGTGGACCACCACTTGCCAGGGAAGGTCGAGATCTTCTTCTGAGCGCGTTTCCTTTTCGATCGTGGGCTCTGCAGTCGTTACGGATCCGGTCTTCTGGTTCAAAACATGAGTCATCCCTTTCATTTCCTCGCTCTGCGCCACGCATCCGCGGCCCCGCCGTGGCTCGCAACTCATGCTGAATAGGCTAACATACGGCGCCCTCAGTTCAAACTGTAGCGGCACTCTGTGCCCCCGGATATTCAGGTGCCTGCAGCCTGGTCATCGGCCCTTGCGAACCCCAGGGGCGGACAACTTTGTGCTACATATGTGTCATGAAATTGTCTTAGATTTTATGAAGAACTTGTTCCTGAATCCTTTGCATCCTGCGCGCGCTGGACTGCTTTCGATCGTCGAACCCGTGCAAATGTAAAAGCCCATGAACGATGTATAAGTGAAGCTCGCGTACGAGCGAGTTTCCAAACGCGCGCGCATGCCCTCTCGCTGTTTCCACGCTGATAAAGATTTCACCGTGCTGAAACGTTAGCACATCGGTTGGCCCGGTTTGCCAAAGAAATTGCCGATGTAACTGCGCCATCCTGCTATCCGAGATGAGCCAGACGAAAACGTCCCGCAATTCGGTCAAGTCCGTCGGTCTCCGTTTGTGCAATTGCAGACAATGACGCACGGCTTTGGCGGCGAATTTTTCGAGCTCGGCGACGTTAACAGCGATTTTTCGCTGAAGATTACGCACGCTGATTCGGGGAGTGACGGTGATACGCAGGGTCATCTAGCGACTTGGTACCTTCTTGTCATTCCCAGCGGAGCAAAGCGCAGTCGAGGAATCTCTCATTGGTCACAATGAGAAATGCCTCTCGACATCACAAGTATTTTCACGCTGGTGGTCTCTGTTCTGCTTGAAAATTCCGCGTGATTAATCGTGCGCCCTTGTTGAACGTAAAATACGCCCACGCCCATTGGAAAAGCACTGCGAGGCGGTTGCGGAAACCGACCAGAAAAATGATGTGTACAAACAGCCAAACGAGCCAGGCTGGGAGGCCGCTCAGATGCGCGAAATGTAAATCAGCGACCGCTTTATTGCGTCCAATCGTGGCCATGCTGCCTTTGTCCCAATAGCGAAACCGCTGCGGTTTGCGACCCTTGATCATTGCCAAAATATTACGCGCTGCGTGACGCCCTTGCTGCATGGCGACCGGTGAAACTCCTGGCAAAGGCTGTGTCGTCTGATGCGAAAAATTTGCGAGATCACCAATTACCTGGACTTCGGGATGCCCAGGAATGGTAAGATCATCGTTAACGATGATACGGCCGACGCGATCGACCAGCACGCCGAGTGTTTTTCCGACGAATGAAGCGTTATTGCCCGCTGCCCAGATTTTCACGCGACATGGAATAAATTCGTCGCCTACCTGCACTCCAGCCTCGGTCAGATTGGTCGCGCGCGCCGCCGTGCGCACTTCCACGCCGAGATCGACAAGTTGTTTCGATGCGCTGGCGGATAAATCTTCTGGAAAGTTGGCCAGCAGACGCGGTTCGCCCTCGATCAGAATCACACGTGTCTGGGATGGATCGATGTGCCGAAAATCCTTGGCCAACGTATAGCGCGCGATCTCCGCGATCGCGCCGGCCATTTCTACTCCGGTTGGCCCACCGCCGACGATCACAAATGTCATTGCCGCCTTGCGCGCTGCTTCATCCGAGATTTTTTCCGCGTACTCGAATGCCATGAGTAAGCGGCGCCGTACTTCGATCGCGTCCTCGAGACTCTTTAATCCTGGCGCCAATTTTTCCCATTCGTCATGCCCGAAATAAGAGTGCCTCGCCCCAGTGGCGAGGATCAGGAAATCGTAATCAATTTCCATATCCACCATTTTTACTTTTTTGGCAGCCACGTCCACCGATTGGACTTCGGCAAGGATTACCTCCACGTTTTTACATTTGCTCAATACAGCGCGCACCGGCGCAGCAATGTCGGCCGGTGACAATGCGGCAGTGGCAACTTGATAAAGCAAGGGCTGAAAGAGATGGTAGTTGGTGCGGTCGATCACCGTAACGTGCACATTTTTACAGATGAGCTTCTTGGCTGCCTCTAGTCCGCCAAATCCAGCTCCAACTATCACCACGTGCGGGTCGTTAGTTAACGCGTTTTCCATACGGAAGAATGTGCCAGCAAAACGCTTAGCTCCGAAAGGATCGTGGGCAAGCGTTCAAAACCGAACATCCGATTAAAATGACAGGGCGTGACGACAGGGCACGCCGATAAATCCTGGTTGTCAGAATCTTGCGTCCAACTATGTTTCCGGCCTTATGCCGAAGCCAATTGCTCGCAGTAAAACACGCAAATCAGTAGCAAAACGTTTTAAGATCACGGCGCGTGGCAAGGTGCTGCGAGCACACTCCTCGCGGCGCCATTTGCTATCAGCTAAGAACGCAAAACGCAAACGCCATTTGAGCAAAACAGCACGCGTGGACAATACGGACGTCGCTCGCATCAAGGCAAACCTGCCGTTCGGCTAATTAAAAGCTAGATCTAATACCGACGGAGCTCCGGCGGCTGAGTGACCTCTTCGCTGCGCACCGTGGTAGATGTCGTAGTTACTGCCGTCATTTGTCGCATCGTTTCCAGCGACTCGGGCGCCGGTTCCGGGCTGTAAAGATCGCGCCGATTAACAAGCGTTGTGCAGGAGTTCGCCGCGGCGGAAAGAACAATGAGCAAAAGCAGCGGGAGCCATTTCACAGCGTCGATGCAAACAGAAGCGTCATGGCCTGTCAATGCCCCGGTTTTTTGTAAAACTCGATTGCATGATGACAGTCTTGCGGTGAAATTTGCCTTCCGTCAGGGGCTATGGATTGAGGACTTACGAATCCCGCCAGGGCAGGAATGCAGCAACGGTAGTCTGATCCTCCTTGCCGTAGTTCTCTGGCGGACTTTTTTCTGCGGCCCTCCCCGGTGCGCCGGGCGGTCGCGCTCTACCAATGAAGCTGCTCAAAGTCAAGACGGCACGCTTTTCGCGGGTGATCGAAAAATGCGGTAAACCGGATGTTTACACGCTTTGGCAAAAGCCCACTGCCGACCCGCGCTTTCAAACGCATGTAAAAAACAATCGGGTGATGACGGTCCAAAAGAGCGAGAGCGGGACGGACTTTGGAATCGCTGGTTTCAAAGAAAGAAAAGGCGCAACTTATCTCGTTTTTCCCAAATCACTGAAACCGTTTGCGGACAAGCGCATCGTTGGAATCGACTGGGCGCTTATTCGTGAGTAGCCGAAGCGGCATGCAGAGCACTGCCCGCCCTATCTGAGTTGTCATGCGTAGGTAGGGCGCGTCACTTCGTTGCGCGCCGCCGCCTAACCCGGTGGCCAGGCGAGCGCGCGTTTACCCAACAGATGTACATGCAAATGTGGCACGCTCTCGCCCGCGTCGGGCCCGCTGTTAATCACAACCCGACAGCCGCTCGATAGCTCCAGTTTTTTTGCCAGATCGCGGGCGACCAGAAGTAATTTGCCGAGCAGCGCGCGGTCATTGTCCGCCGCGTCAGTGAGACGCGGAATCACCTTCTTGGGCACGATCAGCACATGCACCGGGGCTTGCGGATTAACGTCATAAAAGGCGACTGCATCGTCATCTTCCCAAATGATCTTCGCGGGAATTTGCCGTGCGACGATTTTTTCAAAGATGGTCATGACATTTAAGAGCTTGGAAGTCTCAGAAACCGAGAGTCGGTGTAAATCTGCGCAATCTGACGCTAATTCAAATGCGAAAAACGCGCGGCCAAGTCTGCTGACTTCAGCGCAGCGAGCAATCGAATCGTAAAAAATCAGCTGCCGACGTTAATTTTTCGCGCACAAAGCAGACAATTTCCTCGCGCAGCGCGTCGCAGGCGCGTGTCCATGTTTTCACGCCGCGAAGATGCTTCACGCAAGATTGCAGCGAGCAAAGCTGGAGATTATCGGCGCCGGTCTCAATCAAGATGTTAATTCGCTTCTCTAAAAGATCAAAAAACGCGAGTTCGTATCCTGTGCCCGCACGGTGAGCGATGTCCAGCAACGAGATGGATATGGGCGGCGGTGAAGGCGCAAAATGGGGCACAATCTCCTTGTAACCGATCACTTTCAGGACGTACCGCACCGTCTGCGATAACTGGCTAAACGCGACCACGTTTTCGTTATTTCGAAGGTGTAGGTAAAAGGCAATACTTTCCGTAACGTGATCCGTTAGCCACCAACGGGGATAACCAGCCTCATCGGCTGCCCGCGTGATCGCAGCGTGTAGCCAATCGCGATTGAACTCGAAGAGTTGTCCTGAATCTGTGCGGAGATATGGAAATTCTTCCTTAAACGCGACCATGATTCTTATTGATTGCGATGTTGTGTGATTCGGCGGCAGGACTTTGTGCTGTCTCAGGCGGAAACAATTCTCGCTGGAGCGCATTCGGTTTTGCGCGGCGCCCAAGGGTATGAATGGCATCTACAAATTGATCGACATCCTGAAATCGCTGGTACACAGAGGCATAGCGCAAATAGGCCACTTCATCGATCCCGCGCAGTTTTTCGAGCACTTTAACGCCGATCGCCGAGGAAAGAATTTCGCGTCCGCTTGTTTCAAGCTCGTGCACAATCTCGTCCACCATATCCTCGAGGGTAAGGAGGCTCGTCGAACGTTTTTCAAAAGCTTTCGCGATGCTGGCGGTCAGTTTGCGCCGATCAAACGGTTCATGGGTTCTGTTACGTTTCACCACGCGCAGGTCCGACCGCTCGATTTCTTCATAGGTGGTAAACCGATACTTGCACTTAAGACATTCTCGGCGACGCCGAATGCTAGAACTATCCCGCGACTGACGGGAATCGATGACTTTGTCATCACGAGACCCGCACTTGGGGCAACGCATAGTGTCAAAAGGCTAATTAGCACACTATAAGTTGTGGCGTCAATGCTTCTTTAGCTTTTTCTTGCTCTTGTTCATAATCGCGTTTTGAATCTCCATATCGTAATCAAGATCCGAGACGGGTGATAGGGCGCGACCGCTGGCGCGCCGCGTGGAACTGACGGTCTCCCGCAACTGCGGGATTCCTACCATTTGTGAGATGGCTGCCAGTACTTCAGCGACGCATTGACGTGGCGATGCGCCGACGGTACACGGGATTCTCATGCAGAATGGCAAGACCATCAGCGCAAACTACGGTCCCTGGCTGGTTGGTCTTGGCGCCGCGCTCTGGGGCACAGAGAGCGCGTGGCGAATCCCACTTAATGAGTTGTTCGATGCAAAGGTAATCGTTTTTTGGGAGCACGTGCTCATCCTGATCATGTTCTTGCCGATTCTGATCTCGCGTTTGGGCGAGATTCGGAAAATCCACGCACGAACGTGGTGCTTTCTGCTCTTCTCAGGATTCGCGGGATCGGCTGTTGGCACGATCTTCTTCACGTTAGCGTTGAAATACGGGAACCCGACAGTGGTTAACGTGATTTTGAACATCCAGCCTGTTATTTCAACGCTGGGTGCTTTTCTGCTTTTTCACGACCGGCTTGCCAGGCGCTTTTTCCTTTATGCCGGAATCGCCATCATTGCCGGCGTCTTCGTCTCAGTCCAGTATCCAGAATTAATCGGCGTTTCATTTGAGCGCGCCGGTCTAAATCTCGGCACCGGTTACGCGCTCATCTGCGCGCTTTTCTGGGGTCTCGCGACTGTTGCCGGGCGCGGCGTGATGATTGACATGTCGCTTCGGCTTGCTTCAAGCCTGCGCGTCATGGTCGGACTCACCTGTATGATTCTGATCCTTCTCGCCTACGGCAAACTTCGTGGCGCGGCGCTTTGGCCGCCTGACGTGCAGGCGCACGCTGCAAAGGCGATTGTTTTGCTGGTTCTGCTTGCATCCGTCTCAGGCGGAATTCCACTCTTGATTTATTTTCAAGGACTGCGCCTGACACGCGCATCGACGGCTGGCTATTTCGAGATGATGCAGACTCTTGCTGCGGTTTGCATCACCTGGGGCGTCTTCCACGCGAGCCTCCATCTCCACCAGGTAATTGCGGCTACGGTCCTCATCGTTGCCGTGGCCATGGTGCATCGTGTCCAGCAACAGGTCGAACTGCGACAGGCGATGAATGCCTGATTGGCCGCAGTATTGCAATCAAAGGCTCTGGTTAGAGTGTCGCGGTCGTTTATCCCGACTTCGCGACGAGCTCAGTTTTCTCGGGAAACTCGAAACCGACTTTCTCGTTCTCTAGTTTCAAATAGGCGGAGAACGGCCGTCCCCGCTTTGAGATGAAACCGTCGAGGAGATCGGTCTTACCTGTGGTGAGCAGTTTCTTCGCTTGCTGCATCGGAATCTCGCGCCCCAGAATCGTTTTGCTAAGTTTGAATTTGCACGGCTTTCGGTCAGCCTGGGAACGCTCGCAAATGTAGCTGGTCTCGGTTTCAAAAATCTTCCCGTCGCATTTTGGACATTTGCCCAACGACTCTTTGCCTGTGAAATCAATTTTCGCGACCGGCTCTTTGGGCTTCCGATCTCTTTTTGCCTTTGGCTCGCGCTTTTCGAATTCGAAGCCGACGTCTTTTTTGTCGGTCAACACAAGGAATGCTTTGAAGGGTCTGCCCTTGCGCGAGATGAAGCGCTCCAGCAAATCGGTCTTGCCGGTTTCGAGCAGTTTCTTCATCTGCTCGCGTTCAATCGGTCGTTGCAAAATCATTTTGCCGGAGCGGAAATCGCATGCCTTGTCCGGCCCGACTGAATTTTCGCAGACGTAAGTCATCCCGCTCTCGAAAACGCGTCCGCCGCATTTCGGGCATTTCCCGAGTGGCTCCTGACTCGAAAAATCGACGGACTGAGTTGCGCCGTCAGTCTGGCCATTTGGGCCGAAATCAAACTCTGCCTTGAAGTCGTCACCCAGTTTGAGTACGGCAGCGAAACGCTTGCCCTTCCTGCTGCGAAAGCCGGTTAGTGGGCCGACTTGTTTGTCACCCACGAGCGTCTCGAACTCTTCGCGGCTCAGCAATCGACCCGCGATGGTTTTCCAAATCGTGAAATCGCACCCTTCATTTGTGCAGGTGAAACTCTTGAAGCGCTCGACGATGGGCGAACCGCACTTGGGGCACTGACCGAACGGCTCGCTCTCTGGCATGTGCTCGTCAGGATGAAAGTGTTTTGCTTTTCCAACGATTTCCTTTGTGAGATCGCGAATGTCACGCATGAACGCGTCGCGTGTAAGCTTGCGATGCTCGATTTCTCGCAAACGGAATTCCCAGTCGCCGGTGAGCTCCGGACTGGTCAGCTCCGGCACCGCATTTTTTAGAAGACTAATGGTTTGGATGGCCTTCGCCGTTGGCTGCAAATCCTTACCCTGTCGCACCAGGTAATGCGCTGAAATCAGGGTTTCGATAACGGCCGCGCGCGTAGCTGGTGTGCCGAGCCCTTTTTCCTTCATCGCCTCGCGCAGCTCTTCGTCTTCGACCAGCTTCCCTGCGGCTTCCATCGCGCTCAGGATCGTCGCTTCGTTATAGCGAGCAGGCGGCTTGGTCTGGTCTGTCTTGATTTCGATCCGGACCGTTGTGACGCGTTCGCCTTGCCTCACCGGCGGCAGGTTCTCCTCCGGTTTCTCACTGGCGGCTTCGCGTCCATAGACTTCCAGCCATCCCGGTGCGACCAGAATTTTTCCTTCCGTCTTGAACGGCTCCTCTTCCACTCGGGTGATCCGTGTGGTGTTCTCGTATTGTGCAGGCGGAAAGAAGACAGCCACGAAACGCCTGGTCACCATGTCGAACACCGCGCTCTCGTGGTTATCGAGTGAACCGGGAACGGCTCCGGTGGGAATAATCGCAAAGTGATCGCTCACTTTTGCGTTGTTAAAGGTGCGTTTGTTTGGCTTGACCCAATTGTTATCGAGCACTTTCCGTGCGAACGGATTGTTGCTCTTGCCCAATATCGATCTTGCCGTCGGGAGGTAATCTTCCGGCAAAGCGCGTGAATCCGTGCGCGGATAAGTGATGACCTTGTGCTTCTCGTAAAGCGCCTGGGCGATTTGCAAGGTGCGTTTCGCCGAGAAGCCGAAGCGATTGTTCGCTTCGCGCTGCAAGGTCGTAAGATCATATAGTTGCGGCGCAGCTTGTGTAGTTGGCTTCTTCTCCTCAAGTTCGACGATGCCATTCTTGCCGCTGCACTTTCGCTGAATGACTTCGGCGATTTCGTGGTGCCACAATCGCGCCGCGGCGCGATGCTCTTCCCAGAGGGAGCCGTTTGAGGGATCCAAACGCTGCTCTGCATCCGGGAGAGCCGGTTGCAGGCGCGTCAGGAGTCTCTTCGTTCTCTCAATTTCGCCCTCGTCTTTTTTGAATGCCTCATCAAACCAGCGTGCGGAATATTCGCCGGCTGTCGCGCGGAACGTGCCAAAGATTTCGTGCAACTCGCGCGATCTGAACTCCTGAATCTTTCTCTCGCGATCGACGATGATGGCAAGGGTGGGGGTCTGCACGCGCCCAAGCGAAGTAACCGTGCTGCCGCGGCCGCCGCTGAGGCGCAGCGTAAAGGCCCGCGTCGCATTGATGCCCACCAGCCAGTCTGCCTCGTTGCGGCTGCGGGCGGCGCTGGCCAGCGGTTGCATTTCATCATCACTCCGTAACCGCACGAACGCTTCGCGGATGGCGTCCGTGGTCATGGATTGCAGCCAGAGACGCTTGATCGGTTTTTTCGTGCCGGCGTATTGAATAATGTAGCGAAAAATCAATTCGCCTTCCCGGCCTGCGTCGCATGCGTTGATGATTTCCGAAACATTTTTGGCGTTGATGAGTTTGCGGAGGACATTGACGCGGCCGCTCATCTTTTCCGCCGGTTCAAGCTCGAATTCCGCTGGCATAATGGGAAGTTTTTTCATGTCCCATTTGTCCTGCTCTTTCATGGAAGCAGGCACCGCAAGTTCAAGGAGATGGCCTACCGCCCACGACAACAAATATTTCTCGTTCTCGTAGTAATCCTTGCCTTTTTTGAATCCGCCGAGCGCCTTGGCGATGTCGCTAGCGACCGACGGCTTCTCGGTAATAATGAGAGACTTGGACATGGGGGCTGGAATCGAACCCAGTTATGATGTTTTTGCAAGTACGAGCAGTTTTGCCTGTGCGCGCCGACCGCTGGTGGGATTACTCAGGCCCTCTGTAGGCTACGCCTAATTCCTACGCGATCTGGTGCAACATGTAATCGTGTGTCCAAAGTTTGGCGTCCGCCAAAAGGACCGCGTCAAGTAACTGAATATCCACCCCAGCGTCCCCACAACTCCCGGTCCTGCAGGTGATTAATCCAGACCGGCGAGTCCGCCAGCAGCTTGGTTTTTATTTCCGGGTATCTCGACGCGGGCTGCCTTAGCATGGGATCACTGCCCCCAAGAGTTATCAAGTGCGTGGCGACATGATCCTGGATCAGGGACCGCAAGCCCACGTGAACCAGCTTGGTCTCTTCCTTTTCGCCTGTATAGCGCTGTGCCTCAGCGAGCAACTTGTCATCAATGTTGATGGTCGTCCTCAGGCATATATTGATGCGCAATTTATATGTATCACTCAAGGCTACCCGAGCTTAACAAAATATTTTCCCGGCAGTTGTTTGACCAAACGTTTCAGTTCCAACTGCAACAAGGTGGATGAGACCGCCGCGCTCGACAGCTTCGTTTTCTGGGTAATGTCATCAATCGATGTCTCAACTGCATCGATCGCGTCATAGATTCGGCGCTCTTCGTCGGAAAGCGACGGCAGTGGACGCATAGCGGCTTCCGGCAATGGCTTTGCTTCGGGTAAAAGAATTTGCAGATCATCCAGAATGTCATTGGCGTCCATGACCAGTTTTGCGCCTTGCTGGATGAGACGATTCGATCCCAACGCGCTCGGCGCGTTAATATGTCCGGGAACGGCATAGACCGAACGGCCTTGTTCGAGCGCCTGCGATGCGGTAATGAGTGCACCGCTATTCAAACCCGCTTCCACCACGAGAATGCCGTGGCTCCAACCGGAAATGATCCGGTTCCGCATCGGGAAGGTTTGACGGTCCGGTTCAATCTCCATTGAAAATTCGGACACAATTGCGCCATTTCCTGCGCGAATTTTTTCGGCAAGAGCGGAGTTCTCCGGCGGGTAAAGTTTCGCTAACCCGGAGCCGATTACTGCGATAGTGCGTCCTTTTGCAGCGAGCGCTCCCTGATGAGCCGCCGTATCGATGCCGCGTGCGAGGCCACTGATTACAGTCAATCCCGCATAGGCAAGCTGATAAGCGAGTTTCTTTGCGGATTCCACGCCGTAGTGTGTGGTGCGGCGCGCGCCGATAATACCGATGGCGTGATGGTCGCGTTCTTCCAATTCGCCCCAAACGTAAAGGACAATTGGCGGCGCGTGGATTTCGCGCAGCGATCTAGGATATGCTGGCAATTCTTTTGTAATGACGGTGGCGCCGAAATCGCGAATCCGTCCAATCTCCGCGGGAAGATCGACAGTCGATTCCCAGTTGCTAATCTGATCGGCGACTTCATTACCGATTCCTTCGACCTTGCGGAGCTCACTGCGTTTCGCGGCAAGGATTTGTTGCGGCTGCTTGAATACCTCCAGTAATTTCCGCAGCCGCACCGGACCAACGGTTGGCAGCATATTGAGCGCGATACAAGCTTCGGTCGCGGTCATTCTCGAGCCGCAAGCTAAAGGCTCGCGCTATTCTTAAAACGGAATTTCGTCGTCGTCTGGCTCGGCTGCCGCGGAGACTTTGGGCGGCGCCACAGTCGTTTTGCCGCCAGCGCTTGTCGCTAGTCGATCTTCTTCAGCGGTGTCAGCTGCTGCGGCGGGACCGCCAGGGCGGCTGCCCAACAACTGCATACTCTCGCCCACGACCCGAAGCTTGGTCCGCTTTTGCCCGGTCTGCTTGTCGTCCCAAGTATCCATTTGCAGACGACCTTCGATGAAGATAGGCCTGCCTTTTTTTAAGTATTCGCCAGCGATCTCCGCCAGGCGCGCCCACAGCACCACGTCGACGAACGTGACTTCTTCGCGTTTTTCCCCGCCTTCAGTCGTGTAAACGCGGTTAACTGCAATACCCAGATCGCACACTGCGCTGCCTTTCGGGGTGTAGCGCACCTCTGGATCGCGCGTGAGATTTCCGAGCAGAATGACTTTATTGAAACTGGCCATTTCCGCCTTATAGCCAAATCACTCTGCCTTGGCCACTTTTTTCGCCGGCTTTTCCTTGTTTTCCGGAAGCCGCTGGTAATTCTGGAGATAAACCTCCGGGTCGAGCTTAAATTTCGAGCGCAGTTTCGCAATCAGTTGAGGGTCCGCGTTGAAGACAAGGTTCACATAATATCCGGCACTGAGCGGTCCAGCCGCGTACGAAAACTGACGCTTATCCATTTTCTGCACCTGTTCGATCTGGGCGCCTTCTTGTTGGAACTCGGATTCCAATCGATCGATGATTTCCTTGACTGTGTCTTCCCGGGCTTGCGTGTTCAGCACAAGGAGCGCTTCATAACGGTTCCTCATAATTCTTCAGATTTGTTGAAAGTGTTCATCGCGGAAACGAGGCCATTGTCAATCGCGCATTTCACCGCCTCCACTGCGCGATCGATTGCGGATCTAACAATCGGTTTTTCTTCTTCAAGGAAACGGCTCAATACGTAATCAACCGATCCTGCACAAGGTGCCTCTCCGATCCCGATGCGGAGACGCGGAATCTCCTCGGTGCCGAACTGAATAATGATGGAGTCAAGACCGTTGTGACCACCCGATCCGCCGCTGGCCCGCAATCTGAGCCGGCCGAGTGGGAGGGCCATATCGTCGAGCATAACGAGAATCTCCCGCGGATCGATCTTGTAAAACTGCGCGATTGCGAGGAGTGGATAGCCGCTCCGATTTATGAAGCTCATCGGTTTTGCCAGGAGCACTTCTCCGCATTTCGCCGTTAATGCATCCCACTTTGTCGATTTTTCCCATGCCGATTCAAACTGCGCCGCAAGTTGATCGGCGACCATAAAACCGATGTTGTGCCGTGTGGCTGCGTACTCTGGCCCAGGATTTCCAAGACCCGCGACCAACCGAATTGGTTTTTCTTCCACGGTCGCAAAATCGAAAATCCAAAAACTTATCCTGAGCGAAGCAGAGCCAAATGGATCGAAAATCGAAAATGGATTACTTCTTTTGCTCTTTTTCCTTTGGACCTGGCGTGGCGGCAGCAGCCTCGCCCTCTTCCTTCTTCTCGGTGATAACTTCCGGTCCCGCAGCAGCAGCTTCGGCCGCAGCGACCACGGGCTCTTCTTCGACAACGGGGGCGAGTACGGAGAACACCGTCAAGTCGGCTGGCACCTTTGCTGTCACTCCTGAAGGAAATTGGATGTCGCGGACGTGGATGGAATCGCCGATATTTAATTGCGAGACATCTACGATAATACGATCTGGCAAATCGCCTGGCAGACATTCGATGGCAACGGCGCGCAAGCTCTGCTCAAGCAATCCGCCGAAAGTCTTAACGCCGTTAGGAGTGCCGATCGGTTCAAGGGGAACTTCAGCCTGGATAGTCTCGTCCATGGAGATGGCGTGAAAATCGACGTGGACAATATCGCCACGCACCGGTGAATGCTGCACCTCCTGCACCAGCGCGGCGCGATTCGATTTTTCACCGGCGATCTCAAGCTCAACTAAAACGTTTTCCCCCGAAGCGTGGCTCATCATTGCATTGATGTCCCGGGCAGCCACTTGCAAGGGCTGCGGTTTATCTTTGCCGCCGTAGATGACCGCTGGAATAATTCCGCGCGCTTTTAGTTTCCGCACAGCGGAACGGCCTACGTTCGCCCGCGGTTCTGCTTTTAATTTAACCTGTTTTGCCATTTGTTCCGTTCTCTATGTTGAATAGCGACGAGACCGACTCGTCATTGTGAATTCGCTTGATGCCTTCTCCGAGAAGCTCGGAAACGCATAGCACCGTGGTTTTAAATCCTTTCACAGTGCGCACAGGCGTGCTGTTCGTGGTTACTAATTCCGCGATTTGTGACTTTTGCAAACGCTGGATTGCAATGTCAACGAGAACAGCGTGCGAGACACCGGCGTAAATTTTCTGCGCGCCGCTCTTCTTCAAAAGCTCAGCCGCCGAAGTCAAGGTCCCGGCCGTTTCTGTAAGATCGTCGACTAAAAGGACATCGCGGCCTTCCACTTCACCAATGAGATACAACGCTTCGGTTTCTGTGGCGCTGCGACGCTCTTTTGCCACGATTGCGAGGTTTGCATGCAGCGCTTCTGCGTAGGCCGAAGCCATTTTGAGTCCGCCCAAATCTGGAGAAACTACTGTCGTTTTGCCCTTGAGCTGTTGTCGCAGATATTTAATCAATACGGGCAACGAGTAGAGGTGATCCACCGGGATATCGAAGAAGCCCTGCACCTGCTGCGCATGCAAATCCATCGTCAGCACTCGGCTCACTCCGGCGGCGTGCAGCAAGTTCGCGACCAGTTTGGCTGTAATCGGGACCCGTGGCTGATCCTTACGGTCCTGGCGCGCGTACCCAAAAAATGGAATGACCGCCGTGATCCGATCCGCGCTGGCGCGCCGCGCCGCATCCACCATGATGAGCAACTCCATCAGATGCTCGTTGGTAGGCGGACAGGTCGGTTGAATGATGAAAACATCGTGGCCCCGGATGTTTTCCTCGATCCTGACGTACGTCTCGCCATCGGGAAACGAGCTGATTGTCGCCTGACCGAGCGGTACGCCGACGTACTTACAAATGCGCTCGGCCAGGTCGCGGTTGGCGGAGCCGCTGAAAATTTTCAATTCTGGCTGGAGCGCAAACATGAAGCGGCTAACTTAGGCGCGCGGAAATGTCCTTGGCAATCTTCAAAACTTGCCAACCAGCTTTTCTTTGGCCAATTATCCTGACCCCGATTTTTCTCAAATGAACGCCGACGCCATCCGAATAGAACGCCCGACAACAAGGTCCAGGCTGTTCGCGCACACCCGCTGGGATGCCATTCCGGCTTTGGCTAGCCTGTTTCATCTGGCCTATTTCCTTGGACTATTCTTCCTCTATCGGCACGCGCCGCTTTGGGGGATGCTAATTCTCGGGTTCGTTTACTCGCTAATGGTCAACGCGAACATCAACGGGGTGGGGCACAATTTCATTCACAATCCTTTCTTCCGGTCAAAACTGCTCAATCGCCTGTTTGGAGTCACGCAGTCGATCGCCTGCTGCTTTTCGCAGACCTACTACAATGCCGTCCATATGCAGCATCACAAAGGGAATGCCGACCTGCCGAATGAAAAGGGAGAAACGATCGATTGGATCTCCATTTACAAACATGGCCATGATGGCGAAGCAGAAAATCCGTGGAGTTATGTATTCCTGAGTTTCTTTCGCGATGACATAGGCGCGATTCGCAGGGAGCTGCGCAAGCGCCGCAATGGCGATCTATTCTGGGGCAACATCGAGCTGGCAGCGTTCGCGACCACGCTCTTTGTGATGTTTCTCTTCAACTGGCGCTATGTCATTTTCTATTTCCTGCCATTTTTTTATCTCGGTCACTGCTTGAGTTATCTTAACGGCTATTACCGGCATTACGGCGCGAACCCCCATAAACCGATTGCGTGGGGAGTGAGCAGCTACGGAAAAATCTACAACTGGCTGTTTTTCTACAACGGCTACCATGCCGAACATCATTTCCGGCCGAAAGTGCACTGGACAAAAATGGAAAAATTCCGCCAAACCATTGAGGAACTGCAAAAACAGGAAGGCGTTCGTACAATCAAGCGCGCGCACATGCTTGGCTTTCTGGACCCCGATTTGCCAAAACGGAAGTCAGGCGTCTCGCGTGTCAGGGCAGACATGCCCCTGGCATATCGCGACGAATCAGCAGGCTAGGAAGCCTGTCTGCCGTAACAGCCGATAACGGCTATTTTCCAAAACTTGCGCGTAGTTTTTCCTTTTTAGCTTCGCACTCTTTCTGTAAACGGCGGATTTCCAACGTAAGCTGTTTCTCGAGTGATTCCGCTTCTTCGGAATTGCCAGCGCTTCGCGCCTTGCGAATTTGATCTTTCAAGAACACTTCTTTCTCGGCGATCTTCGCCCGATACTTGGAATCCACTTCCGCCAGTTCCTTTTTCTGGTCCTCCGTAAGCGAGAACGACGGCGATGCTTTTTCGAGCCGTTCCATTGCCAGTTCGTAAGCCGATTTCATCATCGATCCTTTTGTCTCTTAATCGTACTCGCTTGCCACGCCGTGACTTTCACGAAGGGGCATGCTTGTTAATCGTAATCGACGCATTGCATGTCGGAAATCAATTCCTAAGTTAATTTCTCCTTGGATTCACGGATTCAACTCCTCAGCTTGGATTTCGATGGCACACTCGTTTCGCGCGTTGGCGAGCCGGCGCTCGACGAGCGATGCATGGAATTGATTCGCGAATTGCAGAATGGCGGCGCGGTTTGGGCAATCAATACCGGTCGTTCTGTCGATCTGCTCGAGGCTGGTCTTGCTGATTTCTCATTCCCGATTCGTCCCGATTTTATCCTGACGACTGAGCGTGAAGTTTTTCGGCCCGGGCAAAATGGAGACAAATGGGAAGCGTTCGGCGATTGGAACGAGCGCTGCGCGCGCGACCACGCCGAGCTGTTTTCCTCCGCGCAACCAGTCCTTGCTGAGGTGATCGACTTCGTGACACAAGAAACGAAAGCGCGCCTACTTTACCATTCCGAAGGTCTCGAGGGTTTCGTCGCGCAGAATGACGAGGAAATGAACCGCATCACCGAATTTATCGAGCGGGCGAGAGCAGGACACCCGAAGCTGGATTACCAACGAAACACAGTTTATCTGCGTTTTTGTCACGCCGATTATCACAAAGGGGCGGCGCTGGCCGAGCTAGCGCGGTTGATTGAAGTCCCGCGCGATAACATCTTCGCGGCGGGCGATCATCACAACGATATCTCGATGTTGGACGGAAAATTCGCCGCGATGCCATCGTGTCCGGCAAATGCCATCGAGGAAGTGAAAGCCGCTGTTCGCGCGGCCGGCGGTTACGTCGCCGAGAAGGAACACGGCGCGGGGGTTCGCGAAGCATTGCTGCATTTTACGAATGGCGGTCGTTGAAGCGTTGAATGGCTGAAGGGTTGGAGGGGAAGCGATGACTCACGCCGCTTCAATCCTTCAACGCTCCAACGTTATCTGCGACAGCTGGCGCTAGCGGCGCATCAGCCTCAATTTTTCCGGCGAAGCGATTGGTCATGTAAGTCAACAGCAAGACCCAAAAAGTGAGCGCCAGCCCGAATAGCGGAAATTGAAGCGCGAGGGGCAACGAGTAAATAATGGCCATCAGTGGAATCCAGACTGCCCATGTGGCGAGCAACGTGGGAATGATTTTGTCGCGGTAATGTTTCCACGTGAAAAGGTCGCGAACCGGCTGCAGCGAGATGCCGCTGTTTTTCCATTCGTAGGTGAGCACCCCAAACGGCGCGGCGAAAAGGGGATTGTAGCCAAACTGATCGACACAAACTTTCGCGGCTATCACTGGCAGAGTCGCAACGTCTCCAAACCAGGCGGCTTCGCTCCGATACAAAAGATCGACCAGTGTTCCATCGAATCCCCAGACTGGTATGGTAAAAAGCAGATTCCGCAGATTCCGCAAGCTGGGCCGTCCTCGTTGAAAGAAAAGAATCAAGAAGAACTCGGGAATGAGCGCCCCCGCTGCAACGGACGCGACGATGATAAAGAGCAGGCCGTGTGTGCGCTTTAGCTCAGCAAGCTGTGAAAGCGCCGAGAACGCCGTATAACTCGTGTAATAAGCGACCAGCAGGGCCAGCATGAACGCCTGAATAATTAATGCTGGCAGCGCGTTGGCGCGTACGGCTTGCCAACCGAGAGTAAGCGGCGTCCGCTCTATCTGCATGGCGGCAGATACTTCCTGGCATCATCTGGCGATCAAGCAGAAATTTGTCCGCCACAGACCGGACTCGCTGCAGTCAGTGCGTATCTCCTTCTGCAGCGTCGAAAATTACCAGTGCACGCTTCCGCTGGATCCGGCTGGACCTGGGGAAAAGGTTCCCTGGTCAGGAACTTTCTCGCCCGGCACTGTGCCTCCGCTTTGCGAACTCGACTCCTCGATGACCGCTTCATTCGACGCACAAGCAGAAATCAGGAATGTCATCGCAAAAAGCAAAACGGCGTACGATGCAAAGCGCGAGATCATCGGGTCGAACCTAACCAGGGGCATATTTGATGCAAGCCGCGGTGTCCGGTAGATTTGGGCGTGAGGAACGCCTGCAAAACCGATATCAAATCTCTCCTGATTAGTGAGCTTCAAGATGAGCTTTCCGAGCTGGCCCAACCCTCTTATCGCGCCGGTCAAATCACCGAATGGCTTTACAAGAAGGGCGTCGACGCAATCGATAAAATGACCGACTTGCCCCAAATGGTCCGCGCGGGACTTACGGAGAAGTTCTCCCTCAGCAAAATCGATGTTGTGCGCGTGCTTGGAGCACCCGATACCACGCGGAAGTTTCTCTTTCGGTTGGCCGACGGGAATTTGATCGAGTCGGTTTTGATTCCGGCGTCACCGGCGCTTTATGGAGAAAAATCGGACCGCCGGACGATTTGCGTCTCGACCCAGGTCGGTTGTGCCTACGGCTGCAAATTTTGCGCGAGCGGTTTGGAAGGTTTTTCTCGTAATCTGCGCGCGAACGAAATCGTGGATCAAATAATCGCGATTGAGCGCGCCACCAATGAAAAGATCGACAACGTGGTTTTTATGGGGATGGGCGAGCCGCTTGCGAACTTTGATAACGTGCTGCGCGCGATTCAGATTATTAACGCGCCATGGGGCCTCGCGATTGGCGCGCGACGCATCACGGTTTCTACGAGTGGCCTCGCGCCCCAGATTCGCAAGCTCGCCGGGGAACCATTGCAGATTCGGCTTGCGGTTTCTCTGCACGGCGCCACCGACGAAGTGCGCAATGAGATCATGCCAATCAATCGCCGTTACAATCTCGAGACATTACTTTCAGCTTGCGACTATTACGTTGCTCGTAAGAAGCAGCGGCTCACTTTCGAATACATCTTAATCGCGGGTGTGAATGATTCCGACCAGCAGGCGCGTCTTCTTTCCGGCCACGCACGTCGGCTCGCGGCAAAAGTGAATTTGATTCCATACAACGCCGTCTCCGGCCTACCTTGGGCGCGCCCGTCAGCAAACCGTCAGGAAAAATTTTTGTCGATCTTACGCGCGGAAGAGGTTGCAGCGACGCTGCGTCGCGAGAAAGGCCACGACATCGAGGCTGCCTGCGGGCAACTGAGATTGCAAACGAAGCAGGCAGCGCACGCCTCGAGGTTGCTTCTTGTCTGAGACGCAAGCTGGAGGCGTGCGCTACTATTTCTTTGCACGCACAGGGAAGCTCGCGTTTAGTTCAGCATGGCCGGCTATGAGGGTGAGCCCGAAGGCATTTGGGACGAGTACGAGTGGGAGCGTTTTCTCCAGCAACAGGACGGCAAGACTGAAAAGTACATGCAACTCCTAGAAACGTACCTAGATGATCCCGAGCGCGACGAGATCATCGCCCGCGAAATGGGTTGGACGCAGTTGTTGGAGGCGAAGGATTGGAGTGCGGAGGTCGATGCGCTGCTGGGCGAGGAGGCGGTCGGAGAGGACGATCCTGAGATGGACACGGCAGCCCAATCAGATGAGACCTTTGAGGAGCACGGTTTATATCGAGCCGCCTTCGCCCTTACCATCTGGATCGATCAACTGTTCGATCAAAACGCTTCGCTCCAGAATGAACCGGCAGCGGTCAAATTGGCCACACACGCTGCGCTCGCCAGCGCCAAGCTGGCAGCCGCTTTGAGTGGCGATAATCTCGATGAAATCGGGATGACCATCGCCTATTTGAAGCGAGCGTTGAAGGCAATTACGATTTCAATGGATGCGGCGGCCCAATTTCGAAAGCGTTCGAAGCTGATCACCCGGTCGCAATATGCAGTCTTGCAGCAACGACTCTTTCAAGTGCGCGACGGCATCATCACCCTGATGGGCGAATATCGCGGCGAGTGGCGTCGCCGGTTCGGCTCGGAAGGTTTTCAAGGTTGAATGAAATACGGACGGGTTCCGTCCAATCATGCAAACAGAAGCGACTCTGGCTAAGGCCGATGTGTCGGAAGCGGACTTGGTGAGACGATGCCAGGCCGGTGACACCGAAGCATTCGGCGAGCTGGTAACCCGCTACCGAGCACGAGTATTCAGCATGATTTACAACATGGTCCATAGCGAGCAGGACGCCTGGGATCTGGCTCAAGACAGCTTCCTTAAAGCATGGAAATCGATTAAGCGCTTTCGCGGGCGCTCGTCTTTTTATACCTGGATTTATCGGATCGTCATGAACGTGACGATCGATTGGTTACGGAAAAAGCAGGTCAAAGGCGGAGGCGCCGAGTTTGATGATGCTATCCAGTTAAAGGATGTTGATCCAGCGTCCAAAACCGTTCCGAAAACGGATGCGTTGCCATATGAGACAATGGAACGGAGCGAGATTCGCGCCCGGATCGACAAGGCAATTGCCCAACTCTCGCCCGAACAGCGCGCCGTCATTTTGATGAAAGAGATCGAAGAGATGCAATATCACGAAATCGCAGAAGCGCTCGGTTGCTCAATCGGCACGGTGATGTCGCGTCTGTTTTATGCCCGCAAGAAATTGCAAAACTTACTGAGAGACGTTTATGAAAACATTTGAAGAAAAGTGGACAGCGTGGCTGGACGGGCAGCTAGGCGGCCGAGAACTATCGGAATTCGAAGCCTCACTACCGGACAAAGCTGCCGCTCAAGCCGAAAAAGCGGACGCAAGAAAACTTGGCGTTCTTCTGAAGCGCGAGCTAAGCGCCCAGCCACTAACAAACGAAGAATTCTTTAGCTATCAGCTCCGTGAAAGAATCATGCGAGAAAGTGGCCAGCCGTCTCGGGAGCGCGAGGTTGAGACCTCTACGTGGTGGAACATTCGTCGCCTGTTGTGGACAGGCGCCGCATCGCTCGCTGTCTTTTTGGTTTTTACGATTTTCGTCATGCGTGACAAAAATCCCGCTGAGGAGTCGCAATACCTTACTCAAATTCTAAATGCCCGCGTCGATCCGGTCGTCAGCCCAAATGCGACCATCTCGATGTTCGAGGCAAAACAGGACCGAGTAACCGTGCTTTGGACGGAAGGGTTACAAAGCTTACCCGCCGACTACGCAGCCAAATAATCGCCCATGGGTCGCTCGCTGGCGCTCTTCGCTCCTTTTATCGCTCTGATCGTGAGCGCGGCACCGGACTTGCAGGGCGCCGAGACGGTTTGGAGTGGACTTGTTATCGCGGAAAATGTCGCGCAGCCACAACCGATTCCGCCGGAATTGATTCGGATCGAGGGGTCCCTGAAGAAATTTTTCGGCTACAACCAATTTCAGGTGATTGGCCGGTCGCAAAAGACACTCACGACCGGACAGGAAGATTGGCTTGCAACCAGCAAATTTTTCGGGCTGCACGTGGATGCGCGAGGTGAGAGCGAGGCCGGTTATGTTTTGAACCTGAAACTTTACAAGGAGAAAGAGCTCTTGCTCGAAACGGCTGCCAAGCTGAATAGGCGCAGTCCCTTAATTATCAAGGGTCCGCAGGTGGGCGGTGGACAATTATTATTGGTGTTAATTGTGGAGTGAATTGGAAAACAGATTTGCGTCTGGGGAGCGGAATTGTACGTCGCTGGCTCAAACTAACGGCAGATGGAATGTCTGCGTCCCGGATAGCTGAGATGCCTGCGTTCCATTCGCGTTTGCAGACCCAAACTTCAGCGCACGTTGTCTAATGCGAGGGATGCGCGGCGTGCATCTTTTTTTCGCGGCTCTATTTTCCATTATGCCCTCCGCTATGGCTGCAGAAAAGCCATTCAATTTGAAAGACACGCCGGGAAGGCTCCCTAAAGAGGTCGTCCCGACGGAGTATTCCATTCGGATTGTCCCGGACATTGACAAGGTCATCTTTGCCGGAAGCGAAACTGTGAAGCTGAATGTTCGCAGTCCGGTTCATCAACTGGTTTTAAATGCGCTCGAACTCAAAATCGAAGCAGCGTCTCTCGATGGCAAGGACTTGCCTGCCTCTGCAATTAAGACCGACAACGAAAACCAACTGCTGACGCTGGCATTACCGTCAGAACTTGCAACCGGCGACCACACACTCGCGCTTCGTTTCGCGGGCAAAATAAATCAGCAAGGGCAGGGGCTTTTTTACATGCCTTATCAGGAGCAAGGCAGCGGCGCGCGGAAGATCATGCTCGGAACGCAATTTGAAGCGACCGATGCTCGTCGGTTTTTCCCTTGTTGGGACGAACCGCTGTTTCGCGCGCGCTTTCAATTAACCATGGTCGTGCCGGAGAACTGGCTCGCCGTATCGAACATGCCGGTCGAGAGCGAGAAAAAAATCGCTGGCGGAAAAGAGGTCCGCTTCGCTGCGACTCCGCCAATATCCAGTTATCTGAACGTTTTCGTGGCGGGCGAACTCGATCTCATCGAATCGCGAAGTGGACCCACTCAGCTCCGTGTAATCGCAACCAAAGGCAAAGCGGAGATGGGCCGCTATGCGCTCCAAGCCACCGCGCAAATCTTGCAATACTACAATGATTATTTCGGTGTGGCCTATCCGTTGCCCAAGCTGGATCAGATCGCGCTACCCGGTGGCTTTGGCGGCGCGATGGAAAACTGGGGTGGAATTACCTACTACGAATCTTCGCTTCTGTTTGATCCGCAAAAATCCTCTGCAGAGACGAAACAAAATATCTATGAGGTTCTCGCGCATGAGATGGCGCACCAGTGGTTCGGCGATCTCGTGACAATGGCGTGGTGGGACAATCTCTGGCTTAACGAAGGATTCGCCTCGTGGATGGGCACGAAATGCACCGCGCATTTCAACCCGCAATGGGAGGTTTGGCTGCGAAGAAACCTGCCGCGCGATCCTACGCGGCGCGTCGGCATCGCCAGGGAACAGGCGATGGAAGGCGACGCGAGATCGACAACCCATCCAATCCAACAGCCTGTCGCGACGGAAGCTGAAGCTAATAGCGCCTTCGACGATATCACTTACAAAAAGGGCCAGTCATTCTTGCGGATGCTGGAGAGTTTTCTCGGGGAAGATGTTTTCTGCGAGGGAATCCACCGATACATGGCTGCGCACAAGTATTCCAACACCACAACAGCGGACTTGTGGAATGCGCTTTCGGAGGCCTCCGGCAAGCCGGTCGTGGAAATCGCAGCCGGTTGGACAGAGCAACCAGGATTTCCAGTCGTGAAAGTGAAACGAGAAGAAGACGGCAAAGTCTCCCTTACGCAGGAGCGTTTCGCAGTCGGTTTCAAGAATGCTCGGCCGCTCGAATGGAAAATTCCGCTAACTTATTTTGTCGTGGGGAATCCTCCCGCGACTTTGCTGATGACCAGCACGACCGCCAACCTCGAAAACATTTCCCCGGATCGGGCGCTCAAGCTCAATGTAAATGGCGCTGGAAATTATCGCGTCGAATACGACGAGCCATCGTGGAAATTATTGCTTCAGACTTTGAAGAATCTGGATGTTGAAGATCGAGTCAATCTCCTGAGCGACGCGTGGGCTCTTGCGCAGGCCAATCGCGCGCCGATCGCTCTTTACTTTGGGTTAGTTGAAAGGTTGCCACCTTCAACCAACCTCGCCGAGCGCGAACAGATCATTCATGTGGTGAATTTTATTAACCGGCTCTTCAGTGACAGCCCCGAACAAGGGAAATTTCAGCGTTACGCGCGATCACTCTTGCGTCCTACGTTTGACGCGCTTGGTTGGAAAGCCACCGAGGGTGAACGGCCTGCCGCCGGAAACTTGCGCGCGAGCTTGATTACTGCGCTCGGAGAATTGAGCGATCCAGAAATCATCGCGGGTTGTCGGGAACGTTTTAAGGCTTATCTCGCCAATCCAGAGTCGCTGGCTCCCGATCTTCGACCAGCTGTGTTTGCGGTGGTCGGGCGATATGCTGACGAAGAGACCTGGAACCAGCTTCACCAGCTCGGTCAAAAGACGACGAGCATTGAGGAAAAGCAAAACTATTACAATGCGCTGGCAGGCGCGTTTGATCCCAAATTGGCGAAGAAGACGCTTCCTATTGCGCTAACCGATGAGCTGCCAACGAGCCGCGCGATATTTCTTGTCTCGAGGGTCGCTAGGGAAAGCAGTCATCCCGAGATCGCGTGGGATTTCGCAAAGGCGAACATGAAAGCGCTGCTGGCCAAGACCGATGCGCTCGGCGCGAACACTTACGCGCCCAGCCTGTTCACATTTTTCTCGGGCGATTCGCGTGCCAATGAGCTAAAAAAATACGCGAAAACTAACTTACCGGGCGCGAGTGCACCGGAAGTGGCAAAAGCCGTGGATGAAATTCAATTCAGGTCCGAATTCAAGAGACGTCTGACGGATCAATTAAGCGCCTGGATTGATAGCAAGTCGAAAGGCAAGTAGGCGTTGTAAAGAAAGCGCATCGCTTGCTGGGCAAATTCCTTCCGTTGTGATATTGCCGGGGATATCTGCGCTTCGTCCTAATGCGTCTGCCCGTTTTGTGGAGTGATCCACAACCGCATCGGGATCATGGATGATTCAACAAAACCGTGGCGGCGGAAAAATTCCTGCGCCACATTTTCTGGCCGGTCAGTCAACAAGGTGATACGCAGGAAGTTTTTTTGTTTCGCGAAATCAATTGCATGCTGAAGAAGTCTTGAACCGTAGCCCTTGCCTTGGTATTCTTTGTGGACGACCAGGTCTTCGAGCAGGATAACGAAGCCCCCTTCAGCCGTGCTAATGGTAAAGAGCAAATTGATCATGCCAACAATGGCCCCGTCCCGTCGCAGCACGAAGACGCGTCCCCGGCTGGGTTGCTCGAAGACTAAACGCAAGCCACGAAGCTGTTTCTCTTTGTCCGGGCGAAAGTCGCTTTCCTGAGCAAACAGCTCAACGAGCATCTCCGACAATTCATCCATGTCGGCCTCAGTTGCTGGCTCAATTACGACATGCTCGCTCATTGTTCGGCATCGCTTATCTCAAAAATTGGGAGCGCTGGCAATCTTGTAAATGGAGAATCAATATTTAACCACGAACAGACATCAATAAAAACGAATTCATAAGGCAACCTTGAATGGGCATTCTTGTTCACTTGCTCGCTGCTCGCAGGATCAGTGATTAACTGGCGGTCGGCTTTAGCAGCATTGACAATGCCATGGCCATTCCTACTGTAACCGCTCTCAAATTGCGCCGAAGCTCCGTTTTGCATTATGAAACGAACTTACCAGCCATCCAAGCGAACACGCAAACGGCAACACGGCTTCCGTGCGCGGATGAAGACGAAAGGCGGCCGCGCGACACTGGCCCGCCGGCGGCAGCGTGGGCGAAAGCGCTTGCTCCCGAAAGGCGTCGAGAGGCATTACGCCCGTCATACGCAGGCGTGATTTTTCGTGTTGCCAGCTCCCCGGCGCGCAAAAGATTTTGGATTGCGCGGACATATCCGCGCTTCATAAAGCGGCAACATGTTGCCGCACTCCAAAGTTGAACGATTTTGAAAATCGAAAATCAGCAATCGAAAATCGAAACTCAGAAATTCTCTTGCACCGTTAGCTCAATTGGCAGAGCAAGTGACTCTTAATCACTGGGTTGCAGGTTCGATTCCTGCACGGTGCATGACTCCTCGCTAATCAACATACTTTTGCGCGATCGGCATGCGACGGCCGATCCCGAAAGCGCGGCTGGTTACTTTTAATCCCGGCGCGGCTTGTTCGCGTTTGTATTCGTTCAAATCGATGCGCCGCTGCACCCAGCGTACCGTTTTTTCGTCGAATCCGTGCGCAATGATATCGCGCGCGCTCAAGTTTTCTTCGACATAAAGCCGCAGGATTTCGTCGAGTATCTCGTAAGGCGGAAGGAAGTCCTGGTCTTTTTGATTTGGTTTCAACTCCGCGCTGGGCGGCTTTTCGATTGTCGATCTTGGAATGATTTCGCTTTTGCGGCCACTTTGTACCGCGTAGTCGGAATTGATCCAGCGCGCTAGCTCGTAAACCATCGTCTTCGGCACGTCGCTGATCACGGCCAGGCCGCCCGCCATATCTCCGTAAAGAGTGCAATAGCCGACGGCCAGCTCGCTCTTGTTTCCAGTGGTCAGCAACAGATGTCCGAACTTGTTCGAGAGCGCCATCAGCGTCATAGCCCGCAAACGCGGCTGCATATTTTCCTCGGTCTCGTTTTCGGGCAGTCCCTTGAAGACTTCTTTAAACTGCGCTTTGAAATCTCTGAACGCGTCGGTGATCGGAATCTCGAGAAATTTGATTCCGAGAGTGCGGGCAAGGGCGCGAGCGTCGTCGATACTCCCGCGCGACGAGTACGGGCTCGGCATGGAAACACCGGTCACATTCTCCGCTCCCAGCGCATCCACCGCGATGACGGCAGTGACCGCGGAATCGACTCCGCCGCTCAGGCCGATCACCGCAGAGCGAAAGTTGCATTTGCGGAAATAATCGCGAACACCCAACGAAAGGGCGGCGAAAAGGACCTCCGGAGTCTTGCCTTCGTGGAACTCGATTGTGGAACTCGATTCGGTATCGACGACTTTCTCATCTTCGCGAAAGGCGGCCAGTTGCGCGATCAACTTCCCCGTCGGATTCACGGCGATGGAATTGCCGTCGAACACAAGTTGATCATTGCCGCCTACGACATTGCAATAACAGATTGGCCTTTGATAGGCTCGCGCCAGCGCGCCTACCATCTCGTAGCGGATCGCCGGCTTATGCAAGGTAAACGGCGACGAGCTCAAATTGACGATGACCTCCGCGCCTTGCTCCACTAAGCCGCGCACCGGTTCGACATCGTAAAATGGCCGCGGCAGATAATGTTCCGTCCAAATATCCTCGCAAATCGTCACGCCGATTTTCTTGCCCTGGACGTCGAACGGCTCGACGCGGCTGGCCGGCTCGAAATAACGATCTTCATCGAAAACATCATAAGTTGGTAAGAGCGATTTATGCGCTTTACGGATCGGTTCGCCACGCTCGAGGAGAGCGGCGGCATTGTGAAACGGTTTGCCGCGCCCCTCATTGCGATCAACAAAACCAACGAGTAACCCCGCGTCGAAGTTTTTCGAGAAGAGCAAGATTTTCCGGGACGAAGCGCGATTTAAAAACGAGATCCTGTGGCGGATATCCTGTGATGGCCAGCTCCGGCGTCAGAACCAATTCCGCGCCGGCCGCAGCGAGCCGCTCGTAAGCGCCAATAATCAATTCGCAGTTGCCTCTCAAATCCCCGACGGTCGGGTTAATCTGAGCAAAGCCAATCTTCATGCTGCGCTACAGCAGGTTATGCGCAACACAGCAGCCAGCAATGCTCTTTTCGCGAGCACCCGACGCAGACTAGCTCCGTGCGATTTGATCGAGATGCGAACAGATGTTTGTAATTTGATCGTCCGATAACACAGTCGGTCGCGACTCGAAGAACTCGGAGATCATGGCATCATTCAGAACGACTACCAGTTTCCGCTTTTGCGTCCTTCAAAGTCCAACCCGGAAAAATCAAAACCGGTGCAACGTCGTAGTCTTTTCGCATTCTTTCCTTCGCAACGCTTGCTGCAGAGCGCCCTGCCTGACGCAGCGGGTCCTTGAGGGCAGGCTTCTGACTAAGTCGAAGCACTCCAGATTCATCGACGCCAACGCATCCATTTCCAAAAATGCTGTACGCCTTCGTTTCGATCGCGAAAATGCCGCCGGGACCGACGAGGACGTGATCG